>ENA-OQCD01000364-OQCD01000364.1-human-gut-metagenome-genome-assembly--contig:-NODE-364-length-12709-cov-2.217295_pt1 | contig 12709 bp, 18 predicted proteins | sample MGYA00242755_ERZ504571 | MGnify/ENA primary metagenome ERZ504571 (study PRJEB26092, sample SAMD00036274) | human gut metagenome | host: Homo sapiens | study: EMG produced TPA metagenomics assembly of...
CAATTAATTGGTTTTGGACGTATCGGTCGTCTTGCATTCCGTCAGATGTTTGGAGCAGAAGGATTTGAGATCGTAGCAATCAACGATCTTACATCTCCTAAGATGCTTGCTCACTTATTAAAATATGATTCTACACAGGGAAGATATGCTCTTGCTGATAAAGTAACAGCAGGCGAGGATTCCATCACAGTAGACGGAAAAGAGATCAAAATCTATGCTAAGGCTAACGCTGCAGAGCTCCATGGGGAGAGATCGGTGTAGACGTAGTTCTTGAGTGCACAGGTTTCTACACATCCAAAGACAAAGCTCAGGCTCATATCGATGCAGGTGCTAAGCACGTAGTTATTTCCGCTCCGGCTGGAAACGACCTTAAGACAATCGTTTACAACGTAAACCATCAGGGTCTTACAAACGAGGACAAGATCATCTCCGCAGCTTCCTGTACAACAAACTGCCTTGCACCAATGGCTAAGGCTCTTAACGATCTTGCACCGATCAAATCCGGTATCATGTGCACAATCCACGCTTACACAGGCGATCAGATGACACTTGACGGACCGCAGAGAAAAGGCGATCTGAGAAGATCCCGTGCAGCTGCAGTTAACATCGTTCCGAACAGCACAGGTGCTGCTAAAGCTATCGGACTTGTTATCCCAGAGCTTAACGGCAAACTTATCGGTTCTGCACAGCGTGTACCTACCCCAACAGGTTCTACAACAATCCTTACAGCAGTAGTTGAAGGAAACGTTACTAAAGAGCAGATCAACGCAGCTATGAAAGCAGCTTCCAATGAGTCCTTCGGATACAACGAGGATGAGATCGTATCCAGCGATATCGTTGGTATGAGATTTGGTTCCCTCTTCGATGCTACTCAGACAATGGTACTTCCACTTGAGAATGGCACAACAGAGGTTCAGGTAGTTTCCTGGTATGACAACGAGAACTCCTACACAAGCCAGATGGTTCGTACAATCAAGCACTTCGGAAAACTTCTGAACGCTTAATTTTCTGCGAACGGGTGTAGAAGAATAGACTCAGAAAGGGTCCGGTCTGAAGAGGACCGGGCCCTTTTTTCCAAAAGACCAAACAAAAAAAAATGTCTGAGGAAATGACTGTTAACAGAGCGGACAACAATACCGCTCGCCCTTATTCATCTGCTTTTGCAGAAATAAAAGTTAAGGAGATATAGAGATGCTGAACAAAAAAAAGTGTTGACGATATCAATGTAAAAGGACAGAAAGTACTTGTAAGATGCGACTTCAACGTTCCGCTTCAGGATGGAAAGATCACAGATGAGAACCGTCTTGTAGCTGCTCTTCCTACAATCAAGAAACTGATCGCAGACGGCGGAAAAGTTATCCTTTGCTCCCACCTTGGAAAACCGAAGGGAGAGCCGAAACCGGAGCTTTCTCTTGCACCTGTAGCAGTTCGTCTTTCTGAGCTTCTTGGCCAGGAAGTAAAATTTGCAGCAGATCCTGAGGTAGTAGGACCGAACGCAAAAGCTGCTGTAGCAGAGATGAAAGATGGCGATGTAGTTCTTCTTGAGAACACACGTTATCGTGCAGAAGAGACAAAGAACGAAGACAAGTTCAGCGAAGATCTTGCTTCCCTCTGCGATGTATTCGTAAACGATGCATTTGGAACTGCTCACAGAGCTCACTGCTCCAACGTAGGTGTTACCAAATATGTGAAGACAGCAGTTGTAGGATATCTGATGCAGAAAGAGATCGATTTCCTCGGAAACGCTGTAAACAATCCGGAGAGACCATTCGTAGCAATCCTTGGCGGTGCTAAGGTTTCCAGCAAGATCTCCGTTATCAACAACCTTCTTGACAAGGTAGATACACTGATCATCGGTGGTGGTATGTCCTATACATTCTCCAAGGCTATGGGCGGACATATCGGAACATCCCTCTGCGAGGATGATTACCTTCAGTATGCTCTCGATATGATGAAGAAAGCAGAGGAGAAAGGTGTGAAGCTTCTTCTTCCTGTAGATAACAGAATCGGTGATGACTTCTCCAACGACTGCAACATCCAGATTGTAAAACGTGGTGAGATTCCGGACGGATGGGAAGGAATGGACATCGGACCGGAGACTGAGAGCTTTCGCAGATGCTGTAAAAGATGCTAAGACAGTTGTATGGAACGGACCGATGGGATGCTTCGAGATGCCGAACTTCGCACATGGTACAGAGGCAGTTGCAAAAGCTCTTGCTGAGACAGACGCAACAACAATCATCGGTGGCGGTGATTCCGCAGCAGCTGTAAATATCCTCGGATATGGCGACAAGATGACACACATCTCCACAGGTGGCGGTGCTTCTCTTGAGTTCCTTGAGGGCAAAGAGCTCCCAGGTGTAGCAGCAGCTAACGATAAAGACTGATAAAAAATAAAGTGTTCCACGAACACAAAAAGGAGATAAAAACAATGGCAAGAAAGAAAATTATTGCTGGAAACTGGAAAATGAACATGACACCAAGCGAGGCTGTAAAGCTCGTTGAGACTTTAAAACCGCTTGTTGTTAACGACGAAGTTGACGTAGTATTCTGCGTACCGGCTATCGACATCATCCCTGTTGTTGAGGCAGCTAAAGGAACAAACATCCAGGTTGGTGCTGAGAACATGTACTTCGAGGAGAAAGGTGCTTACACAGGCGAGATTGCTCCGGCTATGCTCGTAGATGCAGGCGTTAAGTATGTAGTACTTGGACATTCCGAGAGAAGAGAGTACTTCGGTGAGACAAACGAAGACGTAACAAAAAAATGCTCAAGCTTTCGAGCATGGTATCACACCGATCATGTGCTGCGGTGAGACACTTACTCAGAGAGAGCAGGGCGTAACAATGGACTTCATCCGTCAGCAGGTTAAGTGGTAGTCTCAGGGTGTTACAGCTGATCAGGCTAAGACAGCAGTTATCGCTTACGAGCGATCTGGGCTATCGGAACAGGTAAGACAGCTACAACAGAGCAGGCTCAGGAGGTTTGCGCTGATATCCGTAAATGCATCGCTGAGATCTATGATGACGCTACAGCAGCAGAGATCCGTATCCAGTACGGCGGATCTGTAAACGCTGCAACAGCTCCTGACTTATTTGCTCAGGCTGACATCGACGGCGGTCTTGTAGGTGGCGCTTCCCTGAAACCAGATTCGGAAAGATTGTAAACTACAAATAAATCGTATATTTTGTTCAAACTGAATAAATAAATTGTATGAAAGAACCCCTGAACACAGATAAATCTGGTAAAATTGCCGGATAAACTGTGGAAGGGGTTCTTTTTTTGACAGAAATAGCAGATATCACTTTCAGGAAAAGAATCGAGCTGGAAAGTAAAAAGTGATAATAACATAAAAAACTCTTTCTCACATGGATGACACAGCCGACGAAAAGCTGCATTCCTTTACAGTCAGAGAGAGTTTTTTATCATCTTTAGAGGAAGAAGTATAAATTTCTTTCGTATCTGTTTTTTATTCATTTCATCAGGCTCTGGAATATGCTCCCACAATATCTTCAAATCTCACAGTGGAGAATGGAACATAGCCTGTCTATTGTGTAAAATTTCAACATTTTTTTATTTTTTCGCAGTCTGTCCAGAGTGAACGGGTGATCTGATAATGTTCATAAAGATCATACTGAGTAATTCCGCGTTCCTTCATCGTGACCCAAAATCTGTCATATTTTTATCATATGTATATCCTGTCCGATTCGTCCTTGAATTAATCTTATTATGAGGGTAAAATTGGGATTACAACAGTGTCCTTATACCGACACTATGGAAAGGAGAAACGATGAGGAAGTTTTTTAAGATCTTTTTTTCGGTGGTAGTTATACTTTATTTTTCAGCTACAATGTTTTATTGTTTTGTAGCCGGAACACCGGAAGCGGGAAAAGGAGCAGCAATCTATATAATGTCAGCAGCAGGTCTGTCAATTCTTTTTCCAGCGTTTACCTGTGGATGCATTCACTACATTATTTACCTCAGAAAAAAACTGGATGAAAAGAGCAAATGATTTGGATTTATGTTATGATAAGAGTAAGGAGATTATTGGGGATACAGCATAGCTGTTACGTATTATAATAGAAAGAAAGCCTGCAACTGTGCGGAAGACGCTTATAGGATATTTGGGGAGGATTTTAATGGGAAATATTCTGGATTATCTGGACTGGAGAGGGGATCTTACTTTTGAACAGACACCCTTTAATCAAGTAGACAATCTGATACTGGCATGTTTTTCTTATCTGGATCTGGATGAAATAGCTGATGTAAAAAACGGGAATACTCTTTTCTGTGGAAGAACTTTTTGAGATATTTTCCGGAAAAGAAAAGGATGGAGAGGTGAAAGCAGAAAGTGCTTTTCTGCAAAATACACCAATTCTTCTTGAAAAATGGCCAGCTCAGAAAGATTTCGAAAATGCAGGGCAGGAGGATATGTTAATGAGATCCTTTTCCGGAAAGCGCAGCAGTTTTCGGCAGTTACAGTGGAACTTCCTGACGGAACTGCATATATTTCTTTTCGTGGAACGGACGATACCATTGTAGGATGGAAAGAAGATTTTAACCTGAGCAACGGAATTGTGCCCTCTCATAGAAAAGCACTGGAATATCTGGAATTTAATGGGACTTACATGCAGTCCATGATTCGACTCGGAGGGCATTCCAAGGGAGGAAATCTGGCTATGTACACGGCAATGCAGTGTGATGACGCACTTCAGGAAAAAATCCTTTCCGTTTATGACAACGACGGCCCGGGTTTCCCGGAAGCGTTTTTCAGTTCAGAGAAAGTAGAAAAGGTTTTGCCAAAAGTCACTCGTATCATTCCTGAGGCATCGGTGATCGGTATGCTGCTCAACCACCAGAAAGATCCTCTGATTGTAGCGAGTACCCAGAAGGGAATCCTGCAGCATGATGCTTTTACCTGGGAGGTGATGGGACCATCCTTTATAGAGAAAGAAAGTCTGACGAGAAGAGCGGCGGCATCAGATCGGAGTCTCCATAAATGGATCGACCATATGGATGAAAGACAGAGGGAGCATCTGATCGGGGGAACTTTTTTTCCGTGCTGGAAGCAACCGGAGCAGAGACGATTTCACAGATTCAGGACGGCGGCCTGAAAAGTCTGGCGGCCATGGTACGTCAGCTGGATAAACTGGAACCCCGGTCCAAGATCATGGTTCAGGAACTGATCGCCGGAATTTTTCGGCAGCTGGCTGGAACTCCTTCCGCTGCCGGAGCTTTGACAAAAAAGCGTTTTCTGCCATAACATAGGAGTTAAACTCTGATAAAAAATTGGAAAAAACGGAAAGGGGACATCAGAAAATGAGCGAAAAAGTCGTAAATGCGGCCCTTCTTGGTCTTGGAACAGTAGGAACCGGAGTCTATAAAGTTATCAAAAATCAGGAGCAGGAAATGACAGCCAAGCTTGGACGTCAGGTAAAGATCACGAAGATCCTGGTGCGTAACCTTGAGAAAGCATCTAAGAAGGTGGAAGATCCATCTGTTCTTACAACAGACTGGGCAGATATAGAAGGAGATTCTTCCATAGATATTGTGATCGAGCTGATCGGAGGAATTGAGCCGGCACGTACTTATATTCTTGCAGCACTGAAAGCCGGAAAGAACGTGGTGACTGCAAACAAGGATCTGATCGCAGTCCACGGAAAAGAGATTCTGGAAACCGCCAAGGCTGCACAGAAAGATTTCCTGTTTGAGGCTGCTGTTGCCGGAGGAATTCCGATCATCAGCCCGCTGAAGAACAGCCTCGAGGCCAACCATGTAACGGAAGTGATGGGAATCGTAAACGGAACTACGAACTTTATCCTCACCAAGATGTCCCAGGAGGGAATGGAATTTTCAGATGCCCTTGCTCTTGCCACAGAGCTTGGATATGCAGAGGCAGATCCTACTGCAGATATAGAAGGAATTGACGCAGGAAGAAAGGTAGCGATCCTTGCCTCCGTTGCTTTTTAATTCCAGAGTTACTCTTGACAATGTTCATATCGAGGGAATCACCAAGATCACAGCGAAAGATATCCGCTACGCCAAGGAAATGGGCTGTGAGATCAAACTTCTGGGTGTTGCACGCTGCCAGGAGGACGGTGTTGAGGCTTATGTATGCCCGATGCTGATCCCGGCAGAGCATCCGCTTGCATCTGTCAATGATTCCTACAATGCGGTATTTGTACATGGAGATGCTGTAGGTGATACCATGTTCTACGGACGTGGAGCAGGAGAACTTCCAACAGCAAGTGCAGTTGTCGGTGATATATTTGAGGTAGTCCGTAACATGAAAGCAGACTGCTGTGGACGTGTGGGCTGCACCTGCTATAAGACACTTCCCGTAAAAGCCATGGCAGATACCCACAACCGTTATTTCCTCCGTCTGCAGGTTGAGGACCGCTGTGGTGTGCTTGCGGAGATCCTGGAGCATTTTGCAAAATATCAGGCAAGTGTTGCACAGATCATGCAGAAAGAGAGCAAGAGACCGGATACAGCAGAGGTTGTTGTGATCACCAAGCTGGTAAGTGAGGGCGCTTTCTTTAAGGTTAAGGAAGAACTGGAGAACAGTGCATCTGTAAGAAAGATCTCTTCCATGATCCGTGTATATGAGAATAAAAAAGCGTTGCAAAATTCCTGGATTTTGGTACTATATAAAATGGAAAACAAAAGAATCCCGGATGGCGCAGGAAGTTTCCATATCGTCGGAAATCTGTGCCGGATGGAACTTCGATCAAAGATAAGAAGGGGAAAATTATGAGTAAAAACCAACAGTTTTAATGATCCTTGATGGATACGGACTCAATGACAGACATGACGGAAATGCTGTATATGAGGCGAAGACACCGGTTATGGACGGACTTATGAAAGATTATCCGTTTGTAAAAGGCAATGCCAGCGGTCTTGCTGTAGGTCTTCCGGATGGACAGATGGGTAACTCAGAGGTTGGCCATATGAACATGGGCGCAGGCCGTATCGTATACCAGGAGCTTACAAGAATCACAAAAGAGATCCAGGACGGAGATTTCTTCAAGAACGAGGCACTTCTCGCTGCTATGAAGAATGCAAAAGAGAACGATTCTGCAATCCATTTCATGGGACTTCTTTCTGACGGTGGTGTACACAGCCACAATACCCATCTCTATGGACTTCTTGAGATGGCCAAGAGAGAAGGACTTAAGAAAGTTTACGTACACTGCTTCCTGGACGGACGTGACACACCGCCTGCATCCGGTAAAGAGTTTGTAGAGCAGCTGGAAGCCAAGATGAAAGAGATCGGCGTTGGTGAGATCGGTGTGATTTCCGGACGTTACTATGCAATGGACCGTGATAACCGCTGGGATCGTGTAGAGCTTGCATACAAAGCTCTTACACAGGGCGAAGGAGTAAAGGGAACAGATGCTGCGGCAGCAGTTCAGGCTTCCTATGATGATGGCAAGACCGATGAGTTCGTACTTCCGACAGTGATCGAGAAAGACGGCAAACCGTTGCAACCATTTCTGATAAGGATTCCGTTGTATTCTTCAACTTCCGTCCGGACCGTGCAAGAGAGATCACAAGAGCTTTCTGCGAATGATGATTCAAAGGCTTTGAGAGAGTGAAGAGACTGGATACTACATTCGTATGCTTCACAGAGTATGATGATACGATCCAGAACAACTGGTAGCATTCCACAAAGTTCTTCTTCACAATACATTCGGTGAATATCTTGCAGTCACAATATGACACAGGCAACGTATCGCTGAGACAGAGAAGTACGCACACGTTACTTTCTTCTTCAACGGTGGCGTTGAGGAGCCGAACAAGGGAGAGGACAGAATCCTTGTAAAATCCCCGAAGGTTCCGACCTATGACATGCAGCCGGAGATGAGCGCACCGGAAGTTTGCGAGAAACTTGTTGAGGCAATCAAATCTGATAAATATGATGTGATCATCATCAACTTCGCAAACCCGGATATGGTTGGCCACACAGGTGTCGAGGCAGCTGTGATCAAGGCTGTTGAGACTGTTGATGAGTGTGTAGGAAAGGCTGTAGAGGCAATCAAAGAGGTTGACGGACAGCTCTTTATCTGCGCTGACCACGGTAATGCAGAACAACTTATAAATTATGAGACCGGTGAGCCATGGACTGCTCATACAACCAATCCGGTTCCGTTTATCCTGGTAAATGCAGATCCGAAATACACACTTCGTGAGAACGGATGCCTTGCAGACATCGTTCCGACACTGATCCAGCTTATGGGCATGGAGCAGCCGAAGGAAATGACAGGAGAGTCTCTTCTTGTTGAGAAATAAATAAGATATATGGAATCCCTGCAGATTTTCAAAGATCTGCGGGGATTTTTTTCGTCGGATTGTTCCTATTTTCACACATGGAAAAATTTTTCAAAATCATCTTGTAAAATCATTCCATTTCAACTATAATCCCTCTGATACATAAAGATAGGTAAGTTTTGAGTAAGTATAAAGTTATAAAAAAGAATAACAAAAAGCAGCACAAAGTTTATAATTGAATGAATTAAGCAGGGGGAAAAGTATTTCATGAAAACAGACATGACACAGGGGAAGCCGGTAAAAGTGCTCCTGGGATTTACGATCCCGGTATTTATCGGTAATGTATTTCAGCAGTTCTACAATATGGTAGATGCGGTAGTTGTGGGAAAATTTGTAGGAACAAAGGCACTGGCGGCAGTCGGCTCAACGGGAACGATCATCTTTCTGATCATAGGTTTCCTTCTGGGACTGACAGCCGGATTTACCGTACTGACTGCGCAGAAATATGGTGCGGGAAAAATGGATGAGATGCGCCAGACCGTAGGAAACGCACTGATCCTGACCGCTGTGATTTCCGCAGTTATGACAGCCATCAGCATGACAGGCATGCATGCACTTCTGAAATTCATGCATACACCGGATGATATTTTTAAGGACGCATATGCCTACGTTATGATTATCTGCGGAGGTATTTTTGCCCAGGCATTATATAATATCCTGGCCAGCATCCTACGTGCACTGGGAAACAGTAAAGTGCCACTGTATTTTCTGATCTTATCTGCAATGCTGAATATTGTGCTGGATCTCGTATTTATCATCGTGTTTTAAGCTGGGAGCGCTGGAGCAGCCTGGGCTACCCATTATTTCCCAGGGAGTTTCAGGAGTCTTATGTCTGGTATATATCTGGAAGTTTTGTACCGGAGCTCCGTATGAAAAAAAGAAGACTGGTATTTCAGATGTAACCTCGCAGCCAAGCAGATCGGTGTGGGAATCCCAATGGGACTGCAGTATTCCATTACGGCGATCGGAACCATGATGGTACAGTCAGCCTTAAATATGCTTGGCTCTTATGCGGTGGCGGCGTTTACAGCAGGAAGTAAGATCGAGCAGATCTTCACCCAGGCATATGTGGCACAGGGAACTGCCAGCGCTACCTACAATGCACAGAATATCGGAGCCGGAAAGCTTGAGAGAGTGCGCGAAGGCTTCCGGGCTTCGCATTTTATAGGAATTGTATATTCTGTTGTTGTTGGTAGTTTTCTGTTCTTTGCGGGAAAATATTTTGCATATCTGTTTATCTCAGATAACATTGAAGAAGTGCTTCCTATGGTAGCAATCTATGTAAAATGTGTGGCACTGTTTTTTATTCCTCTGTATTTTGTCAATGTACTGCGAAACGGGATCCAGGGAATGGGATATGGTCTTCTTCCTATGATGGCCGGTGTGGCTGAGCTTGCAGGAAGAGGGATCACCGCTACCGTTGCAGCCGGAAAAAGCAGCTATGTTGGTACCTGCCTGGCAAGTCCGGTGCAGTGGTTTTGCATCGGTGCTTTTATGGGGCATGTATTTTTATGTTATGAAAGATATGTCCCGGAAATTGTGACGGTAACAAATTAAGTTATAAAAAAACCGTGAAATGAGATGCAATTTCCAGAAAGTATGATATAATGAAAAAGCTGGTAACTGATCCGTGCACATCAGTGCGGATTAGCCCGGAAAGTATCAATGGAAAGGTGTCTTTTCGAAAGACACATAAACATAGAGGTGAAATATAAATATGAGCAACGAGGAGAAGAAAGACATCGAAGATAAGATCAATGACGCCATGGCGAAGATTGTCAGTGATACAGTCGGAGATGTCCAGCCTGAGAAAAAATCAGATCCATCCGCTTCTCACGTAACAGCAGAGAACTCAAAATCTGCAGGACATTCGAAGTCAGCCAGACCATCTAATGTGTCGCATGCAAGATCTGCGAGATCATCCGGTGGATCAGGAACTTCAAGATCAGGACGGCCATCTGGCAATGGTACAGTCACTTCCAAGTCAGCGAGGCCGAAGAAGATCAGTTATGTGCCTATTGATGAATCTGAATTTGCCCCCATCGTTCTCCCCAAAAAGAAAAAGCATAAGGCTTTGAGGGTAACTGGAATGATCGCAGCGATGGTTCTGGTTGCTGCCGGGTGTGCGTACGCAGGAGTGTCTTATTACTACACGAATCATTTTTTTTGAGGGGACAAGCGATAATGAATTTAAACAGTTCCAATAAAAACTGCGTATGAGGTAGAACAGGAGATCGCCAGTAAGATGGCGGATTACAGCATTGAGATAAAGGCCAGAGATCAGGAGCACAGACGATCACCGGTTCGGATATCGACTATCGCTATATATCAAGTGGAGAGATATTGAATCTTCTGAAAGAGCAGAAAACTATGAATGAGTAAAAGGTTTTTTTTGAAAAAACAACCTATACAGCGAAAAGAGGAGACAGCTTTTGACAAGACCAAGCTGGAGAATGAGGTGAAGTCGCTGAACTGTGCACAGAAGGAGAATCAGGTAGCTCCGGAAAATGCATACGTAAGTTTTAATAATTCTGAGTTCACTATTGTGCCGGAGACAGCAGGAAGTGAGCTGAAGGTAAAAGAAGCTTATCAGATGATCAGTGAGGCCATCAGCAGTGATGACGCGGAAGTAGATCTGGGAAGCAATCCGGATGCTTATGTCACAGCCGATATCACAAGTGACAGTGCTGATCTTCAGGCAACTGTAGATGCATACAACAATTTTTGCGAAAGCAAGTATCACGTATACATTTGGGGATGAGACAGTAACTCTTGACGGAAATACGATCAAAGACTGGCTGCAGTTTTGACGAGAAAGGACAGCTGATCCAGGATGATGCGTCTTTTTAAACAGCATATTGTTGATTATGTAGCACAGCTTGCGGCAGCACATGACACAGTTGGCACAGAGCGGCAGTTCCAGACTACAAGTGGAAGAACAGTATCTGTATATGGATCTGCATATGGCTGGAAGATCGATCAGGACGGAGAGGTAGCACAGCTTACCCAGGAGATACAGTCCGGAACGCAGACGACCAGAGAGCCGGTTTATTCCATGAGAGCCAATTCCTATGGCGTCAATGATCTGGGTAATACTTACATTGAGGTGGATCTGACTGAGCAGTATATGTGGTATTATCAGGATGGAAATGTAATATTTGAGTCGGATATCGTATCCGGACTCGCAAGTGATCCGGAGAGAAAAAACGCCTCCTGGAATTTTCACCATGTATTACAAGAAGAGCCCGGATGTACTCCGTGGTACCAAGAAAGCAGATGGAACATATTCTTATGAACAGCCGGTAACTTACTGGATGCCGTTTAACGGAGGAATTGGATTCCATGATGCGGACTGGCAGCCATACTTTGGTGGTGACCGGTATCTCACAGGAGGTTCCCACGGCTGTATCAATATGCCGCCGGATAAGGCAGGAGAGCTTTACAATATTATTCAGTACAATGTTCCGATTATCTGTTTTTATTGATCGGATCTATAGCAATAACAAACAGGAGCCAGCCGGTGATCCGGTGCGGGGCTCCTGTTATTTATAAGGAGGAAAATAATTATGTTTGATCAGACATTCAGTTATGTACTGGCAATTGCGGCGCTGGTAATAGGCGTTATGCTTCTTACAGGTCATGGATCTGTGTTTATGAAAGGTGGGAATACTCAGGCCAGAGCACAGAAAATATGATGAGAAAAAAATGGAAAAGTTTTCCGGAATCTGCCTGATTCTTATTGGAATTGCCACCGGGGTCGATGCTTTTACCGAAAGCATGGCAGCAAAGATTGCATATGTGGTTATCTTATTTGTGATCCTCGCAGTTTTTCTGTTTCTTCTCAGAACAAAAATGTCTGAAAAAATAATATAGGGCCGATTTCTGTGATCCATAAAAAACCTCTCTGTGGATATCCGGAAACGATTCTTATCGTTTCCGGATTCGCAGAGAGGTTTTTATTTTGAGTAATCCTGTAAAGGTCTGACAGCATTGTGGGAAGCGGTAGATCACATCCGGACAAGTTCCTTTTGATGCATTAATTCCCGGAACTACTATCGTTTAATTTTGTACGGCTGGTATGACGGAATGTCATTGTAAAGACAATGCCCTTTACAATGGAAGTAAGGGAAAGCGCCCACCAGATACCGTCAAGTCCCATTCCCACGTGAGTCAGCAGCATGGCAAGCGGAATTCTGGAACCGGTCAGGATAATGCTGATGATACTGCAGAGTTTGGTCATTCCAAGACCGGACAGAGCACCGATGGTCATCAGCTCAATGGCCATAAACGCCTCGCTGAAACCAATGATGATCAGGTAATTTACGGAAATTCCAAGTGACTCCGGATCATGGAAAAACAGACCGGAGATCGGGCGGTG
>ENA-OQCD01000365-OQCD01000365.1-human-gut-metagenome-genome-assembly--contig:-NODE-365-length-12709-cov-1.797568_pt1 | contig 12709 bp, 13 predicted proteins | sample MGYA00242755_ERZ504571 | MGnify/ENA primary metagenome ERZ504571 (study PRJEB26092, sample SAMD00036274) | human gut metagenome | host: Homo sapiens | study: EMG produced TPA metagenomics assembly of...
ACCGATACCGCGCGTTCAGCTTCACCTCGTCAAGACCTATCCCGTGCTCTCGCGTGGTTTCGAGGTTGAGACGGAGATGACCATCCACTCGTTGAACAACAACCTGCGACTCTATGAGATGCCAATCCAGTACCCGCGACCGCCCCGAGGCTCAGTGTCCAAGCTGGACACGGTAGGCGACGGCATCAAGGTGATGAGCACCATCTTCCGCATGATCCGCGAATACAAGCCGCTGCCGTTCTTCGGTGGATTGGGCCTAATCATCGGCATCGTCGGCATTGTGCTCTGCGGCACCGTTACCTTCGAATTCGCCAAGACCGGCGTGGTCACCCACTTCCCCACGCTGATCGGCGCGGTGATGCTGGTCATCACAGGCTCCTGCTCATCATCGCCGGCATCATCCTGGACGTCATGGCCAAGAACGACCGCAAGACCTTCGTCATCGACACCAACAAAATCGCATACACCAAGAGGCACTGACAGCGACGTACTAAAAGATGGGGGCGCAACCGTGAGTCGCACCCCCATCTTTTAGTGTCAGCCCAAACCGCAAAATATGAGGGTAAGCAAATCATTTACTTGGTATCTGCCATGTTTTCTTGAACGTCAACAATGACACCCCCACTCATCTTCAGCTGGCTCGACCACACACTCAATACGCGCACCAACCTCAAGCGCATAATCGGTATCCGTCCACATACGACAAGCCGATTGAATCGATATACCGTTCTTCCTCCCCTACCATTAAGCATCCTTCGGAGTCCCTCATTATCCTTTTCCAGCCACAGGTACCACAAATCTCTCATACCTTGGATAAGCAAGGATATTTCCCCTCTGATTTGGCACGCATCAAAATGCCTTTCCAATGGGAGGATTCGCGCATGCTGTACGGGCTACAGATGATTGACATGGCTCTTTTCATGTGTAGACGTGCGAGCGGCATCGACAGCGCCAAGAAATTAAATGACGGAGACAAAGCCGTGCTAAAAATCGTTGATGTTATTCGCCCTCCATCATAAATGTGGACACGGGTTCAAGGCTTCTCATCAGATGAAGTCATGCTCATCAAACCTACTTACGCAACATCCACGCCGGGCATTAGTACCGTTGCTGGAATAGAGCTGAACGTTGGCACCATTAATGGTGGAACCGTTCTCCAAATCATACGTCTAGGACCCTTCCAGAACTGCCTTCAAATATCGCTCAATCACCACCAACACCTCATATATATAGTGGGACATATGTCTGATGCTTCCGATGCCTCTGATGCTGTTTCTACTCCTTCGACCGTGTTCTCACGAGTGGCGGCGAGCGCTGCGTGGAAGCGGCTGAACCGTTTGATGCCGGCCTTGGCATGTCGAATTCACGTTCACCCCGCTTCTGCTGCTGGGATTCCTGGCTTTGATACCGTGGCATAGCGCCGTATCCGAATCTACAGCCGTACCTTCCGTAGCAGACGCTGCACGGGCTTAAGCACCACGGTATCGGCTATCACCGCGAATACCAGCGCCGCCAGCAACGTAGCGCCAAACATCAGCACACTGATACCCGCATACGACCATCCGTTCGTCGGCGTGGGCATCCTCGGGCCAATCAGCACCTTGGACAGTGGCGAGTGCACCAAATAAATCGTGTAGGAATATCCAGCCAGCCAGATAATCGCCTTACGCACCCGCGCCGACGTAATGTGCACGTCGTACCGGAAGAACAGGAACGTCGCCATTACCACCATCGCGAACGCAACCGTGACCGTGCGGCCAACCTGCATCTGCTGGCCGGCGAACAGATATGGCGTGGCGACTGTCCAGGCCAGGGCGAATGGTGCCAACGCATACACGCCGCGCCGTATACGCGCGGACGGCGGATAGTATTCCAACACGAATCCCAACAGGTAGTAGATCAGCAGTCCACGCCAAGGGAATGACTGCAGGAACGTCAACGGATATCCGACAAGATCGCATATATGTTCGGCAGCGGCCACGGCGGCGGCCAGCCCGACCAGCAACCAGGCTCCCGATCGGCCTATCGTACGCATCATCGCGGCCAGGAACGGCGTTGCCAGCACAAACCCGGCAAGCATGAACACGAACCAATAGACGGAATCGTCATACCCGGAGAACAGATCGAACAACGTTCCAGACACAGCGCCGCCAACCGAACGATGATCAATCACCAGGTAGGCGACGAATCCCATGCCACCCGCATACAGCAGATACGGCACAATCAGCGAGACAAAGCGTTTGTAGTAGTAGCGCGCGTACGGCGCGAGGCTGCTGGGATCGGCTTGGCCCGCACCGCCGCCTGCCCGGGCATCAGAGCCAGAGCCCGGCAGACGGCCCGCTGAGTGGGTGCTCACCGGCCGGTCGCATCGAATGTCAGGTTGAACCGGCCCGATACCATAATGAACAGCGGATTGCAGACCATGAACAGCGCGAACAGCACGGATCGCGTCACTTCCGCGCTGCCGGCGAGGGTCATCTTGACGGGCATGTAGTTGTTGATCACGTGGACGCCGATGACCAGACACATCGCCACCACGCGCAGCAGATCGTAGTTCACGTCGCGCGGCTTGCCGGCGACGCGGAAACGGAATCGGGCATGGTCATCACATGGATCCCGCCAGGGACTTCAGATCGACCGGGCAGCTGATCTGGCTCTTCAACTTGTCCAAGGCGTCCAGGCCGGCCGAGGGATCGGAGGACGCGTCCTTATGCGCGTCGTTCTTGCCGCCGTCCGCGCCGCCGTTCGCACCATCGGCACCGTTCGCACCATCGGCGCCGTTCGTATCCGCCGTGCACTCATCGGTCACATTACCGTTGGAGCCCGTCTCGACGCCATCCGCATTCACCACCGGCGTGGTTACCACGTTCAGTGGATGTGTGGCATCGCTGCTGACCCGAACGGTATAAGCAATCGTCAATTCTTTTCCGGGCTCGATCCACTGCTGGTTGAACATAATGTACTGACGGTCATACAGCTCGCGGTGTTGGTACCCCATGAATCAATATCAGCCTGCACAGCGGTGATCTCGCCACCGTACGGAGCGGTAAGCACCACGCGGTACAACATGCCGCCGAGCACTGGATTCTCCGAGCCGCCATTAACGAAATCAGGCAACGATTCGGCCTTAGCCTTAGTCAGCGTGTTCTTCATGGTGAAGGTGACCGTGTATTCGTCACCGAGCTGATCTTCCGTAAACTGACCCAGATGCGTGTTACGCACGGCTGTCGTGATGCGCTTATCCAGCACGCCAGAATACAGGGCGTTCTGGCTGGCTGAGGCGTCGCCGCAGGTTTTTGTGACCGTGGTGGAGGTCTTCAGATACCAATCCTGCTTGCCTTGCTGCAGCTCCGAAAGATAGATGCCGGCTTCGGGCACCTGACTGTCAGCAGACAACTCGCCACTGGCCTTATCGTCGATAAGTCCGGTGGCAATCAGCGCCTCCTGCTCATCCGGATCAGCCATCCATAGCTTGAAATGACCGCTAGCGCTGGTATCTCTAATTGCCTTCAACAGCGGGGATGCGGTAGAGGCATTCGCGTTGCCAAGCACATGGTTCATAATTGCTTGAGCCGCTTCGGAAACGAAGTTGTTCTGCTGCTCGAAGTCCGGGTAATCCGTGTACAGGTCTGAAGCGAAGAACGGCACCGTGGTGGTGCTATCCAGCACTCGGCCGTCCGAAAGCTTGACCTCGCCTGTGGCTCCCAGCAATGCCTGGAGAAATACGGGATCGAGTGACAATACACCCGCTACGTTCTCGTCTTCGTTGCCTTTCTGATACAGCCACATGTATTTGTTCATCTGTGCCACACGCTGGAATTCGGGGTCGATGGTCGTGGTGGCCGGGTACTGGTCAAAAGTGCCACCAAATACCTGGCGCTCCTTCAGCACCGTATCATCCATTGGCTCCTCAGGAATGTCCCAACCAGAAGTGGTGGCGAAATCACCGATGGTAATCGTGCCCTTATCTGCCGTGATTGCGGCGATGGTGCCTACCATGCCGCCCGCCGAACGTAGCTCGGCCGGGTTCTGCACCATCACCAAATACGTGCGCTTGCCGTCCTCGCCAAGCAGTTGCGGTAGCAAGTTAATGAGGCCATCGTATTCGCCGAGCATCGAATCCACGGTCTTGAGCGCAGCCTTTTCGGTTTCGAGCACGGTGGCCACCTTGGCGGCGCTCGGAGTCGGCACCTTGTTGAGCTTGGTGAGCTGCTGCGAGATATCCTTATGCGCCTGCTTGACGATATCCGGCATATCCATCAGGGCGCTGACGTCCACCGAGCCATTCTTCAGGGAGAAGCCCTGCAATCGTTTGGACAGGTTCAGCAGATCAGTGAACGGACCGTTGACCAGCGTATCCACGGAAGCCAGCATTTTCGCGGGCGGCGGTGATGTCGCTTCCGAATCGCGAATGGTCGCGGAAGAAGTCCCACTGTGGGCCGTTCGAGCTCCGCATTGAGATCATTTGGTGGCATTTGACCAGCTCTTCGGGAGATGTTCCGGACAGACCTCTTATCGCTGCCACAGCCCAAGTGCCGAATTGGCCAGACTTTCGGCGGATGTCAGCACGCGCTGCGCATCCGTGGCCATTCTCGAGACGGATGCCGCGTAGAGCGTGCCCACACAGGTGACGCTGGCCAGCAACGTCAGCAGCAGTACAACCACCACTCGCGCATATCGGCGTACGGCTGATCAGCGAACGGCCGTTACCACCACGTGCTGGGGAGTCTTCAGGTTTACGGGACCCGTCTGCTGATTCACAGCGCTATTCGTAGATGCGGAGCGATTGAATTTTCCGTTACCGGCATGACGTCTTCTCCTACGCCCCACAGCCTTATGGCTCGAATGCCCTGAAGTGATCGCATACTTACCCTGCCCGAAAATCTGCTCAGCTCATACTCTTATCCAGCGGCGCGAGGCCACGCTTCCGGATGCCGGACTCCGGGCAAATCCGGAATCGCAGACACGCCGGAGCACACGTGACGCCACGCATATCTCATGCCAGTGTACCGATGCCACCGAAATAGACCGAGGATTTATCCCATACTGGGGTGCAAATCCCCCGCATGACCACCACATCGCTGTCAGAATGTTCTCAGACTTCATTGAGGGGTATACCAGTATTGCGCAAGAAAACGGTCACTAAACGCAACAATAGTTAGAGCCGTATTGATTTGTTCGGCTTAGGAGAACGGGAGAGGTAATTACATGTTCGTCCTCAGCAACGCCTGGCGGGCCCTGACACGTTCTAAAGGACGTACGGCCCTGACCGCGTTCATCACCTTGGCGGTCACCTTCGGCACAGTCGCCGGACTGGCCATCATTCAAGAAGATACCAACGCACACACCACCGCGTACGATCAGCAGAAGGCCACGTTGGCCATTCGCCCGACTGCGGCTACGTGGAAGAAGGTCTCCGCTACGGACTCGGCTTCCACCAAGCATTACATGACGTGGACCTCATACACCGAATACGCCACGCTCGTCCAGTCGGCCACCAACTCGTTGAACTTCACGGTTACCGAAACCGTGCCGGCCCGCGTGAGCGGTGATTTGAAGGCCCTGGACGGCGGATCGCTGGGCTCGGCCTCCGATGACGAGACCGGCGGCCAGCTCATTTGGCGAGCCTTCTGGACCAAGGATTCCGCCAAGGCCAGCGACCTCGGCACCTTCGAAATCGTGGACGGCAAGGACCTGAGCTACAACAACCAGTCCTCCAACCCGAACACCACCGGCGCACTGGTCTCTGAAGCGTTTGCCTCCGCCAACAACCTGAAGGTGGGCGATACGCTCAAGGTGGCGGCCGCCTCGGACGCCAAGACCACGGCCAAAACTCAAGGTGCGCGGCATCTACAAGTACACATCCGAATCCGCCGTCGCCAATCCGGTGACGGCCGCCCGCAACCGCGAGAACGCGATTTTCACCAACTATCAGACCTTCGCCAAGGCCGGACTCGACCCACAGTCCACCGACAAGACCGTCTCCGGCTGGGCAGTGCCGGATCTGGACGTGGTGTTCGACGCCGGTGATTCCGCTACATACAAGTCCTTGGTGTCCACCCTCAAGAAATCCAAGCTGCCCGCCAAGGGTTACGAGTTCTCTTCCCCTTCGCTGGAATCCTACAACGCTTCTCTGGAGCCGCTGGATACGCTATCCTCGCGCGCGAAGACCGGCACCATTGTGTTGGTTGCCGTGGGCGGCGTGCTGTTGCTCATCCTCGTGCTGTCGGGCGTGTGGGCGCCCCAGCGTGACGACGAGATCGGCATGGCACTGGTGTCCGGCGTCACTCGCGGGCGTGGGATGGCAGTTCATGCTGGAAGTGTTCATCGTCACCCTGCCCTTCTACGTGATTGGTCTGGTCGGAGGCGCGTTCGCCGCCAATCCGATCGGATCTGCCCTGGCATCCGGCCATGCCACCCCGGTGACATCGGGTCTGATTTGGACCATGGTCTGGTATGGACTGGGTTCAATCCTGATCCTGGCGATTCTTGCCGCCCTGCGCCTTGCGTTCTTCAGCGCGAACAAGCTGTTTGCCGCCGATGGCGACTGGGGCACCGTGAGCGAGACCAACAAGACGACCACCACAACCGACGATGCGGAGGCACAGGCATGAGCGACAGGAACAACGATCAGGAACTCGAGAAGACCACTGACGCAACGGCTGACGAAGTGACTTCTGAGACTGAGACGAACGACGCCATTGAATCCGTTCCAGCTGACTCCATGCAGTTCAGCGTGACCTTCGATGACGTTGATGACGAAGGCACTGTTGACGATGGTATTTACAGCGCACTGGCATCTGCCGAAACCGGAGAAACCGACGAGACCAGCGAGGCCGAAGCAGACGCCATCGCTTCGGCCAACGCATCCGCCGAAGTGACCGAGCGCAATGCCGCCCGCGCAACGAAACGCTCCGACTGGCCAAAACCGATCACAAAGACGCATTGGCCGAGCATGCGGAGCCTCAGGGCAAAGCGTCCGAACCCACCATGACGCTGGCCTCGCGTATCGATCGCGTGTTGGTGGGCGGCGGTTCTGACGACATTCTGCTCAAGACCTACCCGACCTTCGCCCTGAACAAGGTGACGGTCGCCGGCCCCAAGGGCAAGGTCAACATCCTCGATGGCGCGAATTTCTTCTGCTATTCCGGACACGCATACGCGCTGCTGATCAGCGACGACCCCGATTCGGGCATCACCGCCGACGCCAAGCGTCGCGCGCTGATGGGCGTGATGAGCGGTTTGACCACGCCGGCGTCTGGCACGGTGATGAACAAGAGCGCCAACATTGTTGAGCTCGAGCCCGTGGAACTGCGCGGCCACCGTCTGGGCATCGTACCGCAGCTGCACGCCGTGCAGCCGAAGCTCGACGCCGAACAAAACGTGCTGTACGCCATGAATGCGTCCAACCGCAACTTCCTGAAGCCCAAGCCGGTGATCGCCCGCGAACTGCTGGCCAAGGTCGGCTTCTCTGAGGCCACCAGCGGCGTGGCTGTCGGCACGTTGCCTTTGGTGCAGCAGCGTTTTGGTGGCCATCGCCCGTGCAATCAGCACCGAGGCCGAGGTGCTGATCCTCGACGAGCCGACACGAGGGCTGAACGCGGATGACGAGGTGACCGTGTTCGCCGCGCTGGCCAAGCTGGCGCACACCGGTGACCCGAAGCACTGCGTTATCGTGCTCACTGCGTCGCGCGAAATCGCCGAAGCAGCCGACACACTCTTCGAAATCTGATGTTCAGACCATAGAGCCCCTGTGATTCGTATTGCCGAATCACAGGGGTTTTTCAATGCTGCGGCTCATTGCCGCGCTAATCTGAGGATAAATCTGACCGTACGAGGCGAAACCTGATAATTATGACCGGATATATTCCCACACTGGAGCAGATCGACGAATTGCACCGCAAAATCGCGCCGTCCAAGGCGGCGTACGAGCTGGTGCACACGCATTGCGTGATTGTAGCGACCATCGGCTGCCAGATCGTGCGCCGGCAGAACGCGCTGTTCACGCGCCGCTGCACATTACCGAAGGACGCGGAGGTACCGCCCACCGCAGGCGTCACCGGCGGCCATGTGCCACCGCGTCTGCTCGACGAGCATTTGGTACTCATCGGCGGACTGCTGCATGACATCGGCACCTACCGCGTGTTCAAGCATGACGGCTCTGACGGCGAACCGCTCAAATTCAGCAAGAAACGCTACATTCTGCACGGTCTTAAGGGCTACGAGTATCTGCTCGACGAGGGCGTGGACGAGTCCATCGCCCAGTTCTGCCGCAACCATACCGGCGTGGGACTTACGCGCGAGGATGTGGTGAGCCAGGAGCTGCCGTTGCCACCAGCCGACTATGTGCCGATGAATCTCGAGCAGGAAGTGGTGATGTACGCCGACAAGTTCCATAGCAAGTCAGTGCCGCCGAAGTTCCTGCAGGTCGAGGCGTATACGGCCCGAGCCGAGCGATTTGGCGGAGAGAACAAACAGCGATGGCTGGATCTGGTGGCCAAGTATGGCGTGCCGGATATTCCGGCGTGGCGGAGAAGTATGGGATGCGGATGATTTGAGGCTCTAGGGGTCTCTCCCCCAAGTCAGCCTGTCGACTGACAGCCCCTTCGTCAGAGGGGGCTTATGAAGCTATTTCAGATGGAACGGAGACGGTAGGTGCCGTTGCGGTTGGAGACGATGATCATCTGGTCGTTCTCCAGCACGTTCCAGCCTTCCTGCTCGTAGCCGGAAGAGGAGACCACCACACCGGCGGAGTCGCCGTTGTCGTCGCGCAGCTCACGGTAGCGCATCACACGGTAGTCGGCGGCCTGCTCGCCACGGCCGTACTCATCGTAGATTTCCACGATGCGCGGGCTGGTCTTCTCACGACCGGCGGCGCACAGGGCGATGAGCTGGTCCTCGGACTGAATCATGCAGTTGTAGCTGGACTTCGGGTAGGCTTGGCGCAGTTCGCGCACGGCCTGGGCCACGGCCTCGTCGAGCGAGAAGCCGAAGCCGATGTATTCCAGAATCACCGCGAAGAAGATGGCGGAGTCGGAACGGCCGCCGGTGGAGAGGAACACGCTGTGGTTCACCGGGTATGAGCGGTTGGTGACGATGTTGCGGCCATTGGCGTCCGAGATATCGCCGTTGTGGATGAAGCTCAGGCCGTTCGCATAGAACGGGTGCTGGTTCTCCATGATGAGCGGCAGATTGGAACTTGCCAAGCGCAGGTGCCAGATGGCACCGCGAGACGGTTCGTCGGCCAGCGCCTCAAACGTGCTGTCATGACGGGCCGCGATGGTCGACTTGTAGATTCGGGTGCGGTTTCCGGGGTGGGTGCGCCACCGTCGCGCACGTGCGGTGCTTCGGCAGGATCGGAAAGCTGGGCTACACCCCAGCCATCATTGTGGATTTCAGACAGTTCACGGAAATCCTCGACATTATCTTGCCCCAACACAGCGTTGAGACTCAGGTTGAAGCCTGCCGTCGCGTATCCCAGTAATCTGCACATGGTATTTCAACTTACCGAAACCGTGTGGCGACGTGCGGCGACCGTTATAGGCATTCTTTATAGAGCGCATCAGCGCCGCTGCAAACTGGTATGTTATCGCTTCTGTTTGGCGGAGCGCTGAGGCTTGGCGGCGGGTTTGCCGTTCTCGGCCTTGCCCTTATCGCCCTTATCGCCCTGCTCAGCGGGCGCATCGGCGGCAGCGGCCTCAGCGGTCTTCCGCGCCTCGGCCGATACGGCGGCATCGAGCTCCTGTACCAATCGCCCAAGCCCGGACGTGGTGTCCATCGGGTCAGGGACGGCGGCCGGGTCGGCCACTGCACGAGTCGGCGTGGGCGTCGGGATGGTCTTGGCCGTATCGGTGCGCTTCAGACGCGGTGGGCGGCGGGTGGAGACGAACAGCGGCTGCACCTCGACCAACGGGTTGTAAGGTGCCAGACCGAACCACTTAACCGGCGAGCCGGCCATGTGGCGGATTGCGTACTTGGCTTGCAACGACAGGGCACCGCGTGCAGAAACCTTGGATTCCGGCATCAGGGCCTTGTGAATCAGCACGTAACGGATGGTGCCGATGTCCGGATCGGCGTCGACCTTGGGGTAAATCGACTTCTGCTTGGGCAGTTCGCCGGTTTTGGACAGGTCGTGCATGATCTGGTGGATGTACGCCGGGATGGACTGCGAAACCTTGAATCCCAGACGGAAGCGCACGCGGTAGATGTAGTTCGTGCCGAAGTCCTCCACCGAGTATTCACGGGTGAACGGCTCGTCGGTGGTTTCCACGCTGACTGCCCACCAAGCACGGGCGCGCTTGGGGTGGTCGGCGAAGATGGAGAAGAAGATGTCCGTGTCGAGTCGCTTGGTTTCCGAGTCGGAGGTCAGGTACACGATGTTGTCCGCAAAATACGGGATGCGGAAATCACTGTGCAGCTTGTCGAGCGCGGGTAGGAAGTCGTTGGGCCGCATGTGACGGCGTTGCGCACGTTCGAGCTTGGTGCCCTCATTCCACGTGTACATGACGAACAGAATCGCGGCGGTCAGCAACATGGTGAACCAACCACCATGCAGGAATTTGGCCATAGACGCGATGAAGAACATAGCCTGAATCGCCAAGAACAGCACGGTGAACACGATGGCACCGACCCGCTTGCCGGAATGCCATAGGTGGACGCCGAGCAACACGGTGGTGGTGATCATCGTAATGGTCAACGCCAGTCCATATGCGGCAGAGATGTGTTCCGAATCCTTGAAGATGGCGAGTACGGCCAGCGTGGAGACGCACAGCACGCCGTTGACCACCGGAATGTACAGCTGGCCACGCGTGCGGGCCGGGTACCGCACCTGCAGATGAGGCATCCAATTGAGGCGGGTGGCTTCGGAGACCATGGTGAACGCGCCGGTAATCAGGGCCTGGGAAGCGATCACGCCGGCCGAAACAGACAGAATCACGGCCAGATAACGTACGTTCGGAGACATCATCTGGAAGAACGGGTTGAGTGACTCCGTCGCAGTGTATTGCGGGTTATCGCTATTGGCCAGCATCCACGCGCCTTGGCCGAAGTAGTTGAGCACCAGCGCAACCTTGATGAATGGCCAGGTGAAGTAGATGTTGCCGCGCCCCACGTGGCCCATGTCGGAGTACAGCGCCTCGGCACCGGTGGTCGAGAGGAACACGGTGCCCATAAGGCGATGCCGGCAGCATTGTGCGGGCTGAACAGGAATTTGATGCCGTACACCGGGTTCAGGGCCTCAAACACAGACCAGTCGTTAGAGAGATTCGTGACGCCCACGATGCGAGGAAGCCGAACCAGACCAGCACCATCGAGCCGAATACTTTGCCGATGCTTTCGGTGCCGCGCGACTGCACGGAGAAGAGAATCACGATGATCACGACGGTGATCATCAGGGTCAGGCTTGGGTTTTCGTCGAACAACCCTTCCAATGGCGGCAGGGTCTGCAAGCCTTCGACTGCGGAACTGATGGAAACCGCCGGGGTAAGGTACCGAATCCGCGAGGAATGCCGCGCCGCCGAGCATGGCGGGGAATCGCGAGCCATGCGCCGTACTTGCCGAATCAACGAGTACAGTGCGAAGATGCCGCCTTCGCCATTGTTGTCGATGCGCATGGCGATGAGCACATATTTGACGGTAGTGATCAGCGTAATCGACCAGAAGACCAGCGACAGCATGCCGAGCACGGCCTCTCGGTCTACGCCGCCAAGCCCTCCCTGACCGGCAAGGAAGGTCTGCGCGGTGTACAAGGGCGAGGTGCCGATGTCGCCGTACACCACGCCGAGCGCCACGATTGCCATGCCCCAGGTGACCTTGTCTGGGCTGGATTGCAGGCGGGCCCACCATCGACCGAGGCCGCCTTTCGACCATGCGCTGGCGATTTTCTCGGCTTCTTTGGTTTCAGCTTCCCTCTGCTTGGCGAGTGCCTCGCGCTCCTCCTTGGTGAGAGTGCGGCGGGACACCTTGGGAGCGTTGGTAAAGGTGTCGGCCCTCAGCAGTGCTTCTTCTTCCTGTCGGGCCTTGGCTTTGGCGGCACCAGACTGGGCTTTCTGGGCCTTTGAGGCCTTTTTTGGCACGTGCGGTCCTTTGGTTCGACTCAGCCATACGTTCAGTCCTCCATTGAGGTGGAGATCATCCCCCTCGCTTATTGTCAAACACATCATGATAGACCTCGTTCACAATTCTGACAAATTTTACAAGTCAACACATCGTCTCTACACGCGCCGCGACGCCGCACACCCGGCCCTCACAGTCCGTATACGGCGCGGGCGGTATCGCGGGTGCCGCGCGCACATCCGCGATGGGCAAGTCGAGCGTATCGGCCATGGCCCGCAAGGTGTAGGGAATCATGTACGGTGCGTTGGTGCGGCCACGATACGGCATGGGCGTCAGATACGGCGCGTCGGTTTCGACCATCGCATGGTCCAGCCCCACAATCCGTAGCGATTCGCGGATACCGTCATTGCCTTTGTAGCTCACGGTGCCGGAGAAGCTCAGATACCAGCATGTTCGCGCGCGATCTCGGCCATCTCACGGTCGCCGGAATACGAGTGGAATACGGTGCGTTCGGGCGCGCCGTCGGCCAGCAGGGTTTCGATGACCTCGCGATGGGAGTCGCGGTCGTGAATCTGCATGGGGCAGGCCCAGTTCCTTGGCCAGGGCAATATGCGCGCGGAAAGCCTCGCGCTGCAGTTCCTTGGACCTTCGTCCG
>ENA-OQCD01000366-OQCD01000366.1-human-gut-metagenome-genome-assembly--contig:-NODE-366-length-12702-cov-4.582823_pt1 | contig 12702 bp, 8 predicted proteins | sample MGYA00242755_ERZ504571 | MGnify/ENA primary metagenome ERZ504571 (study PRJEB26092, sample SAMD00036274) | human gut metagenome | host: Homo sapiens | study: EMG produced TPA metagenomics assembly of...
AGGAGGAACCGCTGCCGGTAGTCGCGTTCAGGACGGAGAAGGAAATATCTGACAATTATACCAGAATACTGAAAGATATCGAGAGGGTGCTTGGGATGGAAGACGCAGAAGTGGATGTAAATTCTTTGTTCATCGGTAAGTGAATATATATTTGGCAATAAAAAAATACACTAAAAATAAAAGTGAGAAAATGTGTTTTGCTATATTTGCAGCATATTTAGGAAGTATAAAGCATATTCTGTTCAGAAAATATACGATATGACAATGAAAAAAGACATTCAACCAAAGAAGAAGCCGGGAAAGATAATTATTTCAATAGATGGAGATACTTTCCAGCAACTTGAAATATATTGCTAGGTAAACGGCATATTTTGTAATGACTTCGTTTCGTTCGCCTTGGAATACTTTGAATGCACAGAATTTAATCTGAAGAGCAAGCGATGAGAGAACAGAAGCCATTCGTCAACTATTATAGGAAGTCCAGGAACAGACAGCAAAATAGCTTCCAGGCTACAGAAGCAAAAGGCAAAGCAGAAAGCGTGGCAACAGAACAGGCAAAACCCTTCAGTTACTTTAAGAAGAAAACGACTGATTGCATAACGAAATCAAAGCTCTTCAGATGTATAAGGAGAAAGCACACACCGGGCACTTTGCCGGGAACGTGACGAACAGAAAGTAATAGGAAAAATAAAAATTATAGTTCAAAGTAAATAATGAAAATGAAAACAAGATTTCTATTAGGTGTATTACTCCTTTTTAGCATTACCATGCAGGGGCAACAAGTGAAAGTGAATTATGAAAATATAACAAATTCCCTTCCTATTATTTTACAAGAATATTCCGGATGCAAGGTGTACAACATCTGAATCTGACTATCAAGGGTGAATTCAATGGGAAACGAGCCAAGCTAAAAAAATATCTTGCAACAATGGTGTGTTTACAGAAAGAGAACTTTTACCTGATTCGTACATTTTATATTGGTCGATAGTGTAGAAACACTTGATTTTATGATAGCACCATACAAAGAAGATAGCATACGTTTAACTTGTTTTTATCCACCAGTAGACAATATGCCATTGTTCACAGATACGGTACGCTTGGATAGACATAAGATTCTAATGGAAACGTATACACCTGGTGATGGTTTTGATATTCCTATTATAAGTTATACCTCTGGTATTTCGGTGCAAGGTGGAATCTGGTTTTGTGGATTACGTGATTCAAAAGTAGAGCCACGAAAATGGTATGAGAAGTATGGTATTGATGATTATGTCTATTATACAATTCGTTTGGAGGAGGATAAACCTTCAAGTAAAGGAACTGTTTACGTCAAAATATCGAAGTAATTTTGGGGCCTAATGCTCCTGTATCAGAAATACAGAGAACAAGCTACCCTAACGCAAGCCTATAAGGCTCCGGCGTTTCCGCTGGGGGCTTTCTAACTTTTGTACTTATAGAATATCAAAAAGAAAGCGATAGTGGAGTGTTACCCTCCCTAAAAAACACTTTTTCAGTGTCTAACTGCATTTTTTGATAATTAAATACGTTGTATAATTAGTTTTCCCATCATTGTATGGGTAAAATTCAACATATTCTTTAGACGTAGTTGGATTCGTTCAGTTCTCCTGTTCTATCGTAGAATGAAAAGATTGTCTTATCCAGTTCTTTAATATCCCAATAATGACTACCACCAAAATATAATGTGCTAAAGTTAGGAGTGGCGAAAGACCATCTTCCACGAATCTCACCTTCTTTTTTGTTCCCATCCTTATCAATCTCTACATTGGCTCGTGTATATGTTCCATCTTTATCGAAATTCCAAATAGATTCCCAAGAGCTTCCGTCTTCATACTCTTTTTTTCCGCCAGTCCAAGTTATATCACATATTAGTGCGATAATGCTTTCTTCTCCATCGTTATAATATCCTTGTTTCTCAACACAATTGGAAAGAAGCACCATCTGTACAATCACTGCAAAAAAAACGATTATTCTTTTCATAATTAATATATTAAAACTACACAAATGTATACAAACTTTTGTAGATTTGACAATCTGAACTTTTAATTTAGGAAAATTAAGGGAAATACAGAACTATAAACCTTAAACTGAGAATGATTTGCCTAATTTTGCGATATAAAAAATTAGTAACATGAAAAACCTAAAAAAATATATCATAATAGCTATTTTAGCCAGTGTTATTATATATTTATCAGGATGTGCAAGTCTTACTTATAATCCGCACAAGCCAAAACAGAAAAAGTAAAAGTGACTTTAAAAGAATAAATAACTGTATCATATCAGTTTATGCAACTTGTAAAAGTCATATATATAACATTGATGCTCTGCCTGTTTATATTTGGTGCTAACGGGCAAGAAAACATCAGAGAGAACCATATCAAACTAAAAATGACAGTTCAAGAATTCTCTTTGATAAAGTATGTATGCCGTTCAATAAGACAGATTTATTATTGCCCAATCCCAATGCGAAAGACGTAGAAACAGCCATTGACAACACAAATTTTAAAGCGGATAGACCTTTCTATATACCACTATATTACATTAATCCTACTCCAATGTTTTATGGGGACTATAGTACAAGCGGACATATTTTCTCTCATTTCTATGGCAGTGGCTCACAAACCACGTTGCTGGGAATAGGACGGATAAACGAGGCTTCAATAATGTTTCATCATCAATTCAACAATGATTTTGAAACCCGACTGGGCATTAATGCCACCAAAATATAACTTTCCCAAAAGTACCGGACAGGCTTTTGGCATCTATGGCGCAATGATTTATCACCCAAATGAAAGATTAAGACTAAAAGTGTTTGGAGTATATACACCGACTTACCAGTATGGCTTTTATAGAAATACATATGGCATTACTGCCGGGTATGATTTTACAGACCGGTTGGAAATGGAAGTCGGCATACAAAATTATTACAATCCGGAGAAAGGTTGGAATGTGGTTCCAATAGTCATACCACGCTACAAGTTTAAGAAGTTTGATATTGGAATAGACGTAGGCGGGCTACTTTATGAAACAATACGGAAATAGGAAAGGAAAAGCTGTCCTTCCATATCTCTGACGTTTTTTTGTCATATCCTTAGTCTTTTTCCTTACCGTTTCTTTCATAGCCTCTTGCTATACTGATCATTCCTTTACAAATGTAGCGTGCGGATCTTTCTGGGCCGCACACAGGATGTGGAGGCATTGAAATATTACCCTCTCTTTTTCGGGAAATACGAGAAGGAGAAGAAGTCCACCAGTTCCGGCAGCAGCGGTGGCGGCCGTAATTCCAGCGTGACCATCAGCACACAGAAGGAAGAGATATATGAATCGAAGGACTTCGCTTCATTGGAACCGGGGGAATTTATCGGAATGGGAAACCGTTCCAATATCAAAGGGCATTTCAGGAAGAAGTTCAGGCTGTTCGAACTGGAGGAGGAACCGCTGCCGGTAGTCGCGTTCAGGACGGAGAAGGAAATATCTGACAATTATACCAGAATACTGAAAGATATCGAGAGGGTGCTTGGGATGGAAGACGCAGAAGTGGATGTAAATTCTTTATTCATCGGTAAGTGAATATATATTTGGCAAATAAAAATACACTAAAATAAAAGTGAGAAAATGTATTTTGCTATATTTGATGTAGTCTGAAGGTATTTAATTGACTACAAATAGATTAAAAGAAACTCGCATGAGAATAGGCAACGGATAAGAAATTGGTAAAGTGCTTTGATACACTATATTTCTCATGCTGTCAAACAACTCTTATTTGTTTGCAAATATAATATTATTGCAGGTAAAAATCAAAAATAACGAGGTTTATTTTCATTTTTGCCTGCTGATATTTGTTCCGGATTGTCGGATACGATATATTTGTAATTAGGATTCGTACCGTGTTCCAAGCGGTTCATAAGTAACGACTTGCGGAGCTTTGGCAACAAGGGGATGCGGCTCCGTTTTATAGAAATGACTTATGCAAACCGACTTATCCATTTACAACAGTCTTCGCCCTTCCTTTATAGAAGGCGTTCACGCCGTGAAGTTCAATGCTTTGTCGGCGGTCATATCGCGTTACCGGGATTATGCCCGCAGTTCCGAACAAATAAAAGCGTACTCGGGAGATTCTCTTCTGATGCGGGACATTGCCTCCTTGCTTGACGAAGCACCCCGTCCCATAACGGGGGAATACCAGGATTTCACCCCGTTCCTGCTTCTTCTGATGCTTTCGGAGGAGTTTCATGCCGTCCATTACGTCGAGCGTCTTGTAACGTGGTATTTCGGCTACTGTTGTGTCGATGAACTGCGGACGGTCTGCACCATTCTGTCCCAGTGTTCCTACCCGCATCACGACACGCTGCGGCTGCGGTTCAAGAATTACCTGCGTGAAGCCCGTAAGACATTGGGTATGCCCGTTGAATGTAACGCTGCTGTCATGCTGAAAATGCTCGACGCCTCTTATGAACATCTCACTCCCGCCGATGTCGGGGAGTTCGAGGAGCTGTTGCACCTGGGGGACGATTACGAGTTCATCTCCCGTGTCAAATCGAATTATCTTGCCTCGGATAACGTCACGGAACTCGCCGGGGTTTGCGGGTATTCCAGCACGATTACCTTCCGCCGGCGTTTCCAGCGGGTTTTCGGCTGCTCGGCCTCCTCGTGGTTACGTCAGCGCCGTATCGAACGTATCGGGGAGTTGCTGCGGACGACACACTACACGTTGCAGGAAATAGCCTACATGTGCGGTTTCTCCGCCCAATCCCACTTTACGGACTTTTGCAAGCGGAATATGGGGAGCAATCCCACTTCCATCCGCCAGGAAGGCCGGATCTGACATTAAAATCGGCTCCGTGATAAAAAAACGAAGAGAAAGATAAAAATCGTAATCCGCCGGTTTTTCGATTCGCTAACTTTATACGCGAAAGTAACAAGACGGATTATGATTGCATTTATAGAAAAATTAAACAGCGAAGTCCTGCGGAGTATCGAACGTATCGAATCGCGGGATACCGACGTGTTGAAAAAGTCGCTTGAAGCGTCACGTGTCCTGGGAGAAGCGTTCGACCGTTTGAAACAATATATCATCGGCTACCGTTTTCAAAACGATGACGAGGAAATAAAGTTCTTCAAAGAAATCAAACCCCGTCTTTTTTGCCGTCTGATCTATTACCGCAAGCTCTACAATATCGAGATGAACCGTCCGGTAGGAAGTATCGAGGCACAACGGGAGTACCTGGACGCCCATGTTCGGGCCATCAACGCGTACACGCAGAAACGCCTCGACTTTATCCGCTATTTCCGCAGCGGCGCTACACACCTGGACAGCCTCTATTTCCTGCGCGGGCAGACCGACACGGAACAATACCTGGAAACATTCTACTATGAACTCGACCCGCAGTTTTCGACAAAACGCGGATTTCAAGGTGGCTAAAATCCTGGCCAACGATATGTTGTCGGTTTATCTTATGGGCGAATTGGAATCACTGGAGAGCACGAACCTCCGGAACATGGTTCTGCCATTGTCTGACGTGCGTCCGACATGGCAGGACTCGAAGACGGATCTGACGGAACTTATTTACCTGCTCGACAGTAAAGGCTGTTTCGGCAATGTGCCACTCACGCAACTTGCCAGCTACATTTCCAACGCTTTCAACGTACACCTCGACATGAACCTTTCGAGGACATTCTGCGATATGAAAATCCGAAACAACCCGACACCGTGGCTTGACAAGGCGAAAGAGGCCCTGCTTAAACGTATGCAGACATGGAAGCGAAACAAGAAAAACGGCAATTCCGAGTAGAATATGAACCGGTAAAGCACTCTATTCCTTATAGAAACACTGATAATCAGCGTTGTATATAACAAAAGAACCGAGGTCGGTTTTCCCCCGTAACTCTCGAAAGGAACTTTCCCGAACGCCCGTATTTGCACCCGTATAAGGAGCCGATACGGGTGTTCCGTTGTAGCCCCGTCCGGATTAGAACACCGTTAAGCGTTGAATCACAGTATTCAATCGCATTTCTGCCAATAAAAATACCGAGTACGGGCCGCGGATTTCGGTAAAAAACACTGCCTTCTTCACCGCATGAACCGTTGAGAATCAGTTCACTGCAAATTATCAAAAAAAAGTCGTACCGACCTCGTTTTAAGCTGTCCATATAAGCCCGACCTTTGTAACAGACTAAAAAACAAAGGAGTATGAAAATCATAGTGATCGGTTCGCGAGCCTATAACGAGCTTGTCGGGCGTATAGAGAAAATAGAGGCTGCAATCGCCTCTCTCCCTGAAAAGGGGCGTGCATGGAATAAGGAGTATATAAACGACGAATGGATGGACGGCGAGCAGGTCTGCCGTTACCTGGGCATCAGCGGGCGTACCCTTCAACGCCTCCGCTCGGATCACGTGATCACCTATTCGGCCATCAACCGGAAGCTGTATTATTCCCTCACGGAAATCCGCCGTGTGCTGAAGGAGCGTTCCGTGCGGCGCAAGAACCAACCAAAGGAGTAGGCCATGTTTCTGGACAAGGAATATTTCGACGGATGGATGCAGCGGCTCTCGGAACGGCTGGAACGTATCGAGAAGCTGTGCGCGGGGGACGTGGAGCAACCGCTTTCCATCCTGCCTGACGGGGAGCGTCTTCTGGACAATTACGACCTGTGCCGTATGCTCAATATCAGCAAGCGCACCCTCCAGCGTTACCGTACCTCGGGAGAGCTGCCTTACGAGATGATCTATCACAAGACCTTCTACCGGGAATCGGACGTCCTGCGGTTCATCGAGCGTAACTTCAGTAATTTCCGCAAGCTGAAAAAGGATCGTCCTGCCGGTTCCGGTTAGGCCCTGTCCCGAGAGTCCGGCGTCATGGAAAAAACGCGGAGATACATGGAATAAGGCACGACAAGACGGTACAACCGTTCGATATTTGCCGTAAAATCAGTATGTTTGCACTTGGAAGCCTATATAATAATGAACAATGAAAGAAACAGATAAAGTACATCCTGCCGACAAAGGGGAGGAAGAGCTGCTGCATAACGTGCGCCATATCTTGCAGGAAGCGCGCGCGAAGGTGATACATCATGTCAATTCGACCCTCGTGAGGGCTTACTGGCAGGTAGGGAAATACATAGTGGAGTACGAGCAGCAGGGAACCGACCGTGCCGGATATGGCAAGGCTGTCATCAACACCCTTTCCAGGCGGCTCGTGGCGGAGTTCGGAAACGGGTTCACGGCCACCAACCTGCGGTACATGAGGCAGTTTTACCAGTGCTACCCGAAATATCACACGCTGTGTGATAAATTGAGCTGGTCGCATTGCCGCACGCTTCTCAAGGTGTCGGGCGATGCCGCCCGTGATTTTTACCTGCACGAGTGCGTCAAGGAAAACTGGAGTGTCCGGCAGCTCGACCGCCAAATCAACACGCTTTTCTATGACCGCCTGCTGGCCAGCCGAGACAAGAAAGCCGTGAAAGAGGAGATTTCCCGTACCGAACCCGGGCGTGTCGAACCCAAAGAGATCATCCGCGACCCGTATATCCTGGAGTTTCTCGGTATCCCGCAGGGAGAGCATTTTCTGGAAACCGATCTGGAGCAACTGCTCATCAGCCGCTTGCAGCGCTTGATGCTCGAACTCGGGAAAGGCTTCGCCTTCGTCGCGCGACAGAAGCGTATCTCCTTCGATGACAAGCATTTCTACATCGACCTGGTCTTTTACAATTACCTGGCCCGTTGTTTCGTTTTAATAGACCTTAAATCCGGGGAGCTGACCCATCAGGATTTGGGGCAGATGCAGATGTATGTCAATTACTACACCCGTGAGTTGATGAATCCCGGGGATAACCCTCCGGTGGGTATCGTCCTCTGCGCGGAGAAAAACGACGCGGTCGTCCGTTACACGCTGCCCGAAGATGAAAAGCAGGTCTTCGCCGCCCAGTACATGACCTATCTTCCCACGCAGGAGGAGCTGCAAACACTCTTGCAGGAAGTGTGACAACAACGCTCACGGGCATATGAAAAAAGCCGACGGAAATCTGTACTTCCGTCGGCTTTTCGTTTACATCTTGATCCCTTTCTTCGCAGGGCCGTTCTCCGGCGGGCTGCCCACGCCCGCGATGACGATGCGCCCCCCGGAGGCGTCGGCAATCTGCCGCAGCCGGGAAGGAATACGGGTCGCCGTGTTGTCTTTCCCCGGGAGTTCTTCCGCCGTGTCATGCCGTTCCCGGCACACGTCGTTATCCTCCTCCGCCTCCTTTCCCTCGCTCTCTTCTATCGGTTTGAGGCTTTGCTGTATCCTGCGGTCTATTTCCGTCAGGTCAGCTTTTAGGGCCGTCAGTTCGGGCTCCTTGCGCCAGGAACTTTCCACCACTTCCCGCAGGACGAATATCTTTCTCCAGTTCCTCATTCTTTTTCCGGAATTTCTCCAGTGTCGGCTCGATGGTCGCGAGCGCGTGGATGAAGTTCATCGCCGCCAGTCGCGGGTCGGAGGCGATATTCCCGTAGTTATACTGGTATAGATAATCCCCTTCACCCCGGACATAAAAACGGTTCTGCACCAGGTCGAGCCCGTCTTTCCCGGTCGTTTCGCTCTGGACGAGCAGCTCGAACCCGTAGAGGCTCCCGATGGGTTCGAGCCTGTCGAGCGTGCGTGCCGTTTCGGCGATATGGTTGAGCTGTTTCCCGATGAGCTTGGGGTCGGAGGTTTCCAGCCCGTTCAGTTTCACGGGATTGCGGTACGAGCCGTCCTCGTTGAACTCGACGCGGGCCTGAAGTGTTCCAGATCCTTGCCGATACGCCGTATCAGGTCGTTGTTCTTCTCTATCTTCTCCGTGATCTGCTCCAGCTTGTAGCGGCTCGATGATTTGCCGCGCACGAATGCCTGGCGTTCGCTTTCGAGCGTGGCAATCTTCTTCTCCAGGCGGGCCTTGTCCAGCAGGTCTGTATTTCCCGAGAGGACGGCGACATACTCGGAAAAATTCATGCCGCTCTTTTCGTCGATGGCCCCCTCGTCGATGGTACGGCTTCCCATGTTGTTGGTCTTGAGCTGGCGGATGAACAGTTGCTTGTTGTGCAACAGCCCGAACTTGTAGGCGTCGAGCGACTTCTCGACGGCGTATAATATCACGTCCACCTTGTTGTCGGCATGGAGTTTGGCGATCTCGTTCCCGGTGCGTATTCCCCGCCCGTCGCGCTGCTCCAGGTCGCTGGGACGCCAGGGGCAGTCCAGGTGGTGTATCGCCACGCAGCGTTTCTGCGCGTTCACTCCCGTCCCGAGCATCTCGGTCGATCCGAAGAGTACGCGGATTTTTCCGGCGTTCATACCAGCGATCATCTCCTTGCGCGCTTTTTCCGAGGTCGCCTCCTGGATGAACCGCACCTCGCTTTGGGGTATGCCGTAATCCTCCGCGAGTTTACGCCGTATCTCGGAATAGACGTTCCACCCCGCTCCGGGTTTGTAGGTTCCCAGGTCGGAGAATACGAACTGCGTACCTTTGTACGCCTCGAAACGGCGGTAGTAACCGGCAATCATACGGGCGCAGTGGCTCGCCTTGTTGTCCACGTGGTCGCTGTATAGTTCGGGGTCTATCATACGCATATCGAGCGACATCTTGCGGGCGTAGTCTGTGGCAATGAGCATTTTCGCCTTTTCCTCCCGCTCCGAGAGCGGCAGGCGGCCCAGGAGCGTGGCATCGCCCGATTTGGCGAACTGCACCAGCCGTTCTATGAACTCCGTCTGCTGGGGTGTCGGCGGGATATTGTGCAATATCTCGTTCTTTTGCGGTCGGTCGATCCCTATATCCTCCGCCGAGCGGTAATCTGTAATCTCGGAGTAGAACATGGCCAGTTCGGGAACCTTGATGAAATATCGGAACCGTTCTTTTTGCACGACCTCGTTGGTCACGGAAAACTCGTAGTCGATGGTTTTCTTGGCAAATATGGCCGCCCAGGCATCGAAGGTGCGGATATTCTGACGCTCCAGTTCCTTCGGGCGCAGGTACTTGAAAAGCAGGTACAGTTCCGTGAGCGAGTTAGAGATGGTCGTTCCCGAGAGGAACGTCGCCCCCAGGTCGCGGCCCGTGCGCTGCTGTATGGTACGCAGCGCGAAAAGCATGTTGAGCGCCCGCTGCGACCCCTCGGGATTCCGAGGCCCGCCACCCGGTCATGCCGGGTCGTGAAAGTCAGGTTCTTGAATTTGTGGCTCTCGTCCACGTAGAGGTGGTCGATACCCATGAGGCGGAAGTCCACGGCGTCGTCCTTGCGTGTTTCCAGCGCGTGCGCCACCTTCTGCAACTTGGCTTCCAGGTTGGCCTTGCGTTTCTGACACCCTTTCATCATGGCGCGGGAAACGTCCCTGCCTTGTGCTTTGAGCACTTCGAGGTTCTCCTCCACGCAGTCCAGCTCGGCCTGCAATATCTCCTGCTGTATCTCCGGGGACTGGGGTATCATGCCGAACTGTTCGTGCGAGAGGATCACGGCGTCCCAGTCGTTGTTGCGTATCTCCCGGAAGATGCGCTCACGCTTCCGGGGCGTGAAATCCTCCTTGCCCGGGTAGAGGACTTTGGCCATTGGGTAAGCGGTGCAGAACGTCCGGGCTATTTCATGGATGTTGGCTTTCAGCCCGATAATCATGGGTTTGTTGGCCAGCCCGAGGCGTTTCTTCTCGTAGGCCCCGCAGCACATGATAAGGGTCTTTCCGCCGCCCACCTCGTGGTCGATTATCCCGCCGCCGAGCAGTTTGTCCATCCATATCGCGTCCTTCTGGCTGTCATACAGTTTGTCGATTCCCAGCCCCTTGAGGTCGAGGTCGGGGAATTCCTGGTGCGTCCCGTCGTACTTCGGGCGCACGTAACAGTTGAAAGTACGGTTATAGAGGTCTGTCAGGCGGTCTTTGAAGTCGGACGACTGCTCGCGCAGCCATTCGGGGAAAGCACCCCGGATCTCGTCTATCTTGCTGTTGGCGAGCTGTATGGCCTCCCCGTCACGCACCTTGACCTCCCGCCGTTCGCCGTCCACCCATTTGAGGACGGTCTTGGTGATGTCGGGCGAAGTGTTTTGCAGGGCGTGTTTCAAAAGGTGCAGGCCGTTGTACTTACGGGTCTGCGCGCTGACGGCATACTGCTCCGTGATCTTCACGTTCGTCGCTTCCGCCTTCACGCCGTACTCGTCCAGGTTGGAGGCGAAGGTGATCTTCACCTCCGTATCGAAGAGCGAGGAGGCGAAACGCTCGTAAACACCTTTTGGAATCCACCGTTCGCCCAGGTTGAAATCCAGGTCGTCGAAAGCGATGGGTTTGGGCGTCGCCTCGCGCAGAGCCTCCAGCGATTCCCGGGCCGGGGCGTGGTCGGGATTCTCCCGCAGGAACGCCTCGATCCGTTCGGCTTTCCCGATGACATTGCCGGCGATGAACTTGTCGGCAACCTCGTAGCCGTCCGTTTCCGGGTTGTAATAGATGCGTCCTTTCAGTTCCCCGAGTATTCCCTCCACGGTAGTTCCCGTGAGTGAGGCCATGTAGTGCGGTTCCACCCGGCCGTACTTGTTCAGGCTGGCCACAAGGGCCTCCGAAGCGTCGTCGGCGTGCGTGATCTCATCGGGATTGAAGGCCACGGGACGCTCGAAGATGTCGGCTTTGCGTGCCTTGCCGTCGATGTAACGCTCCAGCGATAGAATCTCCGTCCCCCGCGCGTCCATCTTGATCAGGTCGAGGTTGCGTTTGTCATTGAGCCGTCCGAAGCGTTCGGTGAAATTGTCGTAAAGCCGGTTGAGCATCTCCCGCAGGGCGGGGTTCGCCGTCAGCGTTTCCGCCTCGTTGTTATAAAGGTGGTAATAGGCATCGCGTATCTCGATATACATGGAGGCTTTCGTCCGTTGTGCAGGCGTGAGTTCCAGCGGGTGGAACATGGGTTGCAGGGATTCAATCTCCCGCAGGTAGCGACCCGGTTTTGTCCGTCCGTGACGAGTGTCCCCTCGCGGAAATAGGGGGCGACCTCCCCCTCGAACGGGCGGGGTTTCATATCCGCCTCCCGTATCTGCGGCATTTCTTTACCGGGTTCTTTCTCCTCCGGATTTTCCGGCGTGTCGAACAGGCCGCCCGTTCTCGGCGTACCGGCGGCTTGTTTCCGTTTGTCTTTCGGGGCTTCCGTCGGGGGGCGTACCGCCTGCCGTTCCCGCTGTTCCGGGGTTTCCTGCTGCCGGGCGTTTTGCCGGCGTAGTTCCGCCCTCCGTTCCGGGGTAAGCGACATCATCATCTCGTAAAAGCCGTTGATCGGCGGGTTGTCCTCCCAGTTCAGGGAGGCATACAAGTCTTCGGGATCACGCTCCGGTGGCGTCGTTTTCGGCATTTCGCTCTTCTGTTCCTCCGGAGAGGAGGCCGGGGCGAATAATGAGGGTTGTCGGGGCGTCTTCCGCTTTGCTCCCCGGCGGCTGTTCCTTTTCTTGGATATACCGAGTTCTGCCTGCCGCCGCTCCTCGGCGCTGAAGCCGAACAGATCGTAGAGCGTCAGCAACGGTTCCTGCTGCACGTTTACCGGTTCGGCAGCTTGGGTGGCAGGTACGGGAGCCGCCGTTTCCACCGTGTCGAAAAGCGACCCGGCGAAGCCCTCCCGCGGTTTCGGTTCCGTTATTCCGCCCACGTGCTGCACGGGAGTATCTGCCATGCCGAAATCTTCGGGTTTCGGCGGGTGCTGCTCCCACAAGCG
>ENA-OQCD01000368-OQCD01000368.1-human-gut-metagenome-genome-assembly--contig:-NODE-368-length-12670-cov-2.239974_pt1 | contig 12670 bp, 15 predicted proteins | sample MGYA00242755_ERZ504571 | MGnify/ENA primary metagenome ERZ504571 (study PRJEB26092, sample SAMD00036274) | human gut metagenome | host: Homo sapiens | study: EMG produced TPA metagenomics assembly of...
TGCCATCAAACTTAAGAACTTCAAGTGGACGAAGTCAAATGCAAGCTGTGAATGATCCCGGTTTCACGACATGCATTGTAATGACTTTGTCGGTCGGGCCGCCCTGTTGTATGAGTTCAAAAACATGGCCTTTCGAACATTCCATACTGGTTCTTTCACATTCATGCTGACGCACCCATTGTGAACGAACCAAACCAAAATAACTAATGTAAATGATGTATTACTTTCCATGCGAGAAGTGCATGAAAACTGTCAATCAGCCAGCCCAGTCGAAAAGTTCCGGACCATGCGTTGCAAATGGCGTTATTGCATGCGTATTGACTACCATGAACATCAATACTTAAGAAAGGTGGTTTTATGGCATATGCGTTGATAACGGGGGCTTCGAGTGGCATTGGGCGTGAGATGGCGGCATTGTTTGCGGCCGACAGGCATGATCTCATCATTACGGCACGCAGTCAAGGCAAACTTGATGACGTGAAGCGCACGCTGGAACATCGCTATGGCGTGCATGTGGAGACGGTTGCGCTTGATCTAAGCGAGTCTGACGCACCGCAACAGTTGCATGATTACACAGTTTCGCAAGGTTTTGAAGTGGATCATCTCGTCAATACGCCGGTTTTGCGGATTGGACGGGTTTTCTCGACGCCGACTGGCATCGCCAGCATGAGATGATGCAGCTCAACATGGCCGCGTTGGCTGAACTTACGTACCGTTATGGTCGTGATATGCGCGAGCAGGGTCACGGACGCATATTGAACATCTCTTCTGTTGCTTCAATGATGGCAGGCCCATATATGGCGATATATTTCGCGTCGAAAGCGTTCGTACGATCGCTTTCGGAAGCGGTGTCGTACGAATTGCGAGATACCGGTGTGAGTGTGACCTGCGTATGCCCCGGGCCGACATCCACAGGGTTCGCCAAGGCCGCGAACATGCGTGGCATGAATTTCTTCACGCTGACCAAACCGGCCACCGCCTACCAGCTTGCCACCTACGCGTATCGGAAGATGAAGCAGGGGCGCACGCTTGCCTACCACGGCTACCTCACCAAAGCCGGAGCCGCAGCGGAACGACTACTCCCCCGCGCTCTGACGCGACGGGTCGCCGCAATCATGAATGGCGGCAACCCACGCAACCAGCATCGCGAATAATTCAGGAGGCAACTCAACGAGTTTCCCTTGCGGCTGATCATATTTGCCGCAACACAAAGAGCCGCACACTTTTCATAAAGCGTGAGGCTCTTTTCATCTGTTAATCCGCTAGATTCGTTGCAGAAATACGTCTATCAGGCTTCGATTTCCTCGCGGCCCGGCTCGGCCCACAGCGTGTGGAATGCGCCCGGCTGATCCACACGCTGGTAGGTGTGAGCGCCGAAATAGTCGCGCTGACCTGGATCAGGGCGGCGGGCAGGCGCTTGGAACGCAGTCCGTCGAAGTACGACAGCGAGGAAGCGAACGCCGGAGTAGGCAAACCGTTGACGGCGGCCTGAGCCACCACGTTACGCCAAGACTTTTCGGCGGTTTCGATGGCGTTCTTGAAGTACGGAGCGAACAGCAGCGACACGTTGGCTTCACCTGATTCGAACGCTTCGGAAATACGGTTGAGGAACTTCGCACGGATGATGCAGCCGCCACGCCAGATGCGTGCCACGGCAGCCAGATCGATATCCCAGCCATATTCTTCGGCAGCAGTGGTAATCTCGTTGAAGCCCTGGGCGTAGGCGACGATCTTGGAAGCGTAGAGTGCCTGACGAATGTCTTCGATGAGGCCTTCTTCTCATCGTCGGTGAGGTTCAGGTTGCCGTCAGGGCCATTGAAGCCCTGCTTGGCGGCTTCCTCACGCAGATCAGCTTCGGAGGAAAGACCACGGGCGAACACGGCTTCGGCGATGCCGGTGACCGGTACGGCCAGAGACAGTGCGGTCTGCACGGTCCACGTGCCGGTGCCCTTCATGCCAGCATGGTCGACGATCACGTCAACCAGCGGCTTACCGGTCTTCTTGTCGGCCTGATGCAGCACTTCGGCGGTGATTTCGATCAGATAGGAGTCGAGTTCGGTCTTGTTCCACTCTTCGAACACGTCACCGATCTCAGCCGGAGTCATGCCAAGGCCACGACGCATCAGATCGTAGCTTTCAGCGATGAGCTGCATGTCGGAGTACTCAATACCGTTGTGCACCATCTTGACGAAGTGGCCAGCACCATTGAGACCGATATGGGTGACGCACGGTTCGCCTTCGGCCTTGGCCGCGATGGATTCAAAAATCGGCTTCAGAGTCTTCCAGGATTCTTCGGAGCCACCCGGCATCATGGAAGGTCCAAGCAGAGCGCCTTCCTCACCGCCGGACACACCGCATCCGACGAAATGCAGTCCGCGAGCGCTGATTTCCTTCTCGCGGCGAATGGTGTCCGGGAAGTAGGCGTTGCCTGCGTCGACGATGATGTCGCCCGGCTCCATCAGGTCGGCGAGCGCGTTGATCATGGCGTCGGTCGGCTCTCCCGCCTTGACCATGATGATGGCGGTACGCGGCTTGACGAGGCTGTCCACGAACTCTTCGAGGGTTTTTGCCGGGAAGAATTTCGCCTTCGTTGCCGTGTTCGTTCATGAGCTTTTCGGTACGGCCGTAAGAGCGGTTGAACACTGCCACCTTGTTGCCGTGGTGTGCGAGGTTACGTGCGAGGCTACCGCCCATTGCGGCAAGACCGACTACGCCGACGTTTGCTTCAGCTGACATGCTGGCCCCTTCCATCAGGAAAAGTAGTACTTTATGAACCGTTCTTTAGTGTAGACCCGAGCTACCCCAGAACCATGGACCGTCTCAAGTCTGACATCATGTCAATCACGCGGCGCAATCGTACGTACGAATCGCATGGCTTCGGCAGGTGTGAGCGACGGCACGTAGGCTTGTGCCACGGCAAGCGATATTTGCGGCAGTTTGGCTGCGTCGGGATAGCAGATATACACTTTCTCTTCATCGGGATGGAATTTCAGTTTGAAACGGAATAGTGAATGGAATCCGTATGCTGGTTCCATGATGTCTGCGACCATTTGCAGTGCATGACGCAACACTTCGCTTTCCTCGTGTTCGCTTTCGTTGGATCCCATACCGGCCAGCGGCGCCGCCGATAAGCTCATGAATTCCACGTTGCCTTCGTCGCGTAGTCGTTCAGCCATGCGTGCAATCAGGAATTCCATGATGCCGTTGACGCTGTCGGTGCGATGCCTCATGAAGTCAAGCGTCCAACCGATGATCGTACCGTCACGATAGGTGGGCAGCCAGCTGGTTACGCCAAGGACTTTGCCATTGCCGTCAACCGCGTAGAGTAGGCGCACCCGGGAGTCGATCAGTTCGTCGACGCCTCCCAAGGTGAATCCCATTTCCGGCAGGGCCTTTTTGCCGGCCCACTGTGCGGAGATCTCACGAATCTGCGTTTGTACTGAGAAGGGTGCCTCCTTGAAAGTGGTGAGCACGTCGGTGATGCCGTCTCGTTTGGCTTTGTTGATGGCGGTGCGCACGTCCTGCCATTTCTTGCCTCGGGTCTGCCATTCGTTGGGATTGACGACCATTTCCGTACCGACGTCAAGCGAATCCCATCCGGCTTTGGTGAGTTCGGCTCGCTGCGATTCGTGCACACTGTAAAACACGGGCGTCCAGGAATGTTGTGTGCAGAATGTTGCGAAATCAGTAAGATCTTCCGCATATTCGCTGGGATCTCCGAATGGTCCTGTCACCGTCAATGCGATGCCGTACGACACTCGATAGGCGATCGCGGAACGTCCGGTTGCGGAAAACCAATAGTCATTGCCTTTCCAAGTTGCCATGAATGACATGGATTCGCCGCCAAGCGGAATAATCGCGTCAACACGATGGTGCAAAGCGTCATTCACCATGGAACGATCCCGCAAACAATCCCAAACACACAGCAGAGCGATAATCCAAAACACCGGACCGACGCACTGATATACCAGCAAGGAGATTCGACCGACGGGCACAAACTCAGGTTCGATACCACTCAGCAGTCCGATCGGCAACAATCGCTGCACATAATCAGCAAGCAATGCGATCAATTGCGGACTTTCATTGAAATCGTCGGGAGAGGCAAGCCCATATCCGGCATACATCAATCCCAACAACAGAAAAGCCGACAATGCACCTGCCGCAGCACGCAACATAATCTCACTTCTAGTGCGAATCGTAAAACAACTGACGGAACGCAATGACGATAACGATAAAAATCAACGGCAATGCATAGTGGAAAACATCGCATGAAACGCACCATGACGAGCCAACGCAGGCAACGCATCAGCCTGCGAATCGCCAACATATTGCAGCGGAAGCACCACATAAAACAGCATCGCAAGCACCACCGTGCATGCATTGAACAGCACGCTCAACGCTGCGGCAATACGGCGTCCGCGATACAGACCCCATGCGATCAACAGCAGCATCAGCGTCGGCATCAACGACACCAGCCAGTTTCCGGGCATGGTGAATCGCATCATACGATATTGCGCGAAACAGTTGGCATGCGAGGAACCGTTGAGGCAATCCAACACTTGTTCCGTGTCGAATTCCGTGGAACCTGTCAGCAAGCCGAACATGGAGAGCAATCCGAATGATTGTCTTGAGGAAACGGCAACCAGCGAACCGACCGCCTGTACGCCGGCAGCCATACCAATCAGCCTGCGCATCTCATACAAGGCACCATGCCTATACACATCACCTTGACTCTCGGAAGCCATCAAATAGCCAAGCACATGGCCAAGCACGCCGACGCCAGCAAACAGTAATCGCCGGCTTCACCACGATACAGGAACAGGACCAGCACCACGCTATAGCCGATCACACGAATACGCCGACGCCACAGCATGGCGGTGAACGCGCTGGCACACATCAGCGTGCCACCACAACAACCAGCGGCCCCAAAATCGCACCATCATGCGAAAATCGCATGCCATTGCGGACTTTTGCCTGCGAACAGCGAGCATAATCCCATACCGAGCGCTATGCCGCCAAGCGTGGTGATCAGCGACACCCATGCCGTCTTCGCCTTTCCAATCACCGTTTCGCATAAGCCGAATGCGATGAGTATCAGTGGAATGTCGATCAGCAGACGACCCAACTGAGGCACCGACAGCAGTGAAATCGGCGCGGTATACCAGCGCCCATGCGCGAGCGCATCAAAACTCACGCGCGACAATTGCGGCGGAAATTTGCGTATGTCTGATGCCGCATACGAACTGCATGCCGACATTGAACAGCGTGATGAACAGCACGAAGCCCAAAGTCATACGGTGCCGACGAATCCAGTCGGCAAGATCGGATATGAGCGCGCGAAGCCGAATAATGGTTTTACTGCTGATTCCTGCGATTGCGTTGTCATAACAATGATTCCGTTCGATAATTCGGATTAATGATTCGATAGATGATTCAGATTAATGATTCAGATTGATACTTGCGATTGCGAGTTGCTGACGCTTCAAACGACATGTCAGGTCGCGATGCGTTTGAGATTCGGATAGTCCACCATTTTGGCTTGGCATCGCTCAGTCCAGTGTTGCAACCGAATACGGCAAGTCCGTACCGCAACGTGTCTTGCACGGCATGCCAGTCATGCGCATTGCCAAGCGATTCGACTGCTGTAACACGCATGCCCGCCTGTTGAGCAACCGATGCGATGCGTTCGACATTGCGCACGGACTCGCGGTCACGCTCCCCTGCACCGATAACAAGCGTCTGGTTCGAAGGCGCATGGTTGCGAATGGCGTTGACGGGAATCTGCTTCTCGTATGCGGTGCGATCGCCATGGAAGAACCGGCTGATCATACTGCTTTCACTGCCATTGGTCGGTTTGAACTCGCTGCCGGTGGGGATGATGGTGCCGAACAAATCCGGATGGTTCGCACCGATTTGCAGCGAACATGTGGCCCCCTGTGAAAAACCTGCGATCGCCCAATCCTGCGCTTGCTGTGCCGCCGGAAGATTGGCTTTCACCCAGTTGACCACGTCTTTCGTCAAGTAGGTCAACGCATTGCCGTACACCGGCGAATCCACGCATAGGGTGTTATGCGAATCGTCTCCCAACTGGTCGGCCGCAATAACAATGGGTGCGAGTCCGCCATGATGCTGCGCGTAATCGTCCATCATGGTTTGAATGCCGCCCGCGGCAAACACGCGACCCGGAGAGCCCGCTGGCCGCTCATCATCAGTATGACCGGCAACGCCGGCTTGTGTTTGGCTGTGGCAAGCGCTGCAGGCGGCAGATATACCAGCGCCTTTCGCGCTTCGAAATGCGATGTCGTGGCTGGAATATTTACTTTACTGACTTCGCCATGTGCGGGAATATTGCTGACGCTACCGTCTGCTTTTTCCTGCTTCCATTGCGTGACGCTAATCAAATCACTACGTTTCGCCATTCCTGTCAGGTCGGCTTCACGATAGGTGTCTTGGCCGAACAGTGATCCGATAGTGGCATATTCTCCATACGCCTGATCGATGCCGGGTGGCGGCGAGGAAGCCACCAGCGAATCACCAGTCAATACAACGCGACGGCACGCAACACTCCCCTATGCAGCATCGCGTGGCTGACCGCGAATCCAATGATCGCGCAACCGCAACCGGCCCATGCGACCACATGCGGCCCCAGCTCAACACCGAACACCACAAACACGTCCGACAGCAACCAGGCAATCACCAATCCGGCAATGCCTGCAATAATCGCAATCACTACCGGACACACGACTACGGCAAACGTACGTTTGCCACCGTCACGCTTCCGGCAACCGTCTCCCATATTGCAGTACCCAGCAGTATCGCCGCCAGCACTGCGGTTACTGAAAACAACGTTGCCGGAAACCAGCCATCCACCAAACTTATGTTCATCAACCATGCACGCATGCTCACTTCTTGCTTTCATATTCTTCATGTCCAATGTGCCAGTTGTAGTCCATGAAACGTTGGGCACGACCTCATCCTTGAGGCTGATTTTCCTTGGAATATCGACGAAAAATACTGTGAGCAAGCTGAATGGATGATGCTCTTAGGCAGCGTTCTCATCTTTGCCGATCATGCCTTGAACGCACGTTCCAATACCCGCCATACGCATGGAACGGACCCCACGTCGGGATCGCCTTCGACCAACAGCGCATTGGGAATGCATCAGTCGTGCCGGATCGGTTTGATACTCTGACTGCGGCACAGTTTCCTCCGATCGCGCTTCCTTGCACATGTTCCCTGTACATGTTCCTTGTACAGCAGACGCAATATTCCCATGCAATGTGATTCCAGCTAAGAAGACACTACGAAACGCGTCCAATGCATCCGACCGGCAGCCAAGCGGTATGGTGTTGCATTATGCAGTATGTTTTTTCGGCGTCGAATGTTTCCTGTGTCGTGCCGGTCGACGGTGAGCAACGCACGATTTTCAGCGGATTATCCGTTGATGTGAAGCATGGTGAGATTGTGGATTTGGTCGGCCCTTCCGGATCGGGCAAGAGTAGTCTGCTTACCGCTTTTGCACGATTGAATCCGAATGCGAACGGCAATTTTCAGCTTGAAGGGCGCTCTGCCAGCGAATTCACACCGCAGCAGTGGCGTAGTCAGGTGGCGTATTTGCCGCAGAAGCCGGTATTGATCGGTTCGAGTGTGGCCGAGGCGATTCGTTTACCGTTCACATTGGCTATCCGTGCGGGCGAAGTCAAGCAGGATTCGGCAGGAAATGGTCGGCCGGTAAGTCTCTCAAACCCACAGATCTACTGCCGGATGCTCGCATTCGAGCCACGCTTGACGCCATTGGCTGCGCGGATATTGATTTGGGGCGTGCTCCGCATGACTTGTCTGGAGGCCAGGCCGCCCGTGTGAGTTTGGCGCGCACCTTGCTTACTTCGCCGAAAGTGCTGCTTGCCGATGAGGTTGATGCCGGTTTGGATGATGAGAACGCCGATAAGGTGGCATCCATCATGGCTCAGGCCGCAGAGCGGGGCATGGCGGTGATTCGTATTCGCCATCGCCCGCCGGATGGGCGTGCCACGCGCATTCTCACACTGGCCAATGGCGTATTGCAGAGTGCGAATGCTCCGCACACCGCAGCAACCAATGATTCCAATGATTTCGCGGCACAGTCCGATTCGGTGCAAGGAGTGCAGGCATGAGCGGCAATTACTATTCCATTGATATTTGGGGTCTGCTTATCGCATTGGTTATGGTCGCCGTGGCCGCAGGCATTTCCGAAGCGATGCGCATGGGCATTGGCAAGACACTGCTATGGTCGGCGTGCCGTGCGTTGCTGCAATTGTGCGCCATGGGTTTCATTATGGAGTTCGTCATCAAGTCGAACAATCCATGGCTGGTGCTGTTGCTGGTGATGTTCATGCTGATCGCGGCCGTGCAAATCACCCTGTCTCGTGCCAAAGGTGTGCCGAAAGGCTTGGCCGGTCCCGTGTTTTTGAGCTTGGTCATCACCATGCTCATTATGATTTCGTTGGTCACCGAATTGATCATTCGCCCGCAACCATGGTATGCGCCGCAATTGGTGGTACCGTTGACCGGCATGCTGCTCGGCAATACCGTGTCCGCTTTGGCGGTTGGGTTGAGCCGGTTCTTCGAAAGCATGAAGGAACGCCGTGACGAAGTGGATACGCTGCTGGCGTTGGCGCGACCGCTTGGGAGGCCGCACGCCCGTCCATCGTCTCGTCGATTCGTTTGGGTTTGCTGCCGACTACCGCCTCGCTGGCTTCCAGCGGCATTGTGACGGTGCCTGGCATGATGGCCGGTCAGATCATCGCCGGCGGCAATCCTATCGACGCGGCGAAATACCAGTTCCTGATTCTCGCCGCCATCGCCGCGTTACGCTTCTGGCCGACAGTCTCATTATGGTGATGGCATACCGTAAGTGCTTCACTGCAGACGATCAATACAATCCGATCGCAGGCTGAACAACTTTTCATATAGCCAAGCAATTAATAGACAATCAGATTTAACAGAAAACGGCGTTCGCCAAGTGTTCATATACCATGGCGGACACCGTTTTCTATTGTTTACCAGCTACGCGAGCTTTGATTTTGCTTTTCAGCGATCAACGCGTGCGGAATGGCGCTTTCCTGATGTTCGCATGGCGATGGCGTGACTGCCCTGCATGCTTGTCGTGACGTTCGCCACGGCCGCCACGCTTGACTTCCGTATGACGGTCATAGCGTTTCGCATCCGAGGAACGTTCGTCATGCTTCTTGCCTTTGGACCGACGATTATCGTCATACTGACGTTCGGCACGGGCTTCAGACTTGCGCTGCTTCTTGCTTGGCGCACCCTGCTTTTTCACAAGCTGTCCGGACTTCTTCTTTCCCAGTTTCCTGCGATTGTCGGTATTGCCGTAATCTCCGTCGTTCCTACGCTTGTTCGTCGTTTCGCGCTGCTCGTTGTCGCTGCGCTGCTGCTCATGCAGGCGCGCATACTTTTCACGACGCTTGCTGTTGCGCTTTTCCTCGTGCTGTTCGCGGCGTTCCTCTTGAATTTCAGGATGTTCCCAACGATGTTCACGCGCTTCGAATTCACGATTGTCACGACCTTCGAACTTGGCGGCACGGCGTTCCGCACGGTTCTTCTTCGGCTCGAACTTCTTCGCGCTGTCGTTACGCTCCTCACGCTGGTCGCGATCGCGACGATCCTTACGTTCGGACTTAAACGGCTTACCGCCCTTGTCTTTGCCGCGATCCTTGTTACGCCCACCGGAACGGTTCGATCTGCCGGAACGTTCGCCGTCGGCACTCCCCTTGCCGTTCTTCCTACGGCGCGGATTCCTGCCGGCTGCGACTGCTCAAGCGTCCAGCCGAACACCGGCTCGGCCACTTCGCCTACGAGTTCCAACACTTCCGGCGAATCAGGGGTCACATCGATCGGTTCGACCGTCAGTCCGGCCTCACGCATCATGCGACGGGTCCTGCGGCGCTGGTTCGGCAGAATGATGGTCACCACGTCACCGGAATGGCCGGCTCGCGCGGTTCGTCCGGAACGATGCAGGAAGGATTTCGGATCTTCCGGCGGTTCGACCTGCACCACGAGTTCCACACCGGAAACGTCGATGCCTCGCGCGCCACATCGGTGGCCACCATAACGTTCACATCGCCGGAGTTGAAGGCGGCCAGATTGCGGTCACGCTGGTTCTGGCTCAGATTGCCGTGCAATTCGGCCGCAGGAATGCCGTTCTGCGTTAAATCCTTGGCAAGCTTCTGCGTCTGGAATTTGGTACGGGTGAACAGAATGCGACGGCCCTTGCCGGAAGCGAGGGTGCGCACCAGCTCGTGACGGTTGCCCTGCGTGGTTTTGAACACATGGTGGGTCATCTCGTCAACGGTCGCCGTCGCGGAATCGACGCTATGCACCTTCGGATCAGACAGGAAGGTTTCCACCACTTCGTCCACGCCATGGTCGAGCGTGGCGGAGAACAGCATGATCTGCGCGTCGAACGAAATCTGGCCGAGCAGTCGCTTGACTGGCGGGAGGAAGCCCATATCGGCCATTTCGTCGGCTCATCAATAACCGCGACCTCAACCTTGTCCAAGGTGAGCGCGCCCTGTTCGATCAAATCCTCAAGACGACCCGGGCAGGCCACCACAATATCGGCACCGGCCTGAAGGTCACGGATCTGGCGGGCATAACGCACACCGCCGTACACGGTGGTGGTGTTGATGCCGTAGATCTGGGCGAGCGGCATGAGCACATCGTTGATCTGGTTGGCGAGCTCACGGGTCGGAGCAAGCACCAGACCACGTGGATGCGGCACGAAATCGTCGGCACGACGTTCCTCGGCATGGGCCTGCTTCACACGATTGACCTCGTGGCGGAACTGGCTCATGTTCTCATACTCGCCGGCATCCACTTCGCCCAAGCGAGCGACCAGCGGAATCGAAAATGCCAGCGTCTTGCCGGATCCAGTGCGACCACGGCCAAGAATGTCTCGCCCAGACCAACGAATCGGGAGCGTGTCGGCTGAATCGGGAAAGCGGTTTTCTTGTCATCGGCCGCAAGCACGCGGACCAGCGGACCAGGAACGCCGAGTTCGGCGAACGTCAACGGACGTTCCTCTTCCTCGCCCATCGCTTCGGAAGCGGCTGCGAGGGTATCTTCATCAAAAACGGTATCGGGCACAATGGCCTTTCATGTCAAATATTACGCACGTTGCGCAAACCTGATAACTGTAGCCTATGCCCAATACTTTTGCTTACGTTCCTTCAATCCTTCATATCCGTTATATTCACGCCGGATTGCGGTTGATTTCGATATCGGTGACGGTCAGATTCGCTTCATTGACCAGATTGAACAGGATCACTTCGGCCAGCTGATCCGCACGCATGAAGGTATGCTGCTTTTCTTCAGACACATAATCATGGCTGTCACGGTAGAACGGGGTGTCGATGCCACCTGGATAGACACCCACGATTTTCACGCTGGTCCCCTTGTATGCGGCCTGCAAACTCTTGGTGTAGCCCTTCTCGCCCCACTTGGTGGCGCAGTACACGGATTCGTTGGGGTTGCCTCGCGTTGCCGCAGTAGACATGACGTTGGCGATTTTGAGATCCTGCTCACCGTCCGCTTTCAGTGTTTCCACGCTCCACAGCACCATGCCTTTCAGGCCCTTCAGACACTTGTCCACATCGGCCGCCTCGTATGCGGTCGGGACTTTGAACGAAGGCTGACCGGCATTGTTGATCAGCAAATCGATATGACCGATTTTCGAGATTGCGGCAACAGAGTTCTTCACGAACGATTCATCGGAAATATCGCCCACAAAAGCTCTGTATTCGTCGGCAGCAAAAGTCTTCGACAACTCCGCCTGGCGTGCGCCATTGAAATCAATACCAGCAACGAACCATCCTTTGGCGATCAGCTGTCGAGCCAGCTCGTATCCCAATCCAAGCGCGGAACCGGTGACGATAGCGATTTTCTTTCCGGCTGCGGTACTCATATGACGAACTCCTCACTCAAAAATGAACACAACCCCTCTTGCACCATCATAACCGTTCAACCCCACATGAAGTCAAACGATTGACGTAACACATTCAACACCGTTTTCAGCGAGCCCACATATTTCGTATCCCCATGAGCCATAGACCCGTACAACCAAATTTCAGAGATGCCCTATCGATGAAGACTCCGACGTATGCTTTCATCTTGAAACTTCTCAATAATCGTCATATCCTCATCGCATCTCTAATGCCTTGCACACGCGAAAGCTACACAAGGCGTACCGCAAAAGGCCCTTCCGGAACAGGGAACGTTTGGGAAGGGCCTTCAGAGCGATGCAAACGATTATTGCATCACAGGATGTCGGGGTCGTTCTTGTCGATCGTGCCGGTGGCCTTGCCGACGGCCTTCAGACCGTGGTAGGCGACGAGAATCACGATGGTGCCGATGGCGATGCCGTTGAAGGAAATGCCATTGAACGCGAACGCGAACTGGCCGATGGCGATGATCATGGTGATTGCGGCAACCATGATGTTCAGCGGCTTGTCGAAGTTGACCTTGTTCTCAACCCAAATACGAATACCGACCATGCCGATCATGCCGTACAGCAGGGTGGTCACGCCACCGAGCACGCCAGCCGGAATGGTGTTGATGATGGCACCGAACTTCGGGCACAGGCTCAGGATCAGCGCGAACGCGGCGGCGCACC
>ENA-OQCD01000369-OQCD01000369.1-human-gut-metagenome-genome-assembly--contig:-NODE-369-length-12641-cov-6.128656_pt1 | contig 12641 bp, 18 predicted proteins | sample MGYA00242755_ERZ504571 | MGnify/ENA primary metagenome ERZ504571 (study PRJEB26092, sample SAMD00036274) | human gut metagenome | host: Homo sapiens | study: EMG produced TPA metagenomics assembly of...
TTGCCCCCGAAGCACGATGCGGGTACCGCAACCCGACATTATCGAGCATTTTGGCAACGCAGATGCCGTGCCGCAGCTGCCGGAGCGGTGCTTAAGCCGCAAGGCGGGAATTGTGCGGTGTTGCCTTTATTCAGTTATGCCTGTTCTTTTGCCTTGATGGCTTCGTCAATGGCCTTGGCGGCTTCCTTACCGGCGCCCATAGCCAGAATGACGGTAGCGGCACCGGTAACAGCATCGCCGCCGGCATAGACGAACGGGCGGCTGGTCAGGCCATCGGGGCCATCGGTGATGATGCAGCCGTGCTTATCGGTATCCAGGCCGGGGGTAGTAGAACGGATCAGCGGGTTGGGGCTGGTGCCCAGAGCCATGATCATGGTATCCACATCCAGCTCAAACTCGCTGCCCTCCTTGACGATGGGGCGGCGGCGGCCGGAAGCATCGGGTTCACCCAGCTCCATCTCCACGCAGGTCATGCCCTTCACGCAGCCGTTTTCATCGCCCAGAACCTCGACCGGGTTGGTCAGTGTCTTGAAGATGATGCCCTCTTCCTCGGCATGCTCGACTTCTTCCTTACGGGCAGGCAGTTCGGCCATGCCGCGGCGGTATACAATGTACACCCGCTCGGCACCCAGGCGCTTGGCGCAGCGGGCTGCGTCCATGGCGACGTTGCCGCCGCCCACAACGGCAACGGCACGGCTCTTCATGATGGGGGTGCGGCTGCCGGGCTGGTATGCTTTCATCAGGTTCACGCGGGTCAGGTACTCGTTAGCAGAGTAAACGCCCTTCAGGCTCTCGCCGGGGATGCCCATAAAGCGGGGCAGACCGGCGCCGGAAGCGATATAGATTGCCTCAAAGCCATAGTCGTTCATCAGCTCGTCAACGGTCAGCACCTTGCCGATGACCATGTTGCACTCAATATCAACACCCAGCTCTTTCAGGCCTTCCACTTCGTGCTGCACAATATCCTTGGGCAGACGGAACTCCGGAATGCCGTACATCAGAACGCCGCCTGCAACGTGCAGGGCTTCGTATACGGTAACCTTATAGCCCAGCTTGGCCAGGTCGCCGGCAACGGTCAGGCCGGAAGGACCTGCACCGATAACTGCCACCTTATGGCCGTTCGGCTCCGGCTTAGCAGCCGGGGTGTGGACGTTTCACGGTGCCAGTCAGCCACAAAGCGCTCCAGGCGGCCAATGCCGACGGGTTCGCCCTTGATGCCGCGCACGCACTTGCCCTCGCACTGGTTCTCCTGCGGGCAGACACGGCCACAGACAGCGGGCAGCGCGCTGGACTTTGCGATGACCTGGTAAGCAGCTTCAAAATCGCCCTTTGCCACTTCGGCAATAAAGGCGGGAATATCGATCTGAACAGGGCAGCCGGTGCGGCAGGCGGGCTTTTTGCACTGCAGGCAGCGCTTGGCTTCGTTCACAGCCATTTCAGCGGTATAGCCCAGGGCAACTTCCTTAAAGTTTTTGTTGCGGACGTTGGGGTCCTGGCTGGGCATGGGGCATTTTTTCGGGTCCATATTCGGCATGTTACTCAACCTCCTTTTTCAGCAGGTTGCATTCCGCTTCCCGCGCGTGGGTTTCAAAGTCGCGGTACATGGTGCCGCGGTGCATGGCTTCATCAAAATCGACTTCAAAGCCATCGAAATCGGGGCCATCCACACAGGCAAACTTGGTTTTGCCGCCCACAGTCAGGCGGCAGCCGCCGCACATGCCGGTGCCGTCCACCATGATGGGATTCATGGAAACAACGGTCTTAACGTTATAAGGCTTGGTGGTCTTGACAACGAACTTCATCATGATCAGCGGTCCGATGGTGATGACCTCGTCAAAGTTGGCGCCAGCCTTGATCTTTTCTTCCAGCGGCATCGTCACAACGCCCTTCTGGCCGTAAGAGCCGTCATCGGACATGATGATCAGCTCGTCACAGCAGGCGCGGAATTCGTCTTCCAGGATGACAAGGTCCTTATTGCGGAAGCCGATGATGCCGGTAACCTTGGTGCCCTGGGCCTTGAGGGCCTGGGCAACGGGCAGGGCAATGGCGCAGCCGACGCCGCCGCCGACTACGCAGACATTTTTTGAGCCCTTCAATTTCAGTTGCTTTGCCCAGCGGGCCGACAAAGTCATGCACATACTCGCCCTCTTTGAGGGAGTTCAGCTGCATGGTGCCTGCGCCGACAATCTGGAAAATGATAGCCACAGTGCCTGCTGCGGCATCATAATGGGCAATCGTCAGGGGGATGCGCTCGGAATCCTCCTTGGCGCGGATGATGATGAACTGGCCCGCTTTCGCCTTTTTGGCAATCAGCGGTGCTTCAATGACCATTTCGGTCACTGTGGGGTTCAATTCCCGCTTTTTAACGATCTTGAACACTTGTTCTAACCTCGCTTTTTCTCCGTTTTATCATTCCGTCCCCCGCCTGCCAAATGCGCACAAGCAGGCAAAAGGGTAGATGGTATCATTGTACCATATTTACTTTACCAGCTTTTTTCAGGATTGTAAAGCGGTAAAGTGTGGTGTTTTATCGTCGCAGTGTGTCAAAGAATGCTCTGTCGGGGCGAACATTGTTCGCCTGCAGTCTTTCTCCGTGTATGCTGTTTCCCGGAAAAGCCGCTGCATCATCAGGTTGGTGGGCACACAATGTGCGTACCAACGGCCTCCACAGAATATTTTGGCATGCCAAGTTATGGCATGCGGTACCGTCCTGTCTGCGCTGTTCACACCGTCAAAGCGTCAATGGCGGCTTTGCACGCCTGCAGGGTCAGGTAGGTGACTGCACAGTCTGAGCCGATAAACCAGCGTTCTTCGCCGTTACAGACAATTTTGCGGATCAATTTTCCACGGTACTCCGCCTGGATATAAATGCCGTTTGCCATGTTGCTGCCCCCTTTTCCGGCCGGCCAAAAGTAGCCTTACTTTTTATTGTGCCATCTTTTGGAGCAGCTTACAAGGGCAGGCAGTGTAAAATTTCGCCCATGCTGCGTACAGAAAATTCAGCAGTTGCACCAAAACTTTATCCATGCGCGGCAAACTGATAATATTTGACAGCGTTTTCCAGTTTTTTCTCTGGAAAACTGTAGCTTTTTATGCTATACTGTATCAAAATATCTGCCGTTTTATTTTTACAAAATTATTGCGTCCTTTTGCAGGGCGTGTATAATATAATAGTAGATAATACGGGTGCAGCTGCACCCGGCTGGAGGAATACGGATATGACAAAGCAAGAGATGCTGCAGTTAAAAATGACTGCGACCCGCGTGCGCATGGGCATTATTGAAGCGACCCATGGCGGCAAAAGCGGGCACCCGGGCGGCAGCCTTTCTGCTGCTGATGTGCTGACTTACTTATACTTTAAGGAAATGCAGATCGATCCGCAGAACCCGCAGGACCCTGACCGTGACCGTTTTGTGCTTTCCAAGGGCCATGCAGCGCCGGGTCTGTACTCGGTGCTGGCAGAGCGCGGGTTCTTCCCCGTGGCTGACCTGCCTACCCTGCGCCGCTCCGGCAGCTACCTGCAGGGCCACCCCAACATGAACACGGTTCCCGGTGTTGATATGAGCACCGGCAGCCTGGGCCAGGGTGTTTCCGCCGCAGCCGGCATGGCACTGGCCGCCAAGATGAGAACCCCGACGTCAACGTGTACACCCTGCTGGGTGACGGCGAGATCGAAGAGGGCGAGTGCTGGGAAGCATTTATGTTTGCCAACCACTATAAGCTGGATAACCTCTGCATCATGATCGACGTGAACGGCCTGCAGATCGACGGCCCCACCGCCAAGGTCATGAACAGCGAACCGCTGGACCAGAAGATGGATGCCTTCGGCTTTAACACCATCATCTGCAACGGCAACAGCCTGGCTGATCTGGAGCAGGCATTCATCTTGTTTGACCGCTCCCATGGTTCCGGCAAGCCGACCTGCTTCCTGCTGCACACCACCAAGGGCCTGGGCGTGAGCTTTATGGAGAACGCTGTGGATTGGCACGGCAAAGCCCCCAACGATGCCGAGTATGACAAGGCGATGGCCGAGCTGCGCGCCAGCTATGAAGTGATGGAAAAGGAGGCTGAACGGATCAATGGCTGATAACAAGAGCATTGCCACGCGCGACAGCTACGGTGCTGCGCTGCTGGAACTGGCCGATGCAGGCCATGACGATATCGTGGTATTTGATGCGGATTTGTCCGCTTCGACCCGTACCTCAGTATTTGCAAAAAAATATTCTGAACGCTTTTTTGACTGCGGCATTGCCGAGTGCAACATGGTCGGTGTAGCCGCCGGCATGTCCACCTTTGGCTATGTGCCTTTTGTTTCCTCGTTTGCCATGTTTGCTGCGGGCCGCGCTTTTGAGCAGATCCGCAACAGCATTGGTTACCCCGAGCTGAACGTCAAGATTGCTGCCACCCACGGCGGCCTGTCCGTCGGCGAGGACGGTGCTTCCCACCAGTGCTGCGAGGACTTTGCGCTGATGCGCACCATCCCCGGCATGGTCGTGATCTGCCCCTCTGACGATCTGGAAGCCCGTGCCGCTGTGCGCGCCGCTTACGCCCACAAGGGCCCCGTTTACCTGCGTTTCAGCCGTCTGGCCACCCCTTCTCTGCATGATGCCAATAACTATACTTTTGAAATCGGCAAGGGCGAGGTTCTGTGCGACGGTTTTGATCTGGCCATCATCTCCACCGGTCTGATGACCAGCGAAGCTCTGAAGGCTGCTGTCACCCTGAAGCGTCAGGATGCCATCAGCGTGCGCGTGATCAACATGCCCACCATCAAGCCGCTGGACGAAGAGATCGTTCTGCGCGCTGCCCGCGAGTGCCACAAAATCATCACGGTGGAAGAGCACAGCGTGATCGGCGGCCTGGGCGAGGCTGTTTGCAGTCTGCTGAGCGAGAAGGCCCCCACGCCCGTGCGCCGCATTGGTGTACAGGATAAATTCGGCCATTCCGGCCCCGCATGGGAGGTTCTGCGCGATTACGGCCTGACCGCCGACGCCATTGCCGATGCCGTGCGCAGCTTTGTGAAAGAGGACCAGTAAGCTCTTTTCCCCCGCCCCATTTGATTCAATAAGCAACACCCCGCCATCCGGTTCAACGCCGGGCGGCGGGGTGTTTTGGTTTGTATGGATTTAGGGCAATACCGCATAATTCTAAGTGCCGATACGGCGAGCGAGGTGCGGCAGATGCTAAGCCAAAAGCGCAGATAATGCTGGATGCTGCAAAGGTGAGCGCCGCCAGTGGCGGAAACAGCGAACCGAAGCACGATGCGGGTACCGCAACCCGACATTATCGAGCATTTTGGCAACGCAGATGCCGTGCCGCAGCCGTCGGAGCGGTGCTTAAGCCGTAAGGCGGGAATTGTGCGGTGTTGCCTTAGGTCAGAACTGATTGCACGCAAACACGCTGGCTCCGGTGGCGCGGGCGGCGGCAAGGCCGGTGGCGCTGTCCTCAAAGATCATGGTATGGGCGGCGTCCACGCCAAAGTGGGCCATGGCTTTCAGGTAGCCTCCGGGTCCGGCTTATTGTTGACCACATCTTCCTGGGTCAGGATCAGGTCAAACCAGTCAGTGCAGTGAAAGTGGTCCAGCATTTCCGTTGCGTTCTGGCGGCTTCCTGTGGTAATCACGGCCAGGTAATGGGTGGGGCGCAGAGCTTCCAAGATGACAAACAGTGCCTCGTTTTTGCGGGCTATGTCCATGTTGGCAGCGTAATACTGCTTTTTCAGGTCATGCACCCGCTCCACATCCTCGGCAGAGGGGCTGCCGCCCATCAGCGGCTGCAAAAAGGCGCGGTAATGCCTGCCGTTGCAGTAAGCGGCATAGTAATCATAATCCAACGTAAAGCCGAACGACTCCAGCGCACGGCGGTAGCTTTCAGCGTTGACGGCAACCGTATCAATCAATGTGCCGTCCAGATCAACGGCGATCAGTCCTTGCTTTTTCATCAAACTTTCCCTCGTTTTCCCATGTGTTTAGGTCGTTGGCCACCATGACAAGCCCAGCATAGAACATGGGGGCACGCTTTTTATCTTTGTTGAGCTTGTAGGGCATCAGGCGCAGCCAGTGGATGAGCTCGTGCGCCAGGATACTGTGCAGCCCTGCCGCGCCGCAGCGGGCACGCAGGTCATCGCAGACCGCTTCAAACAGCGTATCATAGGCGGCGGAGCGGGTCAGCTGGAAGTCAATGTGGTTTTCCTGCACAGTGCAGCGCGGGGTCATCATCATGAACTCATAGCCGCCGTGCAGGCTTTGCAGCAGTTTGCCGTAATCCAGGTAGGGGCTGTCGTGCAGGTTGCCGGTGTTGGGGTCAATGATGTACCACGCTTTATCGGGGTTCTCCACATCGGTGCGGCAGATGATGTTTTCCACCGTCAGATCGCCGTGGATATCCGCCACGGGGTCTGCGGCAAACAGGGTACGCAGCGCATTGTGGTCAAACAGGCGGCCCAGCTCTTTCAGGTTGCGGTAGCTGCGGCCATTGATCCAGATGCGGTCATAGTTCCACAGTTCTTTCAGGATGCGGGCGTCCCGGATCTTTTTCCAGATTGGCATCCATCTTTTTGTTCAGGTATTCCTCTATTTTTTCGGGATCCGCCGGGCGGGCTGTGGCGCGGTAGAGCTGTTCATCCAGTGCCCGCAGCACACTGCGCAGGATGGCTGCGCTTTTTCCCGGCGGGTTGGAATGGATATAGCGGAACAGCCCCACCGCGCTGCCGGAATAGGTCATATCATACCAGCAGTAGCCTTCGCCGGTGCCCTCGCGCAGAATTTCGCACAGCGGCAGGCGGGCGGCATTGCGGCGCAGCCAAGCCAGCTGTTCGGCCAGTTTGGCACCGTCCGCGCCAAAGGCGTATTTGCGGTAAAAGGTCGCGGCACCATCGGTACACAGCATGGTAGTTGCGTTGGAACCGGCAGAATAATCCTGCAAAATGGTAATGTTCTGGTTGATCTCAATGAACTTGGCCACATAGGCTTTGTTCTGCAGGCTGAAATACTGGTTGAGGAATGCGCCGCGGTCCCGCGGGTCCACCTGGGGCAGCAGGTTCAGGTAGTTTTCCTGCCCGGCTTCCCGGTTGGCGATCGGCTCCGCTGCACCGTTCAGAGCGGCGCGCAGATGTTCCGGCAAAAGAGGTGCCGCAAACATAACCGCCAGCGGCAGCAGGAACCAGGCGATCACCAGCCCACGGGCGGCATCGCTCAAACCGAGGGAGCCCGCCACGCCAAGGCTGGTCACATCCACGCTCTTGACGCCGAACAGCATGTTGAACACTTCCACCAAGCCAAAGCTGCCGCCAGCGCCGCCGCAGGCAATGATTGCCTGCCCCAGCACCGCGTAAGAAGCAAGGTAGGCCCCCCACATGAGAACCGTATTGAGCAGCAGCCGCCACAGGTTGACGCGGCGCAGATCCTTGAAGGTATTGATGAGACTCCAGCAGAACACAAGGCCGTCCAGCTTGATGGTATCATTGAAAATGCTGCACACGGCCAGGCAACACCGCTTGAGCAGGTCCCGCAGCAGCACCACCAGCACCAGGGCGGCGGCCAGAAGCAGCGCAAAAACCAGATAATACCGCGCTGCGCCCAAAACCGCAGCGCCGCCCAGCCCGGCCAGCCGGAACCCGCCGAACAGCAGCGCCACCACCCACACATCCAGAAAGCGATCCATGATGACAGTGGCAAAAGCAAAGCCTGTTCCGGTTTTCATTTTGCGGCCAGCCAGAGCGGCGCGCAGAAAATCGCCCACATGGAATGGCAGCAGAAAGTTGACGGCATAGCCCCCGGCCATGGCGCGCAGCAGGCTGCGGCGCTGGGGGTATTCATAAATGCGGATGAACTGTTCCCACCGGAGCAGGCGGAACACATGCCCCAGCAGCACCAATGCCGCGGAGGAAAGCAGCAATAATAAAATGGTTCCGAAAGGTTGCATCGGCGGTCACCTGAATCAGTTAGTTTATTGGGGGGATTTTACATCAGCATTTCAAACGCGGCCTTGTTGGCTTCCTGTTCCGCCTGGGCATACTCCGCCGGGGTGCCAAAGGGCAGGTGCAGATCAGTTGCAAATCCGCGCAGGTCCGCCCCGCGGGCGGCCAGCACGTTGTAAATGCCGGAAACAAAAAATTCTTTATAATCGCAGTGGTGCAGGTACTCTGCACAGGCAGAAGCATAGAGCTGCTTATTTTTGAAGTAATACGCCCCGCAGATAGCATCATGGCTGACGACCTGCTTTTCCACCGTGTGGCACACCCTGCCGTCGGCCCCATATTGCAGGTAGCTGTAGGCCGGGGAGTCGCTGGCAAAGGTCAGCAGTGCGCCGTCCGGGCCGTTGGCAAAATCGCCCGCCTTGCAAAACTCATTGAACGGCTTGCAGAGGAACAGGTGGTCGCAGTCATTAAAGAGCAGCGGCTCATCGTCCGGCAGGCTTTCCGTCCCGCGCAGGGCGGTGATGGCGGCGCTCCGTCACTTCGGGCAGGGCCACGATTTTGGCATCGGGGTAATAGGTTTTGATTTCCCGGTCAATGGCATGGTCGCGGATATGCTCCTCCAGCACCACAAAGGTGATATCGGCACAGTCCACAAATTTGGCAATGCTCTGGGTTGCCCAATAGAAAAACGGGCGGTCGTTGATCTCGATTAGGGGCTTGGGCATCACAAAGCCGTTTTCAAAAAAGCGGCTGCCGCGCCCGGCCATCGGCATTACAAGGTGCAGCTTTGCCATGTTATTCCCCTTTCGCATCGCGGGCAGCCAGCATGGCGCACTCGTTCTCGATCACGCGGCGCAGGCCTTCGCGGATGTCGATCTTCGGTTCCCAGCCATAGCACTCTTTGGCGTGGGTGTTATCGCACAGGGAATACTTGTTGACCTCGTGGTCCAGAATTTCCGGCTTGATGCCGTAAGCGCCGCCGTACAGCTCCGGGTACTTGGCCCAATAGTGGCTGGACGGGCAGTATTTGGCTTCGATCTGCTTGCCCATCAGCTCGCAGGCCGTGGCGTACAGTTCGCGGACGGAGTAGTTCTTGTTGCTGGAAACGTTGACGGCATCAAAGCCCGGCTGATCCCACACGCGCATGGCCAGGTCGATAAGGTCATCCACATAGATATAATCGCGGCGCTGGTTGCCGTCAGAGTGAAACTCCGGCACGCGGTCATAGTACAGCTCGCGGATCATATAGCCCACAAACGGCGGCTGCTTGCGCAGGCAGTCAATGTGCGGGCCGTAAACGTTGGCAAAGCGCAGGCAGGTGATGTTCATGCCGTAGGTATCGGCAAAGCTCTGGCAGAACCGCTCGCCGCAGTATTTGGTGTTGGGATAGATCAGCGTGGGCGGGTTGAACTTGGATTCCACGGTCGGGAACTCGGTTTCATTCTCGTACATCGCGTTGGTGGATGCCTGAATGACATGCTTACGCCGGTGCGGCGGGCGTTTTCCAGCACGTTGACAAGGCCCAGCGTGTTGACGCTGACGGCCTCCACCGGGTCGCTCTGGCAGTCCGGCAGGGGGGCAATGCCCGCAATGTTATAGACGATATCAAACTTTTCCTGCTCAAACAGGGCTTTCATGCCCTCTTTATCGCGGATATCCATCTTAATGACATCGGCGGAAAAATCATGGTCGTCAAAATGCAGGTTATCGGCACTGCCATAGCTGTAGTTATCCACACCAATGGCGGTATGGCCGTTTTTCCACAATGCATGCATAAGCTGGCCGCCGATAAACCCGGCAGCACCCGTTACCAGAACCTTCATAATCAACATCCCCCTTTACAGATTGGAAGCAATGATGGTGCTTGTATATTCTTCGATTGGTTTTTCCCGCCATTCGCGGGTCACAAACTCGTTTTTGTTTTTCAGGTAGCGCCCGCACAGTTTGAGCAGGCTGACGCCAAAGCTGGTCAGTTTGTTGTTGGATACCTGGTCTTCCTCCCGCCAGCTGATGGGGAAGAAAAGGACTTTTTGCTTGAGGTGGCAGAGGGCCAGGATCATGCAGTCATTAAAATACAACGTATCCGGAAATTTTTTTATAATAACCGTTTGCCAGCGGTGGCACTGCGTACAGGTTCAGGCCGCTGCCCAGGTCGGTGATCTTGTGCCCGGCCACCAGGCTGAACAGCCAGTTAAAGCCATAGTTGCCCACCACACGCAGAGTGCTGTAGCCCTTGATGCGGCTTTCCGGCATAAAACGGGAGCCAAGGCAGCAATCATACTTACGGTGGCGGCCGCTGTGTACCAGGGGCAGCACATCGCGGATATCACCCTGGTCGTCGCCATGCAGCACAATCAGGTAGTCGAAGTTATGCTGAACGGCGTACTGGAATGCCACTTTATGGCTGCCGCCCAGGCCATAGTTCTGGTCATTGCGCAGCAGGCGGACCGGGGCCTGCGGGTGGGCCTGCATCCAGCTTTGCACGGCGGCTTCGGTGCCGTCGGTGGAGCGGTTATTGACCACGATGCACTCGGTGACCATAGCGGCCACCTGACAGTCCAGCAGCTGGTTCAGCACACGGGGCACCTGTTTTTCACAGTTATAGGCAGGGATAAAAACAAGAAAGCGTTCCGGCATAGGGCAAGCCTCCTGAACAAGATATTTTGATTGATTATAGAATACTATATTTGGGGCGGGGGGTCAAATTGGAAGGAGCGAAGATTGAATTAGAAATTAGGGCAGGCCTGCGGTTTTGCGCTGTGGGGAACGGTCGAGACCGTTCCCTACAAAGCCGTTGGAAATGTGTTCTACACACCCGCAGGTTTTCCACATTTTTTTCCTGTACTTGTGGAAAGCTCAATCAACTACCAGCACTTGCAGGTGGGCGGTGCCATGGGTGACGGGGTAGCGGGCGGTGATGGTAAAGTTTTCTTCGATCCAGGCATGGAACGCGGCCATATCGCGCACTTCGGCTTCATCATACAGAATCACATCGGGACGCTTCTCGGGCAGTTCCTCATAATACTGGATGAACCGCGGGTCGCTGTCGGTACCGGAGATGACGGACGCCTGACCGATGGTCAAGGTTCCTCCCGCCATCATAAAGCCAAGGCCGTGCTGCTCGCCAATAGCCTGCAGCACCTGCTTGCCCGCAAAGGGTTCCAGCGCTTCGTACAGGGCCATCTGCATATCGGCGGCTTTTTCGTCCGCCCAGGTCCCTGCGGCGGGGCCTGCGGTGATCTGCTTCAGGTTGGCTGTTGCCACATTGGCAGGCTTCCAACCCGTTACCAGAACGCACCAGAACCGGCACACCAGCAAAAATACCAGCAGCGCCGCCAGCACACACTGGCCCTGGGGCAGTTTTCCCTGCTCCGGATTCTCCTGCCTGCACGCCGACATGGCAAAGCAGCCGCAGAGCGCAGGCCAGGTCAGATACATAAAGGTAGCCGAAAAGCCCAGCAGCGTAGAGCGCAGAATGAACGCATACGCCGCCATGCCCGGCAGAAAGCCCAGCCAGAACAGCGGCTCCCACGCCGTGCCGCGCCCCTTGCGGAACGCCCAAGCCGCCGCCAGCACCAGCGCCGGCATAAAGTAGCGCTCATCGGAGCTGGAGTCCGCCACAGCGCGCACCGCGCAGAGCAGAGCTGCCAGAATGGCCCAAAGGTTCAGGGCAAGGCCGATCCAATCTCGCTTTTGGCGGGTTTTGGCCCACCACAGCAGACAGAGCACCACGCTGGCGGCCAGCGGCTTTGCCAGGAATTTGGCGGTGTTCAGTGCCTGGCTTGCCAACAGGGCCAGCCGCTGGCTTGTGGTAAAATCATACTGCGGGTCGTTCAGGATCAGGCTGACGCGCTGCAAAAACACGGTAAGCCCCATGCCGGGCAGCACATACGCCAGAAACGCTGCCGCGCAGGCCATACAGCCCAGCACAAACAGCACCGCGCCGCGGGGGATCTTACAGATCGTCGGCTCCTTGCCGCGGCGGCCCAGCAACACCATGCCGATAAAAATCACCGCCGCCGCCAGTGCGCTTTGCGGGAACGCCAGAAAGCTGAAGCAGGCGCACACCGCCCCCAGCACTACCAGCCATGGGCGGCGGAAACCATGGGTGTAATAATGGTAAAAGCACAAAAATGCCGCCACGGTGAAGTGGAACTGCTGGCTGATATAATCCGGCCCCAGGAACCACTTGGGGGTGTAGACAAACAGTACCACCGCGCTCAGCAGCGCCCCATGGCGGCCAATGGTCTGCTTGAAATCGCGGTAAAATACCGCGCTCATGGCCGCTTTGCAGACCAGCACCACAGCACGCACAAACAGCAGCGCCCCGGTGGTTGTGCCTGCAATGGCGGTATACAGAGCCAGCACCAGCGCTGCCGGTAAGGCCGAAAGCTGGTGCGGCTCCCACATGGTATAAAACAGCCGGTCCCCCTTTACCAGGCGGAAGCCCAGGGAGAACGCATATTCTTCATCAATTTCCAGCCCCACAAACAGCGTTTTGGCCATGGCGAGAACCGCCAGAACCAGCAGCACCGGGGTTAAAATTTTCCACAGGCGGTCCTGTGCATTTTTTTGCGGCATAGGCCGCCCCTCCTCTATTGTTTGATTTCATGTAAGGCAAAGCGACGGGCGCACAATGTGCGCCCTACGGGAGTTCTGCAATTTCTAATTACTAATTAGGTTACAGGTGTTTTTGCAGCAGTTTTGTCCCTTGCGCACAGCA
>ENA-OQCD01000370-OQCD01000370.1-human-gut-metagenome-genome-assembly--contig:-NODE-370-length-12621-cov-1.803586_pt1 | contig 12621 bp, 15 predicted proteins | sample MGYA00242755_ERZ504571 | MGnify/ENA primary metagenome ERZ504571 (study PRJEB26092, sample SAMD00036274) | human gut metagenome | host: Homo sapiens | study: EMG produced TPA metagenomics assembly of...
CCTTTATATTTTTGTTTTTCAGGAAATAATTAATGGACCTGTTTATGGAGAAGATGTGTGAAATTATTATCTGTTGATAAAAATGCAATTACTCAAGTTGAATCACAAATAGAACAAGATGAAAATATTCAAGATGTTGCAATTAAGTTAGTTGTCGTACAATTAAGCTTACTTATCAATTATCAGATAATATTCAAGTTGATACTGCTAAATCTTTAGTTGAAAATTCTTTGCATACTTTTGATGATGCAATGGGACAAAGTAAAGAAGATGGTGCTGCATGGTCACAACTTTTAAATAAAGCAAATGGACGTTTACAATATGATTTAGAAATTATTGTAAAATCTAATGGTGAAAGTGATTTCCCATTATTTGGAACAAAACATGCAGGTGTTGATGCAATTACCTATACAGGTCAAAAATGTTTAAAGATCAAGCATCAGCAGATAAAGCAATTCAAAGACAAGCAGAAGTCGATGCAGCAAATAAAAGCTGCCGCAAATAATAAATCAATAAAACGAGCTCAGCTCGTTTTTTTTGGAGGAAAAAATAGAAGAAAAATGATTAATTTTATAGGAGAATGTGTTGATCAATCTCATGATGGAAAAGGAATCGTTAAAATATGAAGGATTTACTTATTTTGTAAATGGCATGATTACAGGGGAAGTTGGACAAATTAAATGTATTAAAATGTTAAAAAATTATGGAGTAGGAAGATTAATTGAATTACAAAAGCCTTCACCTGAAAGAGTGAATCCTAAATGTCATATTTATCAAGGATGCGGTGGATGTCATTTAATGCATTTATCAAGTAAGGGACAACAAGAATTTAAAACAAAAGAGTAAAGGATTGTATGGAAAGAATTGGACATTTAGAAGTTGATGTACAACCTTGTTTGATGCAAGAAGATCCTTGGTATTATCGAAATAAAGTTCAAATGCCTTTAGGCTATGATAAAAACGGTCAATTAGTGACAGGTTTTTATAAACAAAGAACCAATGATATTATTGCTTGTGATGAATGTCTTATTCAAAATGAAGAATCAAATGCAGTGATTCAAAGAGTGAAAGAACTTTTTGTACAATATGAAAATTAAACCTTATGATAAAACAACACATCAAGGAAATATTAAACATGTTCTTACTAAAAAAGGCTATCATAGTGAAGAATTCATGTTATGTTTCATTACTTATCAAAAAACAATCAAACATATTGATCAAATTGTTGAAAACGCTTGTTCAAGAATTTCCACATATTAAACCATATCAAATATCAATGAAAGACATGATAATGTTATTTTAGGTGATGAAGAAAAGATACTTTATGGAAAAGGTTATATTTATGATACATTATTAGACAATCAATATAAAATTTCCTTAAAATCATTCTATCAAATCAATCCTATTCAAGTAGAAAAACTTTATCAAACAGCGATTGATTTAGCACATCTTACAAAAGAATCAACTGTTTTGGATGCATATTGTGGAATTGGAACCATTACCCTTTCACTTGCAAAGCATGTAAAGAAAGTCTACGGAGTCGAAGTTGTTCCACAAGCTATAGAGGATGCTAAAACAATGCTTTATTAAATAAAATAGATAATGCAGAATTTGTCTGTGATGATGCTGGAAAATATATGGTCGAGCTTGTTAAAGAAAAATACCCATTTAGATGTTGTTTTTGTTGATCCACCAAGAAAAGGATGTTCAGAAGAATTCTTAGAACATCTCATACAGGCAAGTCCAAAGGAAATTATTTATATTCTTGTGATGTGGCTACACAAGCAAGAGATGCTAAATATTTAAATGAACATGGTTATACAATTATTCAATTGCCAACCAGTAGATATGTTCCCGCATACTTTCCATGTGGAGACTGTATGTTTGCTGTCAAGAAAATAAAATTAAGTGCTGAAAAGTAGCGCATTTCCGGGCTTTTTGTAAGGTTGGTTATCATCGTAAGAAAGACTTGCGGAAAGCTCGGTTTTCTTATATGGAAACATATCTACTTTTCGGTCTGATTAAAAGAAAAAAGTGGATGGTCGAAAAAAATGTTGTAGGTTTTAGGCTGTGGATTAGATGTCATAGGTTGTGGCATTGGGATTGTTGTCAGAGACAACCGCAGTTCAAGCCACTCAATACTATTAGGCGGATTTGGCAGTGAAATATATAACAGGAAAATTATTGTGTATGTGGAGGTTAAAAGATGAGTAAAAATGCACAAATATTACTAGAAAATTTAATTGAACAAGAATTTCGAAATAATGATAACTATAGCAACATATCAGAATATTTTTGAATTTTTTTCAGAAAAGAGGAATTTGCGGTTTTGTGTAGAATATAATTAACAGAGGGTATTTTATCGCCGCTGTTTGTCAGACTGTGGAGGAAGTGCTTATGAACATCAGAGAGAATATGGAACAGAGAGAACGGGAACTGTTAAGTCCCTATGCGTCTCACAGCGCAGATACCAGAGGCAGAGACCGGCCGGAAGAGGAATGCGATGTGCGTACCGCATATCAGCGGGACAGGGACAGGATCCTTCACTGCAAGGCTTTTCGCCGCATGAAAGATAAGACGCAGGTGTTTCTGGCACCGCAGGGAGATCATTACCGTACCAGGTTGACGCATACACTGGAGGTATCACAGATTGCCCGTACCATTGCCAAGGCACTCCGGCTTAATGAAGATCTGGTGGAGGCCATTGCGCTGGGCCATGATCTGGGGCACACGCCTTTGGACATGCCGGGGAAAGAGCGCTGGATCAGATACATCCTGGAGGTTTTGCCCACTATAAACAGAGCGTCCGGGTTGTGGAAGTACTGGAGAAGAACGGGAACGGACTGAATCTTACCTGGGAAGTCCGTAACGGGATCATGAATCACCGTACCAGTGGAAATCCTTCTACTCTGGAAGGCCAGGTTGTGCGTTTTTCTGACAAGATCGCCTATATCCATCACGATATGGACGATGCTCAGCGTGCGGGAATCATCACAGAAGATGACATTCCTGTTACAATGAGAACTTTTCTCGGATATACCACGAGAGAACGGCTGAATACTTTCGTACATAATATTATAGAGAACAGTATGGATAAAGACAGCATCTCCATGTCGCCTGATGTTTTTGAGGCGATGATGGAACTTCGGGCCCTGATGTTCCGGAATGTCTATGAGAATCCGGTTGCCAAGAAGGAAGAAGACAAAGCCATCAAGATGCTGAGTGAACTATACGAATATTATACAGATCACCCGGAGGCAATGTCCAGGGAATACAGAGAACTGGTGGAATACCGGGGAGTACCCAAGGAACAGGCAGTCTGTGATTACATTTCAGGAATGACAGATCAGTACTCCATGGAGAAATTCAGGGAGATCTACATACCGAGTCCTGGGAGGTCTATTAAATGGAAAAGAGGGATAAACATGCGTTATTCAGATGACATCATAGAAGAAGTCCGAATGAAAAATGACATTGTAGACGTGATATCCCAGTATGTGAAACTGACACGGAAGGGAAGTTCCTATTTCGGACTGTGTCCCTTCCATAATGAGAAAACTCCTTCTTTTTCCGTGACGCCATCCAAGCAGATGTATTACTGCTTTGGCTGCGGGGCAGGAGGAAACGTATACAATTTTATCATGGAATATGAGAATTATTCTTTTGGTGAGGCTTTGTCACATCTGGCTGACCGGGCAGGAGTAGAGCTTCCGAAGATCGAATATTCCAGGGAAGCAAGAGAAAAAGCAGAACAGAGAGCGGCGCTTCTTGAAATCAACAAGCTGGCAGCTCAGTATTTTTACTATCAGCTCCGGCGAGAAGGAGGAAAAACTGCCTACGGCTATCTGACAGGCAGAGGTCTTTCGGAGGAAACCATCCGGAAATTCGGCCTTGGATATTCGGACAAGTACAGCGATGACCTGTACAAATATCTCAAGGGAAAAGGCTACAGTGATGAACTTCTCCGGGAATCCGGGCTGTTTAATGTGGATGAGCGGCGGGGAATGTATGACAAGTTCTGGAACCGTGTGATCTTCCCGATCATGGATGTAAATAACCGGGTCATTGGTTTTGGCGGCCGTGTCATGGGAGATGGCAAGCCCAAGTATCTGAATTCACCGGAGACGAAGATTTTTGACAAGAGCAGGAATCTCTACGGACTGAATGTGGCCAGGACCACCAGGAAGAATTACCTGATCCTCTGTGAGGGATATATGGATGTGATCGCCATGCATCAGGCAGGCTTTACCAATGCAGTGGCATCTCTTGGAACCGCTCTGACATCCGGACATGCAAGTCTTGTGAAACGTTACACCAAGAAGTCCTGCTTCTTTACGACAGTGACGGCGCAGGCATCCGTGCGGCTCTCCGTGCGATCCCGATCCTTCGGGAGGCAGGGGTTACGTCCAGGGTGGTAAGCCTGAAGCCATGGAAGGATCCGGACGAGTTTATCAAGAATGAGGGCGCGGAGGCTTTTGAAGAGCGTCTGAACCAGGCGATGGACAGTTTTTATGTTCCGTGTGCATATTGCAGAGCAGGAATTTGCGATGGATGCACCTCAGGGACAGAATCAGTTTTTTTGAGCGGTGCGCCGAAATGCTGCTGGAACTTTCCGACGAACTGGAAAGGAATCTTTATATAGAAGCAATTGTGAAGGAATATGGCCGCTATGGAGTGGGCACGGAAGATATCCGGAAAAGGGTCAACACACTGGCTCTGAAAGGAACGCCTGCAGAGAAGCGGATCCAGCCGAAATCCGGGACTCCGGAAACAAAGAAAAAAGAATCCGCCGCAGATAAGGCCCAGAAGCTGATGCTTACCTGGCTTGTGAATTATCCGGGGATCTTTGAACAGGTGGAGAAATATATTTCACCGTCAGATTTTGTGGTGCCGCTGTATAAAGAGGTGGCCCAGATGCTGTTTGACCAGCATAAAGAAGGAGAGACCAACCGGGAAAACTTCTCAATGCATTTACAGATAGCGAGGAACAGAGAGAAGTGGCATCACTTTTTTAATGCCACCATTCATCTGGAAAAACGAAGGAGAACAGCAGAGAGCCTTTTCTGATACGCTGCTGCGGATCAAGGAAGAGAGCCTCAAAGAAAAAAAACCGTACCTGGGACCCGTCAGACATGGCAGGGCTTCAGGAACTGATAAAAGCAAAAAAAGAACTGGAAGACCTTGGAAGAAAGAGGCAGCAACTGCATATTTCTTTCAATTAAGGATAAAATATAAACACTATATGGAGGTATAGAGCACCTATGGAAATGAATATGGCAAAATTCAGCGAGAAACTTGTAGAGCTTCTTGAACTTGCGAAAAAGAAAAAGAATGTGCTGGAATATCAGGAGATCAGCGACTTCTTCAAGGACTCTCCACTGGAAGTAGATCAGATGGAGAAAGTCTTTGACTTCCTGGAGGCCAGCGGTGTGGACGTTCTCCGTATCACAGACAACAGCGGTGACGAACTCCTCCTTGATAACGATATGGATATGGAAGGCCTGGATGATGAAGAAGAGGTAGAACTTGACAAGATCGACCTCTCCGTGCCGGAAGGTGTCAGCATCGAGGATCCGGTCCGTATGTACCTGAAAGAAATCGGTAAAGTCAGCCTGTTGAGTGCAGACGAGGAGATCGAGCTTGCAAAAAGAATGGAAAAAGGTGATGAAGCTGCCAAGAAGCGTCTGGCAGAAGCGAACCTCCGTCTTGTTGTCAGCATCGCCAAGCGTTATGTGGGACGTGGAATGCTGTTCCTTGATCTGATCCAGGAAGGTAACCTTGGTCTTATCAAGGCAGTTGAGAAATTTGATTACAGAAAGGGCTACAAGTTCAGTACCTATGCAACCTGGTGGATCCGTCAGGCCATCACAAGAGCCATTGCGGACCAGGCACGTACCATCGTATCCCGGTGCATATGGTTGAGACGATCAACAAGCTGATCCGTGTTTCCCGTCAGCTGCTTCAGGAGCTTGGACGTGAACCTACGCCGAAGAGATCGCTGAGGAGATGGACATGCCGGTAGACCGTGTACGTGAGATCCTTAAGATCTCCCAGGAGCCGGTATCTCTGGAAACTCCGATCGGTGAGGAGGAAGACAGCCATCTTGGCGATTTCATCCAGGATGATAATGTTCCGGTACCTGCAGATGCAGCTGCGTTTACACTTCTGAAAGAGCAACTGGTAGAGGTTTTGAGCACTCTTACTGACCGTGAGCAGAAAGTTCTTCGCCTCCGTTTCGGTCTGGACGACGGACGTGCCAGAACTCTGGAGGAAGTTGGTAAAGAGTTTAACGTTACAAGAGAGCGTATCCGTCAGATCGAAGCGAAAGCTCTGCGTAAACTGCGTCATCCCAGCCGCAGCCGCAAGCTGAAGGATTACCTTGACTGATAAAAATATATCCGTACAGCTTTCCATGCGTCTTTGTGCCATTGCCGGTATGGTAACAAAAGGAAACCGGCTGGCAGACGTAGGATGTGACCATGGCTATCTGTCCATCTATCTTGTTGAGGAAAGAATAGTTCCGTCAGCTATTGCCATGGATGTACGTCCGGGACCGCTTTCAAGAGCTAGGGAGAATATTTCCCGCTATGGTCTTGAAGATTACATAGAGACCCGTTTAAGTGATGGGCTTACGAAGCTTGAGCCGGGGGGAAGGTGATACCCTGGTGATTGCGGGAATGGGCGGTCCTCTGATGGAAAGGATATTAAATGAGGGAGCGAAGGTCCGGGAGGGGTTTCAGGAACTGATCCTGCAGCCTCAGTCGGACCTTCCTCATTCCGGCATTTTCTCTCTGAGATCGGCTGGGAGATCGTAAGAGAGGAAATGATAAAAGAAGACGGAAAGTTTTATCCAATGATGAAAGCGGTGCGAAGAGAATCCGGAGAACAGTTTGCCTATACAGAGGAAGAAGCCTGGTTTGGGCCACTTCTTCTGAAAAAGTGCCATCCGGTTCTGAGGGAATATCTTCTCAGGGAGGAATCCATCCGTAAGAAGATACTGGCCGGTCTTTCCGGGGCAGAGTCTGCTTCCGCAAAAAGCCGTCTGGCAGAAGTAAAGGAGGAAATGGAGCTGATTCATACAGCTCTGAAACGATATGAAAGCATATGAACTGATTAACTGGCTGAATATCCGCCATCCGCAGAAATTTGCGGAGGAATGGGACAATGTAGGACTTCTGGTGGGAGATGATCAGAAAGAAATCTCCCATGTATTCCTTGCACTGGATCTTACAGAACCAGTGCTGGATGAGGCAGTGGCGGCCGGCGCGGACATGATCCTTACCCATCATCCCATGATCTTTTCCGGGATCAAGAAGATCAACAATCATACCTTTACCGGAAGGAAGATCTTACGTCTGATCCGGGAGGATATCCCGTACTTTGCCATGCATACCAATTATGATGTGATCGGTATGGCAGATTTAAGCGCAGATTATCTGAAACTTCAGGATACAAAGGTGCTTACAGTTACCGATGAGTCCGGGGAGCAGCCGGAGGGATTCGGCCGCGTGGGAAAACTTCCCCGTGCCATGACTCTTGGCGAGTTTGGAAAATATGTAAAAGAATGCAATTGCCTTCCAGATGTGCGGGTTTACGGCGATCTGGATCAGAGGATCGAGACTGTGGCAATCTGTACAGGAAGCGGAAAGAGCATGATCCGTGATGTGATGGCAGCCGGTGCGGATGTGTATGTGACCGGAGATATTGATTATCATACTGCCATTGATACCATGGCGGATGGACTGGCGATCGTAGATGCGGGACATTATGGCACGGAGTATATTTTTGCGGAAGCCATGGAGAGGGAACTGAATGAAGCGTTCCCGGATCTTAAGACGACCTGCGCCAGTGTGAAAAATCCATATATTGTTTTTATAAGTATAAGCCTGTGGAGGTGAGTGTTATGGAACAGACGATGATAAAAGTGACCATAAACGGAGAAACAAGGGAATACCCCAAGATGACCCCATATTCCGAGATTGTAAAGGATTATGAGGGAGAAACAGAGTATCCGGTGATTCTTGTAACTGAGAACGGAAAACTCCGAGAACTTCACAAGAAGCTGCGGCATGACTGTACCCTGGGATTTATAACCACAAAGGACAGTGCCGGCCGTAAAACCTACCGGCGAAGTGCGATCTTTATCCTTCTGAAAGCAATTTTTGATGTGGCCGGAAAGGAAAATGTGGATCATGTGGTAATCCATTATTCTCTGGGAAATGGTCTTTATTTTACCATGAAAGGCAGTGCAACCCTGGATCAGGAGCTTCTTGACCAGGTGAAAGTGCGGATGCGGGAGCTGGTAGATCAGAAAATTCCGATCTACAAACGCAGTGTCAGCACGGATGATGCCATTTCCATGTTTCACAGGCATCATATGTATGACAAAGAAAAACTGTTCCGTTACCGCCGTGTTTCCAGGGTAAATATTTACAGTCTGGAGAATTTTGAGGATTATTTTTACGGTTTTATGGCACCGGATACCAGTTATGTGCAGTATTTTGACCTGCAGCTTTATGACGAAAGGTTTTGTACTGATCCTTCCGCGTCAGAAAACACCGGATGTTCTGGAGGATTTTGAGCCGCAGGATAAGATCTTTCATGTGCAGAAGGAATCGGAAGAATGGGGCGACAAGCTGGATGTTGCCACTGTGGGGGACCTCAATGACCGGATCACCAGAGAGGGTGTTCAGAGCCTGATGCTGATCCAGGAGGCGATTCACGAGGCGAAGATTTCTTCCATTGCCGAGGAGATCCAGAGAAGAGGAAATGTGAAGTTTGTAATGATCGCAGGTCCTTCTTCTTCAGGAAAGACCAGTTTTTCCCACAGGTTGTCCATTCAGCTTGCAGCTCATGGCCTGAAGCCTCACCCCATCGGTGTGGATAATTATTTCGTGAACCGGGAGCATACCCCGCTTGATGAATTCGGGGAAAAGAATTTTGAGTGCCTGGAAGCCATTGATATCAAGCAGTTTAATGAGGATATGCTGAATCTTCTTGCTGGAAAGAAAGTGGATCTTCCTACTTTTAATTTTAAGACCGGATACAGGGAATACCGGGGAGATCAACTTCAGCTTGGAAAAGATGATATCCTGGTGATCGAGGGAATCCACGGGCTTAATGACAAACTGAGCTATGCCCTTCCAAAAGAGAGCAAGTTTAAGATTTATATCAGTGCTCTGACACAGCTGAATATTGATGAACATAACCGGATCCCGACTACAGATGGCAGGCTGATCCGCCGGATTGTCCGTGATGCGCGTACACGAGGAACTTCTGCAAAGGATACCATTGCAAGATGGCCGTCTGTACGGCGTGGTGAGGAGCAGAATATTTTTCCATTCCAGGAGGAGGCGGATGTGATGTTTAATTCCGCTCTTGTGTATGAGCTTGCCTGCCTGAAGGTTTATGCGGAGCCACTGCTTTTTGGAATTGATAAGAGTGAGCCGGAGTATCAGGAGGCGAAGAGGCTTCTGAAGTTCCTGGATTATTTTGTGCCGGTGCCTGTGAGGGGGTTCCGTTTAACTCGCTTCTGAGGGAGTTTATCGGTGGCAGCTGTTTTAATGTATAATAAATAAAGATATGTGTAGATAGAAGGCTCTGTGCAGTGCAGATATCGGTTGGCGCAAAGATGGGATTGTTCTGATTTTCTCTGTGCGTAGGATCTGTGGTGTATGGAGTCTTTTGGGTGTGGATCAAAAAAAAGTTAAAGTTCTTTGCGGCGTATAGATGTCGGCTAGAGTTTACAGGACTTAAAGGAAAAGGGAAAATGATCATGAGAGAGAAAGTGCAACTGACAAAAATTGGCTCCAAACTGTGGCTGTGCGGCAAAAAGTGGGACCGGGGAACTGGCAGGGGTTCGTTGGCGGACTGCCGAAGTTCTGCGATCCGGATCTTCTGGTGGGGACGGATACTTCGGATGATGCGGCGGTTTACCGGGTGTCCTCTGATCTGGCGCTGATTCAGACACTGGATTTTTTACGCCTGTGGCGGATGATCCTTATGATTTCGGTCAGATCGCGGCGGCGAATGCGTTGAGTGATGTGTATGCCATGGGTGGAACTCCGAAGACGGCTTTGAATATTGTGGCGTTTCCCAAAGATATGGATGTGGAGATCCTGGGGGAGATTTTGCGTGGTGGTGCGGATAAGGTGATGGAGGCTGGCGCGGTTCTTGCCGGTGGCCATACGATCCAGGATGATACGCCGAAGTATGGGCTTAGTGTGACGGGTTTTGTGGATCCGAGGAAGTTTTGGAAGAATTTTGGGGCGCAGACGGGGGATAAGCTGATTTTGACGAAGCCGCTGGGTGCGGGGATCGTGAATACGGCGATCAAGGCAGATCTGGTGACGGAAGGTGCCCGTAGGGCGGTGTTGGATTCCATGAAGAGGTTGAACCGGGATGCCTGTGAGATTTTGAAAGAGTTTGAGGTTCATGCCTGTACGGATGTGACGGGGTTTGGTCTTGGAGGGCATGCCACGGAGATGGCTGTGGCCAGTGAGCGGACGATCGTGATTGATACGGAGAAGTTGCCGGTGCTTCCGGATGTGGAGAAGTTTGCTTCTATGGGCCTGATCCCGGGTGGGGCTTACCGGAATCGGGAGTTTGCTGAAAAAAAAAACTGGTGTGAAAAGCCAGGCGGTGCTCTGGAGGGAGGATGTGGTGTTTGATCCGCAGACTTCCGGGGGGACTGTTGGCGGCGGTGCCGGAGAGAGAGGCAGAGGAGATTATGAAAAGAATGGGGTGAGGCTGGATTGGAGGCTGGAATGATCGGTGGGGTTGTGGATAGACGGGAGTGGACGTGGAGATTTGGTAGGAAGCCGGACGCAGAGGGAGCTGACATTTCCAGTTGGTAGGAAAAAACATAAATACGTGGCAGGGGACGGAAGCAGACGGTGTCCTGTCCTGGAATTGTGAAAGTGTGGCTGTGTCGGCACAGCTTTTCAGCATAAATGCCGAAGAATTTAGGAGCTAGCTCGGCATAGCGTTCCACTCTGAATTCTGTAGCATACAGACAAAAGTCAGCAACTATACACTTACCGCATTGAAATGCGCTCCGCGCAGCCATCCGCCCACATGGCAATGTAAAAAAAATCAAACTTTACAAGTTTGCGTACCTGTGCTAAAATATCAGATGCGCAGCCAGGCCAGGTGATCGCGGCTGGACAGACGAAAGGGTTCAGACGAGGAAAGTCCGGGCTTCACAGGGCAGGATGCCGGATAACGTCCGGTGGAGGTAACTCCCAGACCAGTGCAACAGAAATAAACCGCCTCCTTTGCGGGGTAAGGGTGGAAAGGCAGTGTAAGAGACTACCGCCGCTGTGGTAACAGAGCGGGCACATGTAAACTCCATTCGAAGCAAGACCGAGAAGAAAGCCATACGGCGGCCCGTCGTGCTTTCAGGTAGGTCGCTGGAGCCTTCTGGCAACGGAAGGCCTAGATAGATGATCACTCAACGACATAACCCGGCTTATCGGTCTGACTGTGTATAATAAATAAGCATATAATAAAAGCAACTGTATTTTGCGGCCAGTTTATAGACCCGCGAAATAGCAGTTGCTTTTTTGGTAAAAGAACGTCAGAAACTTTATTACTTTCATAGTTTGTTTTTTTTCAGTTTCAGAATCACATCCAAAGGCAAACCTGTAGTTTCAGCAATAGAAGCATCACTGAGTTTCCCTATCAGATTTCTGGCAATCTCAAGCTGCTTTTTCTGGGAACCATTATTGAAACCGTCATTAAAACCATCATTAAACAGCATCTGACCCAAACGTGTCATACGAATTCCCTCCTTAACATGTTCAAAATCATCATTTTCAAGAAACTTATCTGCCATGGTATAGATCATTGCCTCGATTTTCTGAAGATCTTCCGATGAAATATCTTTTGTATTTTCAGTCAGAGAAAATGCCTGAAGAAATCGTTCTTTTTGGGAAAGCTGCCCGTCCATCAGAGGAATCAGAGTCAGTGGAACGAGATCAGCTTTTGTAAGAATGTCTCCAGAAGAAGCTTTCTCTTTCAGCGTTTTGATCAGGTCATCTGCACTGTGATCCTTCATTATGATCGGAATAACATGATAAGTGTTTATTCCTTCGGTAAATGAAGTGACCGGATTTGTATATTTCCCGAATAAAGAACGTATGTGGTGACAGCTTCATAGGAACGAAAACGTTCAAACTGGGAATTCCCTCATTCTTGCTCTGGAACTCAAAATGCTTCCATGTACCATCTTCCATAATAAGATTGATATCTTCATAGAATTTCTTAAGATTGAGGACAATGGACTCTGTAGGAGCAGAAGATATAACCTTCCCATCAATACCAAGATAAGGAAGCAACTCCTTAGCAAAGAACTGAGCGGCAGTTTTTAAAACCGCATCCTCATGCTGAACTACAGTTGCAGAACCGATTTTATCATTTGTAATCATTTCTTTCTGTGCCATAAAAAATCCTTTCTGCAAAAAGACACAAGAAAGAAATTGTCTGATTACAATATAACAGAAAAAATAAAAAACATCCGTATATAATAGCCAAAAAACCAGCGCCCGGTCCCCGGTTCGATATTCAGGCCTTTGCAGAAGCCGTAGTATTCCTAGGCTCCGAAACAGCCGAATATCGAAC
>ENA-OQCD01000371-OQCD01000371.1-human-gut-metagenome-genome-assembly--contig:-NODE-371-length-12621-cov-1.744597_pt1 | contig 12621 bp, 16 predicted proteins | sample MGYA00242755_ERZ504571 | MGnify/ENA primary metagenome ERZ504571 (study PRJEB26092, sample SAMD00036274) | human gut metagenome | host: Homo sapiens | study: EMG produced TPA metagenomics assembly of...
AGCGCAAAATGCTGGTTTCGTATTCGGTAAAATCGTAACCTACAAAATTGGTTTCACCTTCTTTTACAGTAATCCAGTCACCTGTTTCAACGGCAGCAGCATTACGTGCACGTTCTTTTCTGTTTCTGCATTTCTGCATTGAATTCCTCTTCGTTTACAGTCATGCCATTTTCGCGAAGAATAAGTTCAGTCAAGTCAAGTGGAAATCCGAAAGTGTCATACAAGGTGAAGGCATCCACACCACTAATTTCTTTTTTCCGGAAGCCTGGGTGTCAGCCATTGGTTTTGTCGAGCAGGCGGATTACCGGTTTCCAATGTGCGTAGGATGATTCTTCTTCTTCTTTGATTACTTTTTCTATTAGTTGTTTTTTGAGCATTTTAATTGGGATAAGCTTCGCCCATGTTCTCAATCAGGACGGGCAACAGCTTGTACATAAATGCTTGTTTCTGACCTAAGAAGTATAACCATAACGAACGGCACGGCGGAGGATACGGCGGATCACATAACCTGCCTTGGCATTGCTCGGTAACTGACCGTCGGTGATAGAGAATGCAATGGTACGGATGTGGTCGGCGATAACCCGCATGGCGATATCCTTTTGGTTATCCTGACCGTAAGCAGTGCCTGCCATTTCAGCAATTGCTTTGATGATAGGCTGGAATACATCAGTGTCATAGTTTGAAGTCTTGCCCTGAAGGGTACGGACCAGACGTTCGAATCCCATACCGGTATCAATCACCTTTGCGGGAAGGCCTTCCAATGAACCGTCAGCCTTACGGTTGAACTGCATGAATACAAGGTTCCAAATTTCAATCACTTGTGGATGATCCTTGTTTACCAGTTGATTGCCGGGAATTTGAGCTTTTTCTTCTTCCGAACGTGAATCGATATGAATTTCGGAACAGGGGCCGCAAGGTCCGGTATCACCCATTTCCCAAAAGTTATCGTGCTTGTTTCCATTCAGAATATGATCTTTCGGTAAGAACTGTTCCCAATATCCGGCCGCTTCGTTATCACGCTCCAATCCTTCTTCGGGGCTTCCTTCGAATACGGTAGCATACAAATCTTTAGGGTCTATTTTCAATACATCTACCAAATATTCCCATGCCCAACTGATAGCTTCTTTCTTGAAGTAATCTCCGAAAGACCAGTTACCCAGCATTTCGAACATGGTGTGATGATAGGTGTCGTGTCCAACTTCTTCCAGGTCATTGTGTTTTCCGCTTACGCGCAAACATTTTTGTGAGTCCGCCACTCTTTTGTTCTTGGCAGGGTGGTTGCCCAAAATAATGTCTTTGAACTGGTTCATACCTGCATTGGTGAACATCAATGTGGGGTCATCTTTAATGACCATTGGAGCCGATGGGACGATTTGGTGTCCTTTCGACTCGAAAAAGCTTTTGAAAGAATCTCTAATTTTCTTTAGCTGTCATCATGTCGCTATATAGTCTTCTAGTTAAATATTCTCAAAAAGGATTTGCAAAGATAATTTGGTTTTTATTATTTTTGTCGACAAGAATTGTGCAAAAAATATTGATGTGTTGTGCATTAAAAAACTTCAAAAAAGCAGAAATAGATGCGTAAAGTCTACTATATTTATAATCCTAAAACCAGAACTTACGACCGTATTTACCCCACAGTGAGGCAACGTGCCATAAGCATCTTGCGCCGTTTGTTTGTGGGGATGGGTCTGGGGGCAGGCAGTTTTATCATTCTATTGTTCATTTTTGGTTCACCTTCCGAAAAGGAACTTCGTATAGAGAATGCACGTTTGCTGGCGCAGTATAATGTATTGTCTCATCGTTTGGACGAGGCGCTGGGAGTGATGCAGGATATCCAGCAGCGTGATGACAACTTGTATCGGGTGGTGTTGCAGGCCGATCCTGTTTCGGATGCGATTCGTAAAGCAGGTTATGGAGGAACGAATCGTTATGAGCAGTTGATGGATATGGCAAATGCCGAGCTGGTAATGAATACCACTCAAAAGATGGATATGTTGAATCGCCAACTTTATATTCAGTCGAAATCTTTTGATGAGGTGGTGGATTTGTGTAAAGGACACGATGAAATGTTAAAGTGTATTCCGGCCATTATGCCGGTATCCAATAAGGATTTAAAGAAAACAGCTTCGGGGTATGGTACACGTATCGACCCTATTTACAATACGCCTAAGTTTCATGCCGGAATGGACTTTTCTGCCAATATCGGTACACCCGTATATGCCACCGGAGACGGTAAAGTGATAAAGGCAGGGTGGGAGACCGGTTATGGAAATTTGATTCAGGTCGATCATGGATTCGGCTATGTGACTTGGTATGCACATCTGAGTAAATATAAAGTTCGTCCGGGCCAGAAAGTGGTGCGTGGCGAAGTAATTGGCGAAGTGGGGAATACAGGAAAGAGCACGGGACCTCATTTGCATTATGAGGTGCATGTGAAGGGTAAAGTGCAGAATCCGGTGAATTATTATTTCATGGATTTGAGTGCGGAAGATTATGATAAGATGGTGCAGATAGCTGCTAATCATGGTAAGGTTTTCGACTGATTTATGATTTGCAGTGTGTGCTAAATAAATTCTTGATAAAATGGCATATAATCCGAATAAAGAGCTAAAGCTTTACTACTCAATAGGTGAGGTGGCAAAGATGTTTAATGTTAACGAATCGCTATTGCGTTTTTGGGAGAAAGAAATTTCCATTCATTACTCCCAAAAAAGCAGGGGGGGAATGTGCGTCAGTATCGTAAAGAGGATATTGAGAATATTCGTTTAGTGTATCATTTGGTGAAGGAGAAAGGACTTACGCTTCAGGGAGCTAAGCAGAAATTGAAGGTAAGCAAAGATACGTCTATCCGTACAACGGAGATTATCGACCGTTTGTTGCTTGTGCGCGAGGAACTGGCAAGTATGCGAAAAGAATTAGATTATCTGACATAATACTCCTGCCATTTATCAAACAGCCGTTATTATCCATACACCGTAGGGAAGCCGGTTTAGTTTCCCTACAGTGACGAAATATGATATTATACACAATACCTAATTTAGGTAGATCTTTCAAAATTTTCTCGATGCGTGTGACTGTCTTCACTTCACTGATTTTTCCGTAAGTTTTGTAGAGATGGTTTCTTACATCATCTACATCATGCACAAACAAATTGGTTCTTCCTTCAAAAAATACCATGTTTTGTTTCTATAGTCAACTTATGAATATTTTACATTCAGTTGCTGGGAAATTATTTCTGTGACTTTATTTAGTAGTCCTATGTGGTCTATTCCTTTGATATATAGATTGACGGGGAAATATAGAGACTTGCCTGTTCCCATTGAACAGCCAAAAGTCTGTTACCATAGCTGCTTTTAGTTTGGTAGCTAAAGGACATTGACGTTTGTGAATGATGATTCGATTATTGTCATCAATATACCCCAATACGTCATCTCCCGGAATAAGGCTTACAACATTCGGCTATTACATAGTTCTTTTTGAATAGCTTCAGGAGTAAGCTTCAGGATTTTTTACTGTCAATCTTTTGTATCGGCTCTTTTTTCTTCGGACTTTATCCTTATTACTCTTGTTGCCACCGAAAGCAAAAGAAATGTTATTTTTTCCAATTGCTTGTGGCAGGCTTTGTCTTTTTAACTCGTTTTTATCGTTATCGCCTGGAATAATGGTTTTTGAAACCAATGGCGGAGAACAACTCTTCCTGTGTTCTTAGGTTATGGAAAGTGCAGAGTTTCTGTATATTGTCGGGAGTAAATTCCAATCCTTCTTTATTGAAGAAGTCACGTAGTATTTCTTCTCCGCTTTGTTGCATGCCGCGTTGCTCACGCTTCAATATGGCCATAATTTTGGCTTTAGCCTTAGCTGTGGTAGCAAAGTTAATCCATGACGGTTGGACGTGCTGTGACTTAGAAGTCAGAATTTCCACCTGGTCTCCACTTTGCAGTTTGTGGCTGAGGGGTACCAGTTTATGATTCACTTTAGCACCGATGCAGTGGCTTCCCAGAAAAGTATGGATAGAGAATGCAAAATCCAGTGCCGTACAGTTTTGCGGCATCGTTTTTATTTCTCCTTTCGGAGTAAAAACAAAGATTTCGGATGCGAATAGATTTAATTTGATGGTGTCTAGAAAATCCATAGCGTCCGGTTGCGGGTCATCTAGAATTTCTTTGATGGTACGTAACCATTTTTCTAGTTCACCTTCGTCTTCGCTGCCTCCTCCTTCTTTATATTTCCAATGTGCGGCAAAGCCTTGTTCGGCAACGTCGTTCATACGTTCGCTGCGTATCTGCACTTCAATCCACTGCCCTTTATTGCTCATCAGCGTGACGTGTAGAGCTTGATATCCGTTGGATTTTGGGTGGCTTACCCAATCACGCAGGCGGTCGGGGTGTGGCTTGTAAATTTTGGAAACCGACACATATATATTAAAGCACTCATTGAGTTCTTCTTCGGGATCTTTGGGGGGTGAAGATAATGCGGACAGCGAGTATATCATAAATTTCTTCGAACGTGATATGCTTAGTCTGCATTTTGTTCCAAATGGAGTAAGGAGACTTGACTCGCGCCATCAGTCGGTAACTGATGCCCATTTTGTCCAGTCGCTCACGGATAGGAGCCGTAATTCACGAAAAACCTCTTCACGTTCGCCTGTGTTTCTTGCAGTTTCGCTTCAATTTGAGCGTATTCTTCGGGATGTTCATATCGGAAACTGAGATCTTCCAATTCTGTCTTTATTTTGTTAAGACCCAAACGGTTGGCAAGCGGAGCATAGATATATAAGGTCTCACCGGCTATTTTATATTGCTTGTTGGGTAACATTGACCCAATGTGCGCATATTATGGAGTCGGTCGGCTATCTTGATAAGGATGACACGGATGTCATCACTCATGGTCAACAGCAGTTTTTTGAAATTCTCTGCTTGAGCCGAAGCTCTGTCACCGAATATGCCGCCGGATATTTTAGTTAGTCCATCTACGATTTGGGCAATCTTCGAGCCGAACAGGTTCTCAATATCTTCTACTGTGTAGTCGGTATCTTCAACTACATCATGTAACAAGGCCGAACAAATAGAGGTGGAACCTAGTCCGATTTCAGTACACACAATTTTGGCAACTGCTATCGGGTGCATGATATAAGGTTCACCCGAACGTCGTTTTACTCCTTTGTGGGCTTGCTTGGCAAAAATTGAATGCCTTTGTGATGATTTCTACCTTCTTTCTATGTTTGGTTGCGAGATAACTGTCCAAAAAGTTCTTGAAAACCTTGGTTTATCATCTCTTTCGTCAGCTTGTTCCTGAAGTTGTTTTTCATCCGTCATATCTGCCTCCTATATAATCTATAATGCAAAAATATACAAAAAACATCTTTATGCAAGCGATTTCGGTAAATCTATCGTGTTAAATCGTTCTTTTTTACTAATTAGCGTATTCTCAATGATTTTCCGGCTCTGATATTATTGCCTTTTATATTGTTAAGACGTCTCAGTTGGTTGACGGAAACATGGTATTTGGCTGCAATTCCTCCCAACGTATCACCGGATTTGATTTTATGATACACAGCTCCTTTGGATGAAGTGCGGATGCCGGTGTTGTCTTTGATGGCTACGGCTTTCCTCTTTTTTTAGATATTCGTTTGCCTTATATGCAAAGATGCTGTCCTGACGGTCAATAAAACTACTGACTGTATTGTTGGGCAGACGCAGTACGCATAATTCGCTGTTGCCGGGAACGATATCCTTTTTATATTGTGGATTCAGGCTGCGTAATTGGTCAATGTTGAGGTTGCAGACTTCTGCTACTTGTTGCAGATGAAGGTCTTTATGGATATGGATAGTATCTGTTGCCGATGGGAGCTGAGTTTCCATCGGGCAAATATCATGTTCGCAATAATAGGTCATAATATAGTTGGCTGCAATAAAAGCAGGTACATATCCTCTGGTTTCTTTAGGTAAGTAATTATAGATAGTCCAATAGTCTGTTGCACCGCCGGCACGTCGTATTGCTTTTGTTGATGGTACCCGGACCGCAATTGTAGGCAGCTAATACGAGGTTCCAGTCCTGATAGATGGCATAAAGATCTTTTAGATAACGTGCGGCAGCCCAAGTCGATTTGATAGGATCGCGCCTTTCATCTATCAAGCTATTGTTTTTCAGTCCGTATATTTTTCCTGTTCCTAACATGAACTGCCACAAGCCGGTAGCTCCTGCCGGGAAACTGCTACGGGATTTAGTGCAGATTCAATGATTGGAAGATATTTTAATTCCATGGGAAGGTCATATAAATCAAGTGCTTCTTCAAAAATAGGCATATAGAAGTTTGCCGCTGCCAGCATAAAAGAGACTTTATTGCGCAGACGGCTGGCATACATATCTATAAATTTTCTAACGGCTTCATTGTAAGGCATTTCTATGATAGACGGAATACGAGACAAACGATCCATATAAATAGAATCGCTGACAATGGGGTTGACTGAAGTCATTTTACAGTTCTCGCCCATACTGATGTAATTCTTTGACTGCCAATCCCAAAAGAGGCTGTCCATTTCTGACTGCATACTTTCAGGAATGTCGATTACTTCTTCTTTTCCTGTTGTTTGTGAGTGAACAGTGATACTTTGTGTTTGTGCACTGATTCCTGTCGTTCCTATAAGTGCGAATAAGCCAATTAAAAAAGTTTTTTCATGCAATTTAAAATTTTGAGGCTGCATTGTAAACCGATTGCATTACCACCGATTTTATTGCGACCATCGTTAAAAATAACAGGTTCAATCTTGAGACCCAAGTCTTTTGAAATATCAAAATCCGAAGTTCGGCATCTACATAAGCGTCTATCACAGACAATAGGTATACACCGATAAAACGCGAATATACTTAAGTCGCGTTGGCGGCGATATAGGTCCTTCCTTTTTCTGAAAATTTCCTTGTATCGTTCTTCCTGACCGGAAATATCCGCATTGGGCGGAAGAAAATCTTCATAGCTTTTTGTATTGGGATCATCGTCCATGATATCAAGATATGCCTGTGAGTAATCTTTGTACATTTTGCCATTCCAACTCAGCGCATAGGCACAGCCCATAAACCCGCCGTATACGATAGGCAGTTTCCAATATTTCCTATTGTAAATCTGTCCTCCTCCCGGGATAATCAAAGCCAACCATGTAGCACGGTTCGAATTGGGAATAAATCTTTTCTTTTCCGTTGGAAGTGCGTTCTGTATGGAGTCGTTTTTTCTTTGCCAGCAGTGCGGTGTCGACCGGAGCTCCAATTTCTCTATTTTCTTTTTTGGTTCAGTATAGCCAAAACTGTCGGTCGTTTATACTATCTGTAGCCAAAACTGTCTGTGATTGCTTGCTGTTTGAGAGCCAGCGAATCTATACGTACTCCCATTCGGCGTTGACGTGCTTTTTGTCCGTAAACATCCGTACTCCCGGTCCATAACAGACACAAGAGCAAAAGAGACAGTAGTTTATATGTGGATATTCTTTTTTCCAATGTCGTAATAACGCTTTATTCTTTCTTCTTTAGCAAATCAAATATTTCCATGATACGCTCCAAATCTTCTTCATTATTAAAAGGAATGCTGATTTTGCCTTTTCCTTTAGTTGTACATGATAACTGTACTTTTGAACCGAAGAAACCGCATAAATGGTTCTGCAGGATAACATACTCCTCCGAAAGTTTACTGCCTTTCGGCTTTATTTTCTTGCCACCGCTGTCTATAGTCTCACCGCTTGTCAGTGCTTTTACTATTTCTTCCACTTTGCGTACCGAATACTCCTGTGTCTGTATTTCATTAAATATTCGTATTTGGGTTTTAGGGTCATCTAATGCCAGCAATGCGCGGGCGTGTCCCATGTCTATTTCGCGGTTCTTAACGCTACCTGAATCTGTGCCGGTAGTTTTAACAGGCGAAGATAGTTGCTATCGTAGTACGTTTCTTGCCGACACGCTCACTCAGCCGTTCCTGTGTCAGCTCATATTGTTCCAATAAATGCTGATAAGCCAAGGCTATTTCCAATGAATTCAAATCCTCCCGCTGGATATTTTCAATTAATGCCATTTCCATCACATTTTCGTCATCGGCTGTGCGGATATAGGCAGGAATGGTTTTTAGTCCGGCTTGGACAGAGGCACGGTAACGACGCTCCCCGGCTATGATTTGATAAGAGTCTTCACTTAGTTGACGTAACGTTATAGGTTGAATAATACCAATTTCCGCGATAGAGTCTGCCAACTCTTGAAGTGCTACCGGGTCAAATTCACGACGCGGCTGATTCGGGTTGACGGAGATTTTGCTCAGTTCTATTTCATTAATAGAAGAAGAACCGGAGGTCTTTACTTCTTCGGTTGAAATCAGTGCGTCAAGTCCGCGTCCTAAAGCAAATTTCTTCTGTACTGCCATCGTTTACTTATTGTTACGTGTTATAATTTCTTGTGCTAACGCTAAATGGTTCTTGGCTCCGGTTGAGTCGGCATCATATAGAATGACAGGTATGCCGTGGCTGGGAGCTTCGCTTAGTTTAACGTTTCGCTGTATAATCGTCTTGAATACCAGTTCCTGAAAGTGTCTTTTCACTTCATCGTAAATCTGGTTGGCCAGACGAAGACGTGAATCGAACATAGTCAGCAAGAAACCTTCTATTTCCAGTGACGGGTTCAGTTTCGATTTTATAATTTTAATGGTGTTCAGCAATTTGCTGATGCCTTCCAAGGCAAAATATTCACACTGCACAGGAATGATTACAGAATCTGCTGCTGTCAGTGCGTTTATTGTGATGAGTCCCAATGAAGGCGAACAATCTATCAGAATATAGTCATATTCGTTTTTCATTGGACCAAGCACTCTTTTCATTATCTTTTCACGGTCTTCCAGGTTCAGCATTTCTATTTCCGCCCCTACCAGGTCAATGTGAGAAGAAACAATGTCGAGTCCGTCGATGTCGGTGGTATAAATTGCTTCCCGTATATCGCTTTGTTGATAAGACATTCATAGATAGAACACTCTACCTCTTTAATGTTCACGCCCAATCCAGATGATGCATTGGCCTGTGGGTCAGCATCAATAACCAATACTTTTTTTTCTCTAGTGTAGCTAGAGAAGCAGCCAGGTTGATAGTGGTGGTAGTTTTACCTACTCCACCTTTTTGATTGGCTAAAGCAATAATTTTTTCCCATATTAATCAGTTTTTTCTCGCTGCGAAGTAACTAATAATAGATGAGCACACCTATTAAAATCAGCAGACATTAGCAAAACTGTTGATAACTCATTGGTTTTGTTAATAACTCAACTGGGACAAAGATAATTATTTCTTGCTAATTCTATTTTCAATTTTAGCATTGGGTTGTAGAAGATTAAGATAATTTTCTATTCTCAGGGGGGATAGTTCGGCTAAAGAGTTGGTATCTTTACGCTCCAAAGAAAAAATAGAGATTTAATGAGTATGAAGAAAGAAAAACCATTGATATTGTTGTCTAATGATGACGGGGTGAATGCTAAAGGGTTGAATGAATTGATTCGTGCATTGCGCGGATTGGGGGAGATTATTGTGATGGCTCCGGATGGACCGCGTTCCGGTGCATCCGGCTCAATCACTTCTGAGCATCCTGTCAGATATTATAAAGTACGCGAAGAAGAAGATCTGACTGTATATAAATGTAGTGGTACTCCGGTTGATTGTGTGAAGTTAGCTTTGCATGCTGTTGTTCCCCATCGTCCTGATGTGGTGATAGGTGGAATCAATCATGGTGACAATTCGGCTGTGAATGTACATTACTCCGGCACAATGGGAGTGGGTGATCGAAGGTTGTTTGAAAGGGATTCCCTCTATAGGCTATTCTTTGTGTAATCATTTGGCTGATGCTGATTTTTCAGCATTATTGCCTTATATCCGCAGAATAACAGAAGAGGTGCTTGAACATGGTTTGCCGGCCGGTATTTGTCTGAACGTGAATTTCCCGGATGTCGCTGAGTTTAAGGGAGTACGTATTTGCCGTCAGACGAACGGTACTTGGGAAAAGGAATGGAAAGTCTGCACACACCCCAGAGGCGGAGAATATTATTGGCTGACAGGGCAGTTTGTGAATCATGAGCCTGAAGCTGTTGATTCTGATCATTGGGCATTGAATCACGGTTATGTTGCCATTACGCCTACACAGATAGATGTTACGGCTTATAGCATAATAAAAGGACTTGAAAAACTGGAAATTAGACGTATGAAATACTATTTGATAGTAGGCGAGGCATCAGGGGACTTGCATGCATCCAATTTGATGCGTGCTTTGCAGCAAGAGGATTCTCAGGCAGATTTCCGTTTCTTTGGAGGTGATAAAATGAGTGCTGTCGGAGGAAGCAGGGTGAAGCATTATAAAGAGCTGGCTTATATGGGATTTATACCTGTATTATTGCATTTGCGAACCATTCTTCGTAATATGCGACAATGTCAGGAGGATATTGTCGCATGGCAGCCTGATGTGGTTATTTTGGTGGATTATCCCGGGTTTAATTTAAAAATCGCCGAGTATATCAAGAAGAACACTCAAATACCTGTCTACTATTATATTTCTCCCAAGATTTGGGCATGGAAAGAATATAGAATAAAGAACATTAAGCGGGATGTGGATGAACTGTTTTCCATTCTTCCGTTTGAAATCGATTTTTTTGCAGGATATCGTTATCCTATTCATTACGTGGGAAATCCGTGTGTGGATGCGGTCGATGAATATTGCAAAGGAAATGTGGAAACTTTCGGTGCTTTTGCAGCTGAAAACGTTGAATGACAAACCGGTAATTGCCTTGCTTGCCGGCAGCCTAAACAGGAGATTAAGGATAATCTTCCTAAAATGTTAGAGGCGGCTGCACCTTTTACAAAGGATTATCAATTGGTGCTTGCCGGTGCACCGGGCATGGAATCTTCTTATTATTCAGGATACTTGAATCCGAAAGTTCCTGTTAAAATAGTCTTTGGACAAACTTATAGATTGTTGCGGCAGGCACAGGCGGCGTTGGTGACTTCGGGAACAGCCACATTGGAAACGGCATTGTTCCGGGTTCCACAGGTGGTGTGCTATCATACTCCTCTTGGAAAGTTTTATTGCATTTTTTGCGTCGGCATATTCTGAAGGTGAAATATATTTCATTAGTTAATCTGATTGCCGATAAAGAAGTTGTCCGTGAGTTGGTTGCTGATACAATGACTGTTGCGAATATCCGTTCGGAACTTGAGTCTGTTTTATATAATAAGGTGTATAGAGAACAAATGATGGTTGAGTACGAGCGTATTATCCAGATATTGGGACCGGCAGGAGCTTCCCGGCAGGCGGCACGACAGATGGTATCTTTATTGAAGAAATAAACTTTTTAAGGGATATTTTGTTGTTTCGGGAATAATGAACCAAAATCCCGGAGTATATGAAATATAACTTAAAAAAGTTTTTTGGCGACAGGATTTCTTGTTGGGATATCTGTCTTTTATGGCCCTCATTTACTCCATTCGATTTACCGGAATTAAAATAGAGATACCACATATAAATAAACTACTGCTGCCGGGATAGCGAGGATGGCACTGTCAAAACGGTCAAGTATTCCACCATGTCCCGGCAGAATGTTTCCGGAATCTTTCAATCCCAGATAACGCTTGAACAGTGACTCACTCAAGTCGCCCCATGTACCGAATACAACGATAGTCAATCCTAGTCCTACCCACACTCCTGTCGACATAAATGGGAAAAAATAAGCCATGACAAAAGCAGCGATAATGCTGAATACACCGCCACCGATAGAACCTTCCCATGACTTCTTGGGTGAGATGCGTTCAAATAGGCGGTGCTTTCCGAAGAGCATTCCGGTACAATAAGCACCGGTGTCATTCACCCAGTTAAAGATAAAGATGGAGAGAGGAAGAATAGGGTTGTATTGTGAAACACTGATTGTTTCATCAGAATGGAATGCCAATACATTTAATAAGGCGAACGGTAATGCAAGATAAATTTGGCTGAACATGGCGTAAGCCCAATTGTTCAACGGATTTTTCTTCTTGAGATACAGCTCGCTTACCATTAGGTAGATGATTAGTGCCAAATAGGGAACGAATATACCTGTTTGAGCAGGGTTGATGCCATAATAGAAAAAGCATAGAAATAAGAATATACCTCCTAATATGCAGATACGCTTATTCATCTGCACGTCTTCTTGCTTGTTGATTAAATTGCCAAATTCATTAATGGCTGCTGCACTGATGATAGCAAACAAGATGCCGAATGAGACGGGGCCTCCTAGTATGCAGCCGATTAATACAGCTACAAAAATAATCCCGGTAATGCACGTGCATGAAATTGTTTTCATGGTAATTTATTATGTAAATATACTAATGCCATCCCATATTTTCTTTGTCTGCCTTGACTTGAAAATATAGAATGGCAATACTTTTTATTTATGCTTCTTCTTTTTTTTCTTCTATTTCCTTTCATCAAAGTTTTCAGTTTCTTTTATGGTTTTAGAAGCACCTTCTTCGGCTGCCATAATTTCTTCTGAGCGTGAGGTCCAAGGGCGTTTGCCAAATATGCGTTCGACATCTTCGGCAAAAAATAACTTCTTTTTCAACCAAAAGGCGGGCTAGCTTGTTG
>ENA-OQCD01000372-OQCD01000372.1-human-gut-metagenome-genome-assembly--contig:-NODE-372-length-12597-cov-6.400962_pt1 | contig 12597 bp, 10 predicted proteins | sample MGYA00242755_ERZ504571 | MGnify/ENA primary metagenome ERZ504571 (study PRJEB26092, sample SAMD00036274) | human gut metagenome | host: Homo sapiens | study: EMG produced TPA metagenomics assembly of...
CCAGTGGCGGAAACAGCGAACCGAAGCAGGGGCAGCGGTCGCAGAGTGCGAGGGGCTTTTGCCCCCGAAGCACGATGCGGGTACCGCAACCCGACATTATCGAGCATTTTGGCAACGCAGATGCCGTACCGCAGCCGCCGGAGCGGTGCTTAAGCCGTAAGGCGGGAATTATGCGGTGCTGCCTTAATATTACCACATTTCTCCCGCCCCAAAAATCCCGCGTCATCTTTTTCCCGCCGCCCGCATACCCATGGTGCAGGGGTGAAGTCTTATGATCGGGATTTTATGGCTTTTTTTGCAGTCGGCTGCTTCGCATCTGCTCTACCTGGCCCTCCGGCTGGAAACCGGCAGCTTTCCCAAGCCGCTTTCCGCCAAGGAGGAACAAGCCGCCTTCGCCGCCATGCGCGCCGGGGATGCCGCCGCGCGTGAAACGCTGATCTGCCACAACCTGCGGCTGGTGGCACACATTGTAAAAAAGTATTATACCGTTTCCGGCGGGCAGGATGATTTTATCAGCATCGGTACCATCGGCCTGATCAAAGCAGTGGATACCTATGACTGCGCCCGCACCACCCGCTTTGCCAGTTACGCCAGCCGCTGCATTGAAAACGAGCTGCGGATGCAACTGCGCCACACCCGGCGCGAAGCAGGCACCGTTTCTTTGCAGGAGCCGCTGGAAACCAGCGCGGACAGCGGCATGCTGACCCTGGCGGATGTTCTGCCCGACCTGGCCACAATGGAAGAAGACTGCGAACTGCGGGATGCCGCCGCTCAGCTGCGCCAGCTGGTTACCGCCCTGCCAGAGCGCGAGCAGCAGATTTTGACCTTGCGGTACGGCCTGAATGGCGCCGCCCCGCAGACGCAGCAGCAGATTGCCGCACAGTTCGGCATCAGCCGCAGCTATGTATCCCGGCTGGAAAAGCACGCCCTTGCCCGCCTGCGCCGTGCGTGGAACCAACCGCACCCGCTGTAACTGCTCAAACGTTTGCATTCTATAACAGCCGTTCATCGGCGGACAACCGTTTCTGTAAAAGCAAAAAGTATGACTTTTCAAAACTACTTGCACTGTCCCCTGCTTTTCCTTTATAATAGTATATATCCGTGTGTTTGTGCGGCTGCGGGGGCTTCCATTAAACTTATGGGTTTGTAGGAACTGTCGGCAACCGATGCACAAATTTCAGCAATTTTCCATAGTTAAAGCAGTTGTTTCGCTGTATTCTTTGTGATAGAATAATAAAAGGGGTGTTTTCTCTTTGTAGGGCAACACCTACAAGAGAGCGAGGACTTCCACCATATGAACGCGCAAACCATTATGATCTGCTCCGGCAAGGGCGGCACGGGCAAAAGCACCGTATCGGTCCTGCTGGGTGCCCAGTTGGGTGCCTGGAGCCGCCGCGTCCTGCTGATCGAGTTGGACTCCGGGTTGCGCAGTGTGGACATGATTGCCGGGGTATACGGCAAGACGGTTTACGATATCGAGGATGTTCTGTGCGGTCGGTGTGATGGCAGCAAAGCCATTGTGCCCAGCCCCTTGTACCCTGGGCTGTCGGTCATCAGCGCTCCCTATGAGGGCGGTGAGGTCCGCGCAGCACCGCTGGCCGGGCTGATTTTGGCCATGCGTGAATATTTTGATTATATCCTGCTGGATACTGCAGCGGGCATGGGCGCACCGTTTACCGCCGCCAACCGCTTGGCGGACCGCGCACTGGTTGTTTTAACGCCGGACCCGGTCGCCCTGCGGGATGGGCGCATTGTGGCGGATGCCCTGTTACAGAGCGGCCGCCCCGCCAGCGCCGTGCGGCTGGTGATGAACCGTGTGTCCCGTTCCAGTTTTGGCAAGGATGCTGCGGTGTTTGACCTGGACGAGTGCATTGACACCGTTGGTTTGCAGCTGATTGCCGCTATCCCGGAAAGCCGCACCTTGCAGCGCGCCGGTGCCGCAGGCACCGCCCTGCCGCAGGACTGCCCCGCCGCCATTGCCGGGCACGCCTTGCGGGCCGCATTTTTGGGCGAGCGCATTCCGCTGACCTGTTTTTTGACAAAAAAACGCATAGCCATGCTATGCTGTAACTTATAGAAAGTGGGGGATTTCTTATGACGATTGCCCTTGTTGCACATGATACAAAGAAAGAACTGATGGTTCAGTTCTGCATTGCCTATCGGCAGATTCTGAGCGAGCACAGGCTGATCGCCACGGGTACCACGGGGCGGCTTGTGGCCGAAGCCACCGGCCTGAACGTACAGCGCTTTTTGCCGGGCGGCCACGGCGGTGACCAGCAGATCGTTGCCCGCATCGCCTGCGACGAAGTGGACATGCTGCTTTTCTTCCGTGACCCCATCTGCGCTAAGCCCTCGGAGCCCAACGAGATGAACCTGCTGCGCATCTGCGATGTGCACAATATTCCGGTTGCCACCAACATTGCCACTGCCGAGGTGTTGATCCACGGCCTGGAGCACGGCGACCTTGACTGGCGTACCATCCTGAACCCCCAGCACTAAGGGCAAAATTGATGATACAGGGCATTCACCGAAGAACAAAGAGACAAGTTAAGAATCCACACGCAGCCCTCCGCCATCCGGCGGCGGGGCCTGCTTTCTTTTTTGTTTCCAATCCTCTCTCATTCTGTCCCATGCGGGAAAACATGAGATAATGCGTTGATTTTGCTTGGTGTGGACTTGGAATGTTCTTGGAGTTGGCTTGGAGATTAGGCGGATTGCGAGCGGAACGGAGTGGAGCGAGCTCCTATGCGCTGTCTTGATTTTCTCTGCGCCTTTCTGGATTTTTTCGTGTACCCGCACATATAGTACGGTCAATAGAAAATCGGAAAATGTGGAATTCTGTTTTGCCTCTTAATACGTCTTTATGCCATTACAGCGATAAATCTATGAGGCAAGCAAAAATTCAAGATTTTCCAAAAGGCACACTGAAATTCCACTTTTTCCAAATTTCGCTCTTTTCAATTCGATTTTCGGAAAATGTGGAACGGAAGTTTGCCCCAAAAGGGCACAAGTAATTTTCCTTTTTCTTCGGTGAACGGACGCCCCAAATTTACATTAAGGAGCGTCAAAGAAATGCGAAAACAAGTCCAAAAAGAGCGCTGTACTAAAATCATGCTCACCAAATGCAAAGCTGTCTGCTGTCTGTACAACAAAGTGCAGCTTGCCGCCGCGAAAATGCTGGATGCAGAACCGGCCATTTTTCAATTTGAATGTAATGTTCCTATCCTTTGCAATGATATTCCTGCCAACGACTTAAATCTACCCAGCGAAACCTACACCACAGATTTTGTCCTGCACTATGACGATGGGCACACGGCAGTCCGCGAGGCTGTCTTTCGGTCTTATTTAAGCCGTCCGTCTGTCGCGGAAAAACTGGAATTATCCCGCCGATACTGGCAGCAGCAAGGCATATCCGATTGGGGTATCATCATTGACAAGGAGGATACCCGCCATGAGGATCTTGACATCCTTGCCGCTGAAAACGGCGAGCACGTCCGTGTCCTGCTCTGTGGAGAAGAACAAAGCTATGTTGTCAGCTGCCAGCACTTTCGGATGCCGTACCCTGTTGCATCGGATTTACTTGCAGAATTGCAGCCCGTTCCTGCCGAGGCGTACTCTGTTTTCGTTCTGGATGAGGACATCACTAACCGCCAGCGCGAGGGGCGGAATCGCAAGCTCGACTTGATTGCGCCGCTGTTAGATGACACCTGCATCTATGATAAGTCCCACCGTAATGAGGTTGTCCGCCAGATAGCTGCCGAGCATAATATTGCCCGCCGCACGGTGCTGCAATATCTCTGGCGCTACTGGGTATACCAAAGTAAAAATGCACTTTTACCCGCAGAGCGTCCCGCGCCAGAACAGCATGAGCTTACTACCGATGAAAAAGCCATCCGCTGGGCACTGAACAAGTATTACTACACCCCGCAGCGGCAGAGCTTGCAGACCGCCTACAAAATGATGCTGCGGGCGAAATACTGCGATGCACACGGCACATTGAAGCCGGAATATCCCACGTTCTGGCAGTTCCGCTATTTCTTTCGTAAGAACCGCGACCCCATCAGCGAGACCATCAGCAGGCAGGGACTTAAAGCCTATCAGCGCAATCATCGTCCGTTTACTGGCTCGGTCTGCGATTATGCACACACCATCGGCGTGTACATGACTGATGCCACCGTTGCCGACATCTACATTGTCAGCCGCCTTTCCCGCAAACCTATTGGCCGACCTGTCATTTACACAATGGTCGATGCCTACAGCCGCCTGATTACCGGCGTTTATGTTGGTTTAGAAGGCGGGCAATATGCGCTGCGTCTTCTGCTTCAGAACACTTTTACGGATAAGGTCAGTTTTTGCCATCAGCACGGGATAGACATTGACCCGCACGACTGGCCGAGTCACCATCTTCCCACCAAAATTATTACAGACCGAGGCAGTGAGTTCACCAGCGGCCCACTGGAAAACCTGTGCGAGAGTTATCATATCGAGATTGAAAATCTTCCTGCATATCGTCCAGATTTAAAAGGTGTAGTTGAAAAACTGTTTGATTTGGTTCAGAGCGCCTACAAACCGCTACTTAAAGGCAAGGGTGTCATCGAATCTGACATACAGGAACGCGGTGCGCCGGACTACCGCAGACAAGGCACACTGGATTTGGAGCAGTTCACCGCCGTTGTTCTGCGCTGCGTCCTCTTTTACAATGCAAAATCTGTACAGATAGGCTTTACCCGCACTCCCGCCATGATAGAAGCCAACACGCCACCGCTGGCAGCAAGTATCTGGTCGTTCTGTGAGGCACAGGATGATTGCCCAGTAAAGGAAGCTACAGACAAGAAATTGCTCTACACGTTGCTGCCCCGTGCCGAGGGAAAAATCACACAACGCGGTCTGGAAATCTTCGGTCTGCGTTTTTCAAACTGCACTTTTAAAAAGCGTTTTGTCTCTGCCGGTCTTGGTGGACGGGAGACCGTACAGGTTGCCTACGCGCCGGAATGTATGGATACCGTGTGGTTGTATGAAAACGGTACTTACTCGGCTTTTGACTTGGTGCAAAAATCCTATCTGGGCAAATCACTGGCGGAAATTGCAGACGCACAACAGCAGGAAAAAGTAGAACGCACCGATTGGAAAAAGCAGGAATTGCAGGCACAGCTTGACCTTATGAGCGATATACAAGCCATTGCAGACCGCTCCGAACGTACCATGCCAGACCGCAGCAATATCAGCAGGCAGATACAACGCAACCGCAGCACAGCCCGCAAACAAGAAAGCGTATCGCTGATGGATTTACTGGCCGAGCAACAGGAGGATGATTTCGATGCACGCTGATTATATTGCAAATCCGCTCTATGACAATAATCCTTTTATTGAAGCCTTGCCCCCGATGCTGTCCGGCAAAGACTTGATTCGCGCTCTGGCGGTCATCCCACCCTATAGCGATAGTGACCGTGACCGCAGCACCGGGGAGCGCTTGCAGTTGTTGTCTTCATTATACGAGTTTTACCAGCCTCTATCTATGACAGTTGACTTATACTGCGAAATCCACACCGCCATGCAGCATTGTTACGGGCAGTATTCCGTCCAGAGCGAAGCCGCCACTTTTCAGAACGGTTACTCGCTGATGCACGGCAATGCCCTTGCCGCTTCTATTGGCGGCGGAAATTCTTTTTCCGTTGTCGGCGTATCAGGACTTGGCAAGTCCACCGCATTGCAGCGCGTGTTATCGTTATATCCGCAGGTCATCGAACATACCGAGTATCATGGGCAAAAGTTCTACTGCCACCAAATCCCGTACTTGGTTGTGCAGACCCCGCACGATGCGTCCATTAAAGCACTGATACTGGATATTTACCTGCAAATCGACAGTTTGATTGGAACCACCTATCAAAAAGATGCCCTATCGCGCAGGTTGAGCATTGATGTTCTTGTCAGCCAGCTTAACCAAATTGTGCGCGTCAATCATATAGGGTTACTGGTGATAGACGAGTTGCAGAACATTACCTATCATAAAAGTGATGGCGGTATACGCTTTTTGAATTTTCTCGTTCACCTTATCAACGGGGCAGGGGTAAGTGTCTGCATGGTCGGAACACCGCGCGTTTTGCAGGTATTGCAGCAGGAGTTTCGCGCCGCACGGCGTACCACTGGGCTTGTCTATGACCGCCTACCCAACGATAAAGAATTTGCATTGCTCCTACATGGGCTGTGGCATTACCAGTACACGCAGTATGCCACTGACCTGACACCAGAGCTGGAAAATTGGCTGTATCGCAAGACGCAGGGCATCCCGGATATACTCACCAAGCTCTTATACAATGCTCAAAAGCAAGCTATTCTTGACGGACGTGAAAAGCTGGATTTGGAAATCTTTGAAAGTGCATTTTTAAGAAACTTAGGGATGGTGTCAGAATACATCAGCGAGCTTTCCGCCAAACCCGTTGTTAAGCGGCAGGCAAAGACCACGCCGGAGGTATCCGTAGGTTCCGCAGCCCCCTCCAAGATTGTTGGAAATGATATACGGATGTTGCTCAAAAAAGCCAAAAAGAGCGGCGAATTGCCCGTATCTGCTTATGCAGAGTATATCAAGGGCGAGGTGGCAATATGATTAGCTTCTTTCCCACGCCGTACCCGGATGAACTTTGGTACAGCGTCATTTGTCGCTACCATGTTCACAGCGGCAACTACTGCGCCAAGCACACCCTGCGGCAGCTATATGGGGACAATTTCTGTGCTCCCAGTCTAATGCTCTGCGGGCCTATAAATACGCTGTTGGCACAGCTTCCGCAAGGGTTCTTGTCTGCAAAGGATGTTGTAATGCAGCACACATTTTATCCCTATTACGCGCGATTTTTCCCTACTCAGCGTAAGCGCTCCACCTATGCCTATGTTGTCAATGGCAATCCATTAGCTGTACATCGGATGGGCATTTCACAGGCCAATGGAAATCATTGCTCCGTAATGCGCTATTGCCCCGTCTGTTATCAAGGGGATTTGCAACTATATGGTGAGCCTTATTGGCATCGCAGCCACCAACTGCCGGATATGCAGATTTGCACCAAGCACCGTTGCTGGCTGGTCGATACCGATGTCACATACAACAGCGCACGGCAGCAGGAGCTATTCCCTGCAACATTTACTATGCAGCTTAAAAAGCAGCCCGCAGAACCCGTGTCGGATTGCCTACAGGCATTAGATTTGTTGCTACAAGATACTTTGGATTCCAGTTTTGATTATCGTGACGGCTCTGTCTACCATGCCGTCCTTGACCGCGCATTGCTTCCCACGGCTGGCGTTCCCTGACCGGCGGACGCACATACGCCACTAAAATTGAAACTGCACTTTTAAGTCTATATGGCAGTTATATTCCCACAGCCGACCTATCTGCCAAGCAGCTGCACGCCACACTATGCAGCAAATCCGTTGCACCGCGATACGTTCTGCAACTTGCTGTCCTGCTGGAGCTGTCTCTCCACGACCTGCTCCACTCACCTGATGCCGTGCCAGACTATAAGGCCGAGCTGAAAGCAATGTATCAATCAGGAGCCAGCATGTACCATATAGCGCAGTTATACGGCATAGATGCCAAGACCGTGGCAAGATGGGTGAAATAGCATATGTAGAAGAGTTGGCACAAGACTTTTACTTACACGAGATAAAATATGACATCGTCTGCAGATTATCTTTTCTCGTTATAGACTGCATCCAAGGCGTTCCAGTTCCTCAAACACGCTTTTTTCAACCAATTCAAGAGCTGTAACATCTCCAATATATCCATACGGTATATTACGGCGCACAGCAATATCTTTTATCGGGTTATATTCTTTATGACCCATATTATCTGTTTTGAATAAGATTGCATCTGCATTATCAATCTGATTCTCCGCAGTTATTGATTTATCTTTCGTTACTACTACAGCTTTCGGAAACTTTTGTGCAAATTTTGTCATAATATTTTGGTGTCCGCCAATAAATACCACCTTCTTGCTTTCGAACACTTTTGTAAGGCATCCAACATAATCGATTTTAGGCTCTTCGGGTAAATCGATTTTTTCTGCTTCTTCCCTCTCGGGTATGGCGCGGCTCAGTTCCTCATTTTGGGCTTTCAAATCTTCTAGTTGCTTCTTTAAGCATTCAATTTCTGATTGCTGAGTTTCAACCTTTGATTGGATACTTGCGTAGCGATTACGAGCAATTTCTGCATTCTTTTCCGCCACTTCCAACCTTTTATGATATTCATCCAAAGTGGATTCTTGCTTTGCAATCAATTCTTTGTCTTGTTTTATCCTCGTCTGACATTTTTTAAGTTCATTGTCTAGTCGCTTTCCTTGCGGATTAAAGAAGTATTCACTAAGCGTCTCTCTTATTGCTTTCTTACATTTTTCCGAAAGAAACGTGTAGTAGGTTGCGTTAAACAGCGCCGCTTTATATTTATTCCGGATGTTTTCAGCTTCTTCTATAATTTTGTCGTCATATGTACTCTTTTCTTGCTGGTCAATTTCTTTCCATACTTTCTCAAGCGGAACAGCTCCATCATCAACATGAGCAGCTTTATAGGCAATAATGCTAATACTTGTTAGCATATCTTTCGTCAATGGGAATTCATCCATTGATTGTGAATTAAGTATTCCGCTGGAATTTAATGCTCCTGTAAGCGGAATTGTATACTCATCCACATCCGCTTTTTCTGCTAATGTTGTATATCGTAGCTTTCTTGCGTCTTCTGTAAATGTTGTGCTTAAGTTCTTTCCCGAAAATCTTTTACTGACAATCGTCTTCGTTAAATAATTATACCTTTCTGTATGGGATATACTATTCACTGAATAACTAGCATCAATTAGTTTAAGCGCAAAAAAAGCGTTTAGATATATGTCTTTGTAGCACTTTTCAAAGTTCTGATAACGAGGTGCGTAAGCCGCAAAGAAAGCTCTTGTCGGTGTATTGATAAGATTTTGTGTGAAAGCATTGTAAGCCACAAGGCATTTCTGCTTGTCGTCCCGTTCATCATTTTCAATTTGTCTGTAAAGGAACATCAACGCATTTTCGTCAATCGAAGGTAGTCCTTGCCTTTTGCTATTTTTTATATCAAGGTCGGTTTTCTTTTTGCTCGGTGACGAACTTTATCCAGTCGTCATCTACCTTGGTGGCCGTATTGACGGTTGCGATAAAGTTTTCAATCAGGTCTTTCTTGCTGCGCAGCTGCATACTGGAATCCACCGCCTTGCGGATGTCAACAAGGATTTCTTTATTCTCGCAGTTGCTATCGTGATACTTGGCAACCAGCATAAGGATATAGTCAATATTGATTTCCACCTGACGGATAAGCTCCATCTCGAAAACTATATCGTCATTGATAACTTCCTTATCTGATTTTGGAGGTCGCATTTCATGATAAAGGTCAAGATAGCGGCTTTGGTAGTCCTGCATATCGCGCGGGGCAAGCAGCTCATTGCCCGCGAAATCGTCAAACGAGGTAAGGATATTCCGCATTCGCAGAATTGCGCCAAACAGTGCGATGAAGTCTTTTTTATTTTGCTCCCCGACAATGGGCTGACCCAGCGGGAATTTATCTTGCAGTTTGGCAATCAGGTCTTCGTAGCCGTCGTGGTGTTTGCCGTCCTCGTCATAGCCCTCATAATAGGCTTTATAGTTTTTCAGCAGAACGACACTTCCGGCTTCGCGGTCTCCGAATAGCGCTAAAGCGTCATTGGTTTCCTTTTCCAGATTGCGGAAGCAGACAATGTTGCCGTATGTCTTTACGGAGTTCAGGATACGGTTCGTGCGCGAGAACGCCTGTATCAAGCCGTGCATGACGAGGTTTTTATCCACCCAGAGCGTATTTAGCGTGGTAGCGTCAAAGCCCGTCAGGAACATATTTACGACAATCAGGATGTCAACCTCGCGGTTTTTCATGCGCAGGGAAAGGTCTTTATAATAGTTCTGGAATCTGTCGGCCGAGGTGTCATAATGCGTCTTAAAAAGTGCATTATAATCCTTGATTGCAGATTCCAAAAAGTCACGCGAGCTTGCATCAAGCTGGCTGGTATCATCGGAATTTTCCTCGCCCAGCATGCCGTTTGCATCTTCTACGTCCTCGTTGGGGGCGTAGCTGAAAATCGTTGCCACGCGCAGACGCTTTGCTTCGGGCAAGTCCTGCATCTGGCGCTTAAATTCCAGATAATACGCCTTTGCCATTGCAATCGAGCTGACCGCAAAGATGGAGTTAAAGCCCGACAGGCGCACGCTGTCCTTGACCTCTGCAACCTGCCCGCGTGTTTTATCGGTGGCTACTGCTTCAATGTTGCGCAGCGCACGGAAAGAATACGTCTTACCGTTGCGTTTTGTTTTCTGGTCAAAATGCTCTAAGATGTATTTGACGATTTCCTTTACGCGGCGCGGGTCGGCAAGTGCCTTTTCGGTGTCGATGGCCTTAACCTGCTTATCGCCGATGCCTGCTTTGCGGTTGACCGTATCCACATAGTCGATACGGAACGCAGAACGTTGTTATCGTTGATAGCGTCAACAATCGTATAGGTATGCAGCGGCAAGACTTTTTGCCGTTTGCATCCGGTTCACCGCCAACGCCTGCGGGGTGGTTTTCAGCGTGGGCTTGCCGCGCGTGCTGGCATTGGCCGCAAAAATCGGCGTACCTGTAAAGCCAAAGAGGTGATAGTTCTTAAAATATTTTGTGATGTCCTCGTGCATATCGCCAAACTGGCTGCGATGGCACTCGTCAAAAATCAAGACAACGTGCTTTTGGAAAATCTCATGTCCCTTATTGCGGGAGACAAACAGCGCCAGCTTTTGAATCGTTGTGATGATGATTTTATAAGTATGCGGGTTGCCCTTGGCGTCCCGGTCTTCCAGCTGGCGTTGCAGCACCTGCGTGGAGGTGTTGCCGTTGGCCGCTCCTTTTTCAAAGCGGTCATATTCTTTCATGGTCTGGTAGTCCAAATCCTTGCGGTCTACCACGAACAGAACCTTATCAATATAGGGGAGATTGGACGCCAGCTGCGCCGTTTTGAAGGAGGTCAGCGTTTTGCCGCTGCCTGTTGTGTGCCAGATGTACCCGCCTGCCGCCAGCGTTCCCGTCTGCTTGTAATTGGTCGAAACCTCAATGCGGGACAAAATACGCTCGGTCGCCGCAATCTGGTACGGACGCATCACCAGCAGCAGGTCTTCGGACGTAAAGACGCAATACTTCGTCAGGATGTTCAGCAGCGTATGGCGGGCAAAGAACGTGCGGGTAAAGTCCACCAAGTCAGGAATGACGCGATTTTTCCCATCCGCCCAAAAGGATGTAAATTCAAAGCTGTTGCTTGTCTTTTGCCGCTCTTTCGGGTCGTTCCGGCGCTTTCTTTAATGTGGCTGTCGCGGGTCGTATTGGAGTAGTATTTCGTGTTCGTGCCGTTGGAGATAACGAAAATCTGCACATACTCATACAGTCCGCTGCCCGCCCAAAAGCTGTCCCGCTGGTAACGGTTGATTTGGTTGAATGCCTCCTTGATGGGCACACCGCGCCGTTTCAATTCCACATGAACCAACGGCAGACCGTTTACCAGAATCGTGACATCATAGCGGTTATCATAGTTGCCGCCGTTCTCCACATATTGGTTGATAACCTGCAAACGGTTGTTGTGGATGTTCTTTTTATCCAACAGCGTAATATTGACCGTAGAGCCGTCCTCGCGGGTCAGGTTCTGAATGTTGTCCTCTTGGATGCGGCGGGTCTTTTTCTTTTGATGCCATCGTTCGCGTTGGCGATTTTATCCTTAAAAAAGTTGTCCCATTCTTTATCCGTAAAGGTATAATTGTTCAGAATCTCCAGCTGACGGCGCAGGTTTGTTACAAGGTCAGCGTTATCGTGGATAGGGAGGTAGGCATAGCCCTGCTCCTCCAGCATCCTGATAAATGCCTGCTCCAGCGCAGCCTCGCTCTGGTAAGCGTCAGAGCGTTTGCTTTGCGGTTCGTATTCTGTTACAACGGTACTTTCGTTGCTGGCAGCAACTACATTGTAAGTGCTCATGCACCCAACTCCTTAAATGTTAAGAGCTTATCCCGATAGTATTCGTATTGCTTTTGCCGTGCCTCGATTTCAGCAGGGAGGCCGGTGGAAAGGTCGGTGCAAAGGGTGTCAAAACGGTCAAGGATGGCAACTATTTCTTTTTGCTTAGATATTTCTGGAATCTCAAGCACTATATTTTCTATTGCTGTTTTTGAAAGTCTTGGTATGCTTGCTTTTCTGACTTGTGAGAATAGTCGCCCCTGCTGGTTTTTCAACGCATAGTAAAGATATTTGCTTTCCAAATTTGCATCACAATCAAAATAGTAGCAATCATCCGCAGCCCAAAAGTCCGTACTGCTATATCCAATTTCACCGGCCGCACCAGCAGCAATTACAAAGGTAGTATCACCTTTGCAATTAGCCACATCATAAAAACCAAGCGGTGTCATACTGTTCTGATAAACGGGGTAGGCATCCTCGGCTTTTAATTGACTGCGTACAACGCGCTTTCCTCTATTTATGCTGACGATTTCTTTAACAGGAATTTTTACATATCCAAACACATACTGTAAGAGCTTAATTAGGCTCTGTCTGTC
>ENA-OQCD01000373-OQCD01000373.1-human-gut-metagenome-genome-assembly--contig:-NODE-373-length-12572-cov-1.833347_pt1 | contig 12572 bp, 18 predicted proteins | sample MGYA00242755_ERZ504571 | MGnify/ENA primary metagenome ERZ504571 (study PRJEB26092, sample SAMD00036274) | human gut metagenome | host: Homo sapiens | study: EMG produced TPA metagenomics assembly of...
TTCTGGCTGTGCCGTTGGGAGCGTCAATCGCGGTGATTGTGATCGCCTGCCGGCTTCGGAGTATGGGGTTGAATGTCTAGCTCGGTGTGGCTCGCCCCCGCAGCGTTGCTGGCGTCCCGCTCGTCATATGTGGAATCGGCCTTGGCCAATGGTGCCAGCGGGTGGCGTGTGCTCATAAGCCACGTTATGCCGAATATTCTGCCGGTATTGGCTGTGCAACTGTCATTGTCGGCGGGCACGGCGGTGTTGGCTGAGTCGGGGCTCACTTATCTCGGTATCGGTGTGCCGTCCGGTGTGCCGAGCTGGGGGCATTCTCTGGCCACTTCGGTCAAACTCATCAACGTGTTCCCATTAACCGTGGTGTGGCCCGGCCTGATCGTCACGGTTGTGGTTGTGGCGCTGAATATTTTTGGTGATGTGCTGCGCGATGCCATCGATCCGGTCACCAACCCCGCATTACGTGAAATAGGAGGCGAACGATGAGCGTCGATGTTCGCGGGCTGAAAATCACGATTGGCGGCAAACCAATCGTCTCTGATGCGGATATGACCATTGCCGACGGTGAACGAGTCGGTTGATCGGTTCTTCAGGCTCCGGAAAATCTATGATTGCCAAGGCGATGCTGGGGTTGCTGCCCCTGACCGCTGTGACTAATGGGTCGATTGATATGGGCGGCACGGAAATTATCGGAGCTTCCGAACGTGCGCTTGCCGACCTGCGCGGCCGGTATGTGGGTGCGGTGTTCCAGAATCCGGCTGCCTCACTGAACCCGGTGATGACCGTGGCGCAGCAGATCGCCTTGCCATTGCGGTTGCACTATGATCTGACCAAGGCCGAACGAGCCGACCGAGTGAATGCCTTGTTGAGCAAGGTCGGGCTGGATCTCGATATGGCCGGCAAATACCCGCACGAACTGTCCGGCGGCCAGCAGCAGCGCGTGGGCATCGCCACGGCGCTGATCACCTCACCGCGATTCATCATCGCGGACGAACCCACCACCGCACTCGACTCCATCACGCAACGCCAGATCGTGGACCTGCTGACCTCGCTGGTGGACGACGCCGGTGCCTCCATGCTGTTCATCACCCACGATTTCTCCGTACTCGCGCGTGCCACCACCCGCTGCTACGTGCTGGACGCCGGCCGCATCGTCGAATCCGGACCCACCGCCGACCTGCTCGCCGCGCCGACCACACCACAAGCCCAGCGCCTGGTCGCCGCCGCCCAAACCCTCACCCTCCACACCCCCAAGGAGGATTCGCATGAGTAACAGCAGTGTGCCGCTCCTCTCCGCCCACTCCATCACCAAATCCTTCGGCCCGCGCACCGCACGCCACCAAGTCCTCTTCGACGTCTCCGCCGACGTCCACGCCGGCGAATGTCTGGCCGTGATCGGCGGCTCCGGACTCCGGCAAATCCACGCTGACCCGCATTATGCTGGGCTTGGAATCCGCGGACTCCGGCAGCGTGGAATACGAGAGCCAATCCATGTCGGCGGCCGAAAATCGCCGGGATTCGCGGCCCTGCGCCGCGAATCGGGACTGGTGTTCCAGGACCCGTTCTCCTCGCTCGACCCACGTTGGCGAGTCGCCAAATCAGTGGCTGAACCGCTGAGTCTGCAACGGCGTGACCTGAACAACACCGATATCGACGAGCGAGTGGCCGCGGCTCTGACCATGGCAGGCCTTGAACCGGCAGACTTCCTGAACCGGTACCCAATCGACCTGTCCGGCGGCCAGGCGCAGCGCGTGGTCATCGCCCGCGCTATCATCAACGAGCCCAAAGTGATCCTCGCCGATGAGCCGATGAGCGCCATCGACGTGGCCGCGCGCATTCAGATCCTCGACACCTTCGCCGCCATCCGCGCGGCCCGGCCGAGCACCGCCATCATCATGGTCTCCCACGATCTCGGCGTGGTACAGCACATCGCCGACCGCATCCTCGTGCTCCATGACGGGCGTCTCGAAGAGACGGGTTCCACCGCCGAAGTGCTCGGCAACCCCCAATCCGATTACACCCGCTCAGCTCATCGAGGCAGCCTCGTTATAGACCTTTTTTTGGCTCCCTCTCTGAGGGGAGCTGTCGAACGCAGTGAGGCTGAGGGGAGTTACGGGTGCCGTCGTATTCCCCTCAGTCCGCTTCGCGGCCAGCTCCCCTCAGGGAGGGGAGCCGAGGCCGCCGGCGACACGCGCTTGTCGCGGGTTGTGCTATGGTGTGAGACATGCAGATTATCTCATGTTGTTGTCGCTAACCGACGCCCCTGGGCGAGCGGTCAGTGACGCATAACTTGAGATAGAGCATTCGAATCGCGGCAAATCTGTCGCATGAATTCATGAAATCGATGGCACGAGCGTAACCGTGTAACGCGCGAGCCGTGGTTAACATGAAAAACCGATTCACTTTTTCGGATTCACCGTACAGTGAGCGGGAATACTCGATTTTCAAACCAAAGCCACAGTCCATTCGTCTGGGAACGTCGGTTCACGAACGCAACGCAGCAAAACCCCACAACCCCAGCAACGAAGGACTTCACATGACCATCCACAACAGCCTCGCAGAACTCATCGGCAACACCCCGCTCGTCAAGCTCAACCACATCCCGCAGGCGGCCGGCGTCAAAGCCACCATCGCCGTCAAAGTGGAGTATTTCAATCCCGGTGGATCCTCCAAGGACCGCATCGCGGAGCGCATCATCGACGCCGCCGAACAGTCCGGCCAGCTGAAGCCCGGCGGCGTGATCGTCGAGCCCACCTCGGGCAACACCGGCGTCGGCCTGGCCCTGGTCGCCCAGCAGCGCGGCTACCGCACGATTTTCACCCTGCCGGACAAGGTTTCCGAATCCAAGCGCGCGGTGCTGCGCGCCTACGGTGCCGAAGTCATCGTCACACCGACCGACGCCGGCCCGGACGACCCGCGCTCCTACTACCAGGTCGCCGAACGACTGGCCAACACGATTCCCGGCGCTTCCGCCCGAACCAGTACGACAACCCGAACGGCCCGCTGAGCCACTACTACACCACCGGCCCCGAGATCTGGGAGGCCACGGACCACAAGGTCACGCACTTCGTGGCCGGCATTGGCACCGGCGGCACCATCTCCGGCACCGGCAAGTACCTCAAGGAAGCCTCCAACGGCGCGGTCAAGGTCATCGGCTCCGACCCGGAAGGCTCCATCTACTCCGCTTCCTCACGCGACGAAGTCCACCAGTACGACATCGAGGGCGCGGGGGAGGACTTCTACCCCAAGGCCTTCGACCGGAACATCACCGACGACATCGTGCGCGTATCCGACGCCGAAGCCTTTGAAATGACCCGCCGTCTGGCCGGCGAGGAGGCGTTGCTGGTCGGCGGCTCGTCCGGCATGGCCGTGGCCAGCGCCATCAAGTACGCGCTTGCCAATGATTTGGACGAGAACCAGATTGTGGTGGTGCTCGCCCCTGATTCCGGCCGCAGTTATCTGGAGAAGATCTTCAATGACGACTGGATGCGTGCCAACGGCTACGGCGACATCGTGGAACGCACCAGCAAGCCCTCCCTCGCCGAGCAGTACCTTAACGGAACTCCCTCTGATGAGGGAGCTGCGGATGGACTCCATAACTAGCTATCAAAAGAATCAATACCAACATCCGCGCTAACTAACCGCACCTGTTTTACCTTCGAATACGGAACAATCCCGAAAGGAACCCAATATCATGTCCGCTGAATACAACGCCAAGTTCGCCAACACCGACATCGCCACTCGCGCCATCCACGCCGGCCAGGAGCCCGACCCGACCACCGGTGCGGTCGTCACGCCGATCTTCGCCACCTCCACTTTCAAGCAGGATGGCGTGTTGGGCCTCAGGGGAGGCCACGACTACTCCCGCTCCATCAACCCCACTCGCACCAGCTTCGACGAGCAGCTCGCCGCCGTGGAAGGCGGCAAGTACGCGCTGAGCTTCTCCTCGGGCTTGGCCGCCATCGACGTGCTGCTGCGCTCCACCATCAAGCCCGGCGACAACATCCTGCTCGGCAACGATGTGTACGGCGGCACCTACCGCCTGCTCTCCAAGGTGTTCGTGCCGTGGGGTGTGGGCCTCGACGTGGTGGACATCACCGACACGGCCGCCGTCTCCGCCACGCTCGCCAAGAAGCAGTACGCGTACATCTGGGTGGAAACCCCGTCCAACCCGCTGCTCAACATCACCGACATCGCCGCCACCGCGGCCGTGGCGCACGCGCACGGCACCAAAGTGGTCGTGGACAACACCTTCGCATCCCCCGGTATTGCAGCATCCGCTCGCAGACGCGCCGACGTGGTCGTCTACTCCACCACCAAGTACATCGGCGGCCACTCTGACGTGGTCGGCGGCGCGGTGGTCCTGAACGACAAGGAAACACGCGACGCGGTGGCCTTCCTGCAGAACGCGGCCGGCGCGGTTCCGTCCCCGTTCGACTCCTGGCTTGACATCCGAGGCCTCAAAACCCTCGACCTGCGCGTCAAGCAGCACAGCCGCAACGCCATGAAAGTGGCCCAGTGGCTCGAAACCCGCCCCGAAGTGGAACGCGTATGGTATCCGGGGCTCGAATCCCACCCGGGCCACGACATCGCGGCACGCCAGATGCACGGCGGTTTCGGCGGCATGATCTCCATCCAGATCGCCGCCGGTTTCGAAGCGGCCAAGAAGTTCGCCGGAGCCACCGAAGTGTTCACCCTGGCCGAATCCCTGGGCGGCGTGGAATCCCTGATCGAGCATCCGGGCGCCATGACCCACGCCTCCGTGGCCGGCACCACGCTCGAAGTGCCCGCCAACCTGATCCGCCTGTCCGTCGGCCTTGAGGACGCGGACGATCTGATCGCCGACCTGGAGCAGGCGTTCCGCCAGATCTGAATTCCCTATTTCCGATAGAAGCATGAAACGGCCGGCATGGGCAAGACCCGCGCCGGCTGTTTCGCTCTCCGCGGTCAACGCATGGCATTGCTACACTTGGAAACCATGACGCAAGCTGTTGATTCCGCCGATTCCGTAGACCCCCGCGCATTGGAGGCGCTGAACCGCTATTTCGGCTACGATTCGTTCCGTCCTGGACAATCCGGCATCGTCTCGGCCATCCTCACCGGACGTGACGTGCTTGGCGTCATGCCCACCGGCGCGGCAAATCCATCTGCTATCAGATTCCCGCAGCCGATCCTGCCGGGCGCGCCATCGTCATCTCGCCGCTGATCTCACTCATGCGCGACCAGGTCGACGCCCTGAACGACGTGGGCCTTCCGGCCGCGTCATCAACACCACGCAGACGCCGGACGAACAGGATCTCGTCTTCGCGCAGGCGCTCTCCGGCCAGATCAAACTGCTGTACGTGGCGCCGGAACGTTTGGAAACCGAACGATTCCGCAACTTCGCCGTCCGTGTGCCGATCTCGCTCGTCGCCGTCGACGAAGCGCACTGCGTCTCCCAATGGGGGCAGGACTTCCGTTCCTCATATCTTGGCATCGGCGAATTCATCGCCGGACTGCCCACACGTCCAACGGTCGCCGCGTTCACCGCCACCGCCACCGAACGCGTGCGCCGCGACATCGTTTCGATTCTGGGTCTGCACACACCGTCCATCACCGTCACCGGTTTCGACCGGCCGAACCTGTATTTCGACGTCATCAGCATGCCACGCAAAGACAAAGCATCCTGGGTGGCGTCCTACATCGCCAGCCATCCGGACGAATCCGGCATCGTCTACTGCGCCACGCGCAAGGAAACGGAAGCGCTCGCCGAATCGCTTAACAGCGCCGTCGCCGAATTGCGTGCCGCAGGGGGTGCGGATGTGTCGGATATCGGCACCATCGCCGTCGCCTACCATGGCGGTATGAGCGCCGACGCACGAGAGAAGGCGCAACGCGATTTCGTCACCGACCGTGTGCCCGTGGTCGTGGCCACCAATGCGTTCGGCATGGGCATCGACAAATCCAACGTGCGGTTCGTCATCCACCACAACATGCCCGAATCCATCGAAGCGTACTACCAGGAGGCGGGTCGCGCCGGACGAGACGGCGAACCAAGCCGTTGCACGCTGTTGTGGAACGAATCGGACATCGTCACCCGCCGCCGGCTGCTCGATTCGGATTACGAAAACGAACGATTGACTCCCGAAGAGCAGGAGGCCGTACGCGCGTCGAAACGCCGGCTGCTCGACGCGATGGTCGGCTACTGCCGTACCACGGACTGCCTGCACGCGTACATGACCCGGTATTTCGGCGAAACCGCGGGCGCGGCGGCGAAAACGGACGGCAAATGCGTGGGCGGTTGCGCCAACTGCGAGCACACATTCGAAACCATCGACGTCACCGACATCGCCCGAGCCGTCAGCCGTTGCGTGCACGATGTGAACCAGCATGTCGGCAGCGGTAAAATCGTCAAGGTGCTGCGCGGCTCGAAGGCACAGGATCTAAGCTATCTCAACCCCGAAGCCTGCCGTCGTTCGGCATGCTCGACGAAGTGCCGGAAGCGCGCATCCGCGACGTGCTGAGCCAGATGGCCACCGACGGCTTCCTGACGATCGCGGAAGGCGCCTGCCGATCGTCGGCTTCGACCCCCGTGCGGCGGAAACGGTCGCACCCGAATTCCATTACGACATCAAAGAAGATCAAAACGTGCTGCGCCCGTGCGCGTCGACGCCCGACGTGTCCACTCCCGCTGTCGGATCGTACGTGCCGGATGACGGCGACGAGGCGCTATTCCAGAAGCTGCGTGCGCTGCGACTGGACATCGCGCGCGAACTCGGCAAACCGCCGTACATCGTGTTCTCCGACAAGACGTTGCGTGACATGGTACGGGTCAAGCCGATCACTGACGACCAGTTCCTTGCCGTCAACGGTGTGGGGGAAAGCAAGCTCAAACAGTACGGCGAACGGTTCATGGCCGCGATTCGGGAGGATTCCGGCGACGAGGCTTGAACGGCCATAACCGACACGCATGGCACGACGGTTGACGTTGAGCCCGCGAACCGTGAATAGTGGAATGTGAACACAACAACGAAAGGACAGAACATGGCGGAAGACAAGCCGGTGGTGGAAAGCTTCCAATTGGACCACACCAAAGTAAAGGCGCCGTATGTGCGCTACATCGATACGGAAACCGGCCCCCACGGCGACGTGATCTCGAACTACGACCTGCGATTGGTGCAGCCGAACGAGAACGCCATTCCGACCGGCGGACTGCACACCATCGAACACACCATCGCGGTGCTGCTGCGCGAACGCATCCCCCGGTTACATCGACTGCTCGCCGTTCGGATGCCGCACAGGCTTCCACCTGCTGACGTGGGGCGAGCATTCCACCGAGGATGTGGCTCGCGCATTGAAGGAATCGTTGGAATTCATCGCCTACGAGGCCACATGGGACGACGTGCCGGCAACCACCATCGAAAGCTGCGGCAACTACCGCGACCACAGCCTGTTCACCGCCAAGGAATGGTGCAAGGACATCCTCGCCAAGGGCATCAGCTCCGACCCGTTCGAACGCCGCCTTGTGTGAGCGTTACCATGCCTGTGCGGTGGGCGTGGTAGTTTGGACGGCTGGAATGCTTGAGAGAGGTATACAGTCGAATTGAGGTGAACGGGTTGAGCGAAACCACTTCTGAACGTCGGTTCCGTCGTGCCACCATGGATGATCTGCCTGTCATGCTGAAAATCTACCAGCATGCGCGTGAGCTTATGGCGGCCAACGGGAATCCCACGCAATGGGGAAACACGTTCCCACGTGAGGAAGTGATCCTTGACGACATTCGCCAGCAGCGCACCATGCTGCTGGTGGACGAGGCTGACGGCAAGGAGCGTGTGCTCGCCCAGTTCGCCCTGTGCACGGGCGAGGATCCCACCTACGCGCATATCGACGGCGCCTGGCTGGACGATGACTCGTATGTGACCATCCACCGCATCGCCTCGTCGGGAATCGTCAAAAGGCGCGGCCAAGGACTGCATCAACTGGTGCATCGAACATTACGGCAACGTGCGCGCCGACACGCATCCGAACAACAAGGCCATGCAGCACGTGCTCGAATCGAACGGATTCGCCCGCTGCGGCCTGATCCAACTGCTTGACCGCCCCACCGATACCACGCGTATCGCCTACCAGCGTCACGAATGGTGATTGCGCATACATAGAAACGTAGAAAAAAGGACGTCTCCCGTAAAACTGCGGGAGATGTCCTTTTCCATATGAAGGGATGATTAGAACAGTCCCGGCTCGTTAAGCTGAGAATGCTTGCGGCTGTACGTGAAATACACGACCAGTCCAAGCGCGAACCACACGGCGAAACGCACCCACGTCTCCCAATTCAAACCGAAGATCAGAATCAGGCAGAAGATGATGGCGCAGATTGGCGTGAACGGCACGCCCGGCGCACGGAAGCCACGATGCGCGTCCGGATGGGTCTTGCGCATCCACAGGATGCCGGCCGACACGATGATGAACGCGGACAGCGTACCGATGTTCACCAGCTCGAACAGCACGTTGATGTTGATGAAACCGCCGGCGATGGCCGTCAGAATGCCGAAGAACCACGTGCCCTTGAACGGTGTGCGGTACTTCGGATGCACTTCGCCGAAGAACTTCGGGAACAGTCCGTCGCGGCTCATCGCATAGCAGATGCGGGACTGGCCGTACAGCTGCACCAGCATGACGGTGGTCATGCCGATCAACGCGCCGAGGTTCACGATGAACGCCAGCCAGTTGAGGCCGGTCTCGAGAATCACGCCCGCCACCGGAGCGTCGATGAACTTCGCGAACTCCTTGTACGGCACCACGCCGGTCATGATGAGCGTCATGATGATGTACAGCACGGTGGACACGGCCAGCGAGATCAGGATGCCGCGCGGCAGCGTCTTGTTCGGATTGATGGTCTCCTCGGCGGAGGAGGAGACGGCGTCGAAGCCGATGAAGCTGAAGAACACGATCGACGCGGCCGGCACGATGCCGTACGGCTGCGTCGAACCCGGCTGGAACGTGTAGATGCCATACGGGGAGAACGGTTTCCAGTTGGCGGGATTGATGTACCAGACGGTGCACACGATGAACAGCACGATGATGGCCAGCTTGATCATCACCATGATGTCGTTGGTCTTCTTCGTCTGGTTGATGCCGATGGACAGCACCCACGTGATGATAAGCACGATTACGAAGCCGGGCAGATTGAAATACGTGGTGACTCCCGGCGTGGTGCCGTATGCGGCGGTCAGTTCGACCGGCAGATGCAGGCCGAAGCCTTCCAACAGCTTGTTGAAATAGCCCGACCAGCCGGCGGACACGGTCGCCGCCTGCAACGCGTATTCCAGAATCAGATCCCAACCGATCACGAAGCGATCAACTCGCCGAACGCCAGATACGCGTACGAATAGGCGGAGCCGGAAACCGGTGCCATCGCGGCGAACTCCGCATAGCACAGGCCCGCGAAGCCGCAGCAGACGGCGGCGAGCAGGAAGGACACGCACAATGCCGGTCCCGCGGTAAGCGCGCCCTTGCCGGTGAGCACGAAGATGCCGGTGCCGATGATGGCGCCGATGCCCAGCATGGTCAGGTCGAAGGTTTTCAGTGTTCGCTTCAGAGGAGTCGATTCGGAGACAAGTTGGTCCACCGACTCTTGCGAAATAGATCCATGGTCGTCAGATTCCCTGTGATTGTTTAAAAATGGGCTGGACCGGACGATTTCCGGGACTCTGGCACGCCTCAACGCCAGAAATCAGAAAGGCCGCGGCGATATGCGCAACAGCCTTGTGTATGGAAAGTGTAAAAAACACTGCCGGACAAAATCGTGAAAACATCGTGAATCGTCTCACCATATGTCCCTGATGTTCCATACCTGTCACATAGCGGCGCGACAATGGGAGCCATGACTTTGAGCGCAACACGTGAATGGGATTTCTCCTCCGAACAAGGCAAAGCGAACTACAAGGCCGCCCAGCGGCGGTATCCGGCGCAGGCCATCGTCGACCTCGCCGCACTGCGCGACAACATGCGCCATCTGGTGAGTGTCGTCGGCGGTCCGCATTCCGGCACCGCCGTCATGGGCATCGTCAAAGCCGACGCGTACGGACACGGCCTGATCCCCGCCGCGCTTGCCGCGCTCGCAGGCGGCGCCACGTGGCTCGGCACCGCGCAATCGCATGAGGCGCTGTTGTTGCGCAAGGCGGGCATCGGCCCCGATCGCTGCCATATTCTGACGTGGGTCTACAGCGGCGCCGAAGTGCCGTTCGACGAGCTGGTCGACAACGACATCGACATTTCCGTCGCTCGCTTGCCGGCATCGACGGTGTCGCCGCGGCCGCACGCAGGCTTGGCAAGACGGCGCGCGTGGCATGTGAAGGTCGATTCCGGCTTCGGCCGTAACGCTTCACGCCCGCCGGTTTCGACGCGGCGCTCGCCAAACTGGTGCCGCTCGCCAAGGAAGGCGTGCTGCACATCGTCGGCCAGTGGAGCCATCTGGCGGTCGCCGACGCACCGGACGTTCCGGAATTCGTTGCCTCCACCGACATGCAGGTCGAAACGTTCAAGGACTTCACCCGTCGTAGTGGAGCGGCCGGCATTCCGCCGGAAATCCGCCACCTCGCCAACACCGCGGCGACGCTGTCCCGTCCGGAAATCCACTTCGAACTGACCCGTCCGGGCATCGGCCTGTACGGTTACGAAGCCGATCCGGCCATGGGCACGCCGTCCACGTATAGCCTGAAGCCCGCCATGACCCTGCAGGCGCAGCTCGGCACCGTCAAGGACGTGGAAGCCGGCCATGGCATCTCCTACGGCCGCACGTATCTGACCCCGTCCGACACGTCCACCGCGATCGTGCCGCTCGGCTACGCGGACGGCATCCACCGTTCCGCCTCCGGATTCGACATGGAAGGCGCCAAGCACGTGACCAAGCCCGGTGGTCCGGTGCGCGTGATGACCGCGGAAGGCCCGCGCCTGTACCACGTGTCCGGCCGCGTGTGCATGGACCAGTTCATCCTCGACCTGCACGGTTCCGCCGCCGAACTCGGCATCCACGAAGGCGACAACGTGGAACTGTTCGGTCCGGGCCGCGGCGAGGACTACGCCGAGCCGACAGCCGACGATTGGGGACGTGCCGCCGACACCATCAGCTACGAGATCTTCACCTGCCTGCGCAACCGCATCCCGCGCCTGTACGAGCATGCCACGGACGTATTGTCCGCCGAGGATCTCGCCAAGCTCGACCCGGCAAGCATCCTGAATCCCGTAAAAAAAGCGGCGGCAGCCGCCGCACCCATAGGAAGGCGGTGCATCATGACGAGCGAAGGATACAGCGCGTTCGACGAGGAGCGTTGGGCTCCGGAACCACCCAAATCCAGCTCCCGCACCGCCTTCCAACGCGACCGCGCCCGACTCATCCACTCGTCCGCATTGCGCAGGTCGGCGCGAAAAACGCAGATTCTGGTGGCCGGCACCGACGATTTCGCACGTACACGGCTTACACACACGTTGGAGGTCGCGCAAATCGGTCGACAGATCGGCACTTCGCTCGGTTGCGATCCCGACGTGGTCGACTGCGCCTGCCTTGCGCACGACCTCGGCCACCCGCCGTTCGGCCATAATGGGGAACGTGCGCTTGCCGAAATCGCCGGCAATATCGGTGGTTTCGAAGGCAATGCGCAAACCTTGCGATTATTGACGCGCCTCGAACCGAAAATACTGTTTCCCGACGGACGTTCCGCAGGCGTGAATCTGACGCGTGCCGCGCTCGATGCGGCCGTCAAATACCCGTGGACGCTTGCCGAAGCCGCCGCGCATCCGAAAGGGGAGCGCAGTGCGAAATCTGCGTCTATCCGGATGATACGGACGTGTTCGCCTGGCTCAAACAACACGCGCCCGACACCACCCGCCGTCCCGCTCGAATCGCCCAGGTGATGGACCTGTCCGATGACATCGCCTACAGCGTGCATGACGTGGAGGACGCCATCGCCACCGGCGCGTTCAATCCGGGCGAACTGCACGAAAACGGAGTGATCGACGCGGTCGTCGAGGACGCGCGCGCCTGGTATGGTCCGCAATGGGACGCCGACAAACTGGTGGACGCGTTCGCACGAATGCACCGGCGCGACACGTTTCCCGGCTATTTCGACGGTTCGCGCCGCGCGCTCGCCGCATTGAAGAACATGACCAGCGATCTGATCGGTCGGTTCGCCGGTCCGTGGAACAAGCCACGCGGGACACGTACGGCAACGAGCCGCTGACCCGATACAACGGCGATCTGGTGATTCCCGAGGAAACCAGCTACGAAATCGTGGTTTTGAAAGGCATCGCCGTGCATTTCGTCATGGAGCCCGGCGAACGCGAGCCGATGCACGGCGAGGAACAGCGGATCGTCGGCGATCTGGTGGACGTGTTCATGGCGGACAATCCCAAACCGTCCAGCGCGTTGGAGAACGTGTTCCTCGATGATTGGCGTGAGGCCGGCAGCGACGGTGAACGTCTGCGCGTGGCCATAGACCAGGTGGCGAGCCTGACCGACACGTCCGCCCTGACCCTCCACTCCCTTCTCTGCTGACGGGCTGGTAGGCTGGCCGTATGCCGGGAAGATCAAGAGGAA
>ENA-OQCD01000374-OQCD01000374.1-human-gut-metagenome-genome-assembly--contig:-NODE-374-length-12494-cov-2.086601_pt1 | contig 12494 bp, 15 predicted proteins | sample MGYA00242755_ERZ504571 | MGnify/ENA primary metagenome ERZ504571 (study PRJEB26092, sample SAMD00036274) | human gut metagenome | host: Homo sapiens | study: EMG produced TPA metagenomics assembly of...
AATTTTTAGTTCCTTCGGAATTTCCATTACATAAGGGAGATGGTTTCCCTAATGGAGATGGAGTTTGTGGTTATGATGTTCCTATTACATCTACTCCTTTAACTGCTGAATTGCATTTTACACATAATTGTAATTTAAGATGCAAACATTGTTTCCAAGTTCTTCTCCTAATAGTAGTCGATACAAAAGAACTTGGGGTTTCTGACTGGATTGGCATTTTTGAACAGTTTGAGGATTGCAGAATGCATAATGTGACACTTACAGGGGGTGAAATCATGTTTTATCCACATTTTTCTGAGGTCTTTAATAATATTGTCGATAAAAGGATTAATTATAGAGTACTAACTAATGGTACATTAATAAATAGTAGTAATGTTGAGGCATTATCTAGAAAAAAATGTATCATTAACTATATCTTTAGATGGGCACTCGGATAAGCAGCATGACCAGCTGAGAGGAAAAGGAGTCTTTAATAAAGTTGTAAAAAACATTGAACTTTTGGTCGCTCATGGTGCAAAAGTTTCCTTAACATACACTATTAATTCAAATAATTATCTTTATTTACAAGAAGCTGTAAAGTTAGCAATTTCTTTGGGAGTAAAAGGTATCTTCTTTGGATTTACAGATAGAATAGGCAGAGCAAACGAGAATTTGACTTTAATATTGTCACGCTCTCAACGTGAAATTGTAAAACACAATTTTGCTCAATTAGAGGAAGAATATGGTCATCTTCTGAGTTTGTCTTTAGTAGAAGTTGCTACTTTGGAACGCTATCATGAATTTGTTAACAACAAAGTTTATTGTTCTGCCGGAACAACGCATATTGGCGTTAGTTCGGATGGAAAATTATATCCATGTATTTATGCTTTTGGACATGAAGAATTGCTTGTAGGAGATCTTACAAAAGAAAATTTGAAAGAACTTTGGGAAAATAGAGATAAATGGAGAATGTTCCGAGGAGGATTTAGTTTGGAAAATATAGATACTTGTTCTACTTGTACATTAAACAAAAAGTGTTCACTGATGACTTGTCGTCTAAGGAATTATGATCAAGGTAATAGCTTCTATAATAAACCGATAGAATGTGCCGTTGATTATTCTATAGCTTTGTAATATAATGTGTTTTTGAAACTTTAAAAATATAGAATATGAGAGCGAATATACTTTTTTGTTTATACTTCTTTTATGGGGTTGGCAGTGCAGCTGCAAGCACAGGTTACGGTAACAGGTAAAGTAATTGATGAGCAACAACAACCTGTCCCTTATGCCAATATAGTGTTACTTTCTTTGCCCGATTCTGCTTTCGTGGCAGGAAGTATCAGTAATGAAGAAGGCGCGTTTAGTCTCAATGTCAAAGAAACAAAGGATGTGCTTCGCATCTCATCTATTGGCTATGCTACTGTTTATCGTCCATTAGATAACAGAAGTACAGATCTTGGAATTATCTGTCTCGCTTCAGACACACAGATATTGGCTGAAGTTGTGGTAAAAGCTGATATGCCTGTTACTCGCATGAGAGGCGACGCACTGGTGACTAATATACAAAATAGTGTACTCTCTAAAGCCGGATCAGCAAGCGATGTATTGGGAAAAGTACCGGGTGTAATAAAAGAGAGGAATTCCTATGAAGTACTTGGCAAAGGAACACCTCTTATTTATATCAATGGGCGGCAGGTACGTGATGATTCGGAATTGGATCAACTAAATTCGGAAGATATTAAGAGCGTAGAAGTTGTTACTAATCCCGGTGCACGTTATGATGCAACTGTAACTGCCGTTATCCGTATACAGACTATCCGGCGTGCCGGAGATGGTTTCGGCTTCGATCTCCGTTCCAGTTACTATCAGAGCCAGAATGTAGACTTGATAGAGCAATTGAATGTAAACTACCGCCATAATGGACTTGATATTTTTGGTATATTCCGTTATTTAAAGAACGAATATATCATGAAAAATGATATTGTACATACCTTGGAGTCTGATTCTTTATGGAAATATCAGAATTTATTGGATGGAACTGTAGTAGACAAGTCTTTACGAGGTGAAATAGGAGCTAATTACAGCCTGAATGATAAACATTCACTGGGATTCCGCTATACTCTTACTTCCCGTCCAAATACGAAGTCGGATGTATTTACCTCTAATGATATTACAGCCAACAATCAGTTTTATGACCACTTGGAAAATCAAGAGTATTCTTCTACTTCCGGTAAGCCTACTCATCAACTAAATGTTTATTATAATGGTACTGTGGGAGATTTGAATATTGATTTTAATACAGACTATTATACTAATACTTCTACAGGAAAAGGTCTTTATCACGAAGTCAGTCAAGAGCAAGAAAGTCGGGATGTGCATACACAGAGTTACATCAGAAATAAATTGCTAGCTTCTAAATTGTACTTTCTTATCCGTTGTTTGGAGGTAATCTTTCGGTAGGCGGAGAATATACGGATACCCGTCGCAATGACGAGTACCGTAATCCGGAGAAATATGTGGAAAGTACCATCAGTCGTGTAGAGGAATATGGATTGAGTGGCTTTGCCGAATACAGCCGTCAGTTCCCGATAGGTAACCTTTCATTGGGTGTAAGATATGAGCATGTAACTTTTGATTATTATAAGGATGGTGTGCACATGGATGAACAGAGCCGTATGTATGGAAACTGGTTTCCTAATCTTTCTTTTTCAAGAAAACTAGGTTCTGTCCGGACACAGTTGAGTTATACTGCTAAAACGCAACGACCTACTTATAGCCAGTTAAGCAACAATGTCACCTATGTAGACCGTTTCACTATGCAACGTGGTAACCCATTGCTGGAGCCGTGCACCATTCACGATATTTCATTGGTCGGTACATGGCGTTTTTTACAGTTACTTGTCAGCTATCAGCAGTGGCGTAAGGAAATCATTTATTGGGGAGATCCGATAGATAATGGCAATTCAATGATGATGACTTACCTCAATTATCATAATCGTCCGACTTTGAATGTTTCTTTCTCTATTTCACCGGCTATTGGCTTTTGGCATCCTAACCTAAATATCGGCGTGAAGAAACAATGGATGACAATAGATGGCATAGAGTTTAATAAGCCTCGTCCTACAATAAGGTTCAACAATACATTTGAACTTCCTGGTGATTTTCTTGTCAGTTTGGATGGGCTTTTTATGGGAAAAGGAAATTATCAGAATTTGTATCAGTTCAAAAATTATGGTACAGTTGACATCTCTGTCCGTAAGTCATTTTTAAGGGATGCCTTAAGTCTGGAACTTCGAGGGAACGATCTTTTTCATGGTTCACGTAATTATTGGCAAACATATTTTGGCAGTATTATTTGGGAGCAGACTAATCAATGGGATACTCGTGAATTTTCTATTACTTTGCGCTATAAGTTTAATACAACAAAGAGCAAGTATAAAGGGACAGGAGCGGCAAATGATGAGCTAAGACGTTTGTGATAATTTCAAAAAAATAAAAAGTATAGAACATGAGGAAAGTGATTTTACTACTCGGATTAGTGTTACAAGTGATTATTGTTGACGCACAGAGTGTTTCCGGCTCATTAGTTGATGAAAAAGGAAATCCTGTCAGTTTTGCTAATGTGGTATTGCTATCTTCCAAAGATTCATCTTTTGTGCAAGGTACAATTAGCAATGAACAAGGAATTTTCAGCATAGACCAAACAAGCGGTAACAATATACTCAGAATTTCTTGTCTTGGCTTTATTCCGGTGACAAAAGCCTATGGGTAACGATTGTGATGCATGAAGATGTTAATCTGTTGGGGGAAGTCGTGGTAAAGGGGAATCGCCCGTCATATAAACTTACTGCCGAAGGGTTGCAGACCCATGTGCAAGGAACAGTACTTAGCAAAATGGGTACGGCGGAGGATGTGTTGAAGCATATACCGGGACTCAGAAGAAAAATGATGCGTATGAGGTATTTGGAAAAGGGAGCCCGATAATCTATGTGAATGGAAGATTGCTGCGTGATTTGTCGGAACTGGACCAGCTGAAGTCAGAAGATATTAAGAATGTAGAACTGATTACCAGCCCCGGTGCAAGATATGATGCGTCTGTGAAAGCAGTGGTGAAGATTACTACCCGCCCCATAAAAGGGGAAGGATTTGGATTTGATGTGCGTTCCGGTTATAATCAGTGGGAGTATGCCGGTTTCGTGGAACAGTTGAACTGGAATTACCGGCGTGATAAATTGGATGTGTTCGGCACCGTGTATTATAGAAAAAGTGAAGGGTTTGACGAAAGTCGGTTTACTCAAGATGTGCATGTTGATACGCTTTGGCATCAGGACAATTATCAGTCGCAAAACGAATCAACAGGCATTTACCAATATCGCAGGTGTGAACTATGCATTCGATGAAAATAATTCAATCGGAGTAAAATATACATTGAAAGCCAATCCGGATGCCCGCTATCACACTATATTTAATTCGGATGTATATACCGACGGCACGCATTATGACTATCTGGCGAATGATATCAATGCCACTGCGTATTATAATCCCTCGCATTCGGTAAATGTTTATTATAAAGGGGATGGCGGGAAAAACGGAGATTGATTTTAATGCGGATTATCTGTTTGACAAAAACGGAGACAATACGATACAACGTGAAGAAAGCAGCAATAAGGAAGATAGGGTTGTCACTTCTACCAATACATTGAGAAGTGAACTCTTTGCTGCCAAACTGGTGCTGAGCCGTCCGCTGCTTGGAGGAAATGTCATGATAGGGGCTGAATACAGTCATACAGAGCGGCAGGATGATTATGTGAATCCGGAAGGTTATGTGCCGACTTCATTCAGTAAACTGAAAGAGCAGAATATCAGTCCGTTTTTAGAGTATAGCCGCAATACCCCCATAGGGCAACTCTCCGTGGGGGGACGTTATGAGTGGGTGAACTTTGATTATTATGAGGATGGGAAATATATGGAAGGACAAAGCCGGAATTTCAGTAATTTCTTTCCGAGTGTTTCATTGGGTTCTGAAATAGGCGGAGTGCAGTTACAGCTTAGTTATGCGGCAAAGACGCGTCGTCCGTCCTACCAGCAGTTGAGCAATAATGTGACGTATGCCAATAGGTTCACGCTTCAGTCCGGCAATCCGTTATTGGAACATGAGGTGGTGCATAACGTTTCTTTGATGGGGGCATGGAAGTTTATGCAGTTTAGTGTGGATTATAATGACAGAAGAAATGCAATCATTTACTGGGGGGAACAAATGGAGTATAATCCGGCGGTAACGCTTATTTCTTTCAAAAATCTTCATAGCTTGAAGTCTGTTTCAGCATTCTTGTCATTGGCGCCTAAGTTTGGAATCTGGTCGCCGCAATTGAATTGGGGAGTGCAGAAACAATGGCTGGATCTGGAGACTACCGATGGATTGCTGAAGATGAACAAACCGATGTTTACGGGGGCTTTTAATAATACGTTTAATTTTAATCACGGCTGGATGGCTTCGGTGGAAATGAATTATCAAAGTAAAGGCGATATGGAGAATTGCTCGGAAACCAAGAATATTTTTTATGTGGATGCCGGGGTTACAAAGTTCTTTTGGGGGGATAGGATGTCTGTGAAACTGAGTGGTACGGATTTGTTCCATGGTATGAAGTCTGGAAACCGTATGTATTATAACCGGGCATCTTCTTTGCAAATTAATAATTATGATAGTAGGAAAGTGATGCTGACGGTACGCTATAAATTTAATGCTACGCGTAATAAATATAAGGGTAGTGGTGCCGGAGAGAGTGAGAAGGAAAGATTATGAGTGCCTACTTTTCACATTTCATTTGTTCTTACCCAGCTTATATACCATTTGGCGGAATAAAGGTACGTTTAACCATATATATTCGTACCAATGTTCTACCTTTCTTTTCCATAGTTTGCTCCAGCTATATATTTCCCACCATTTAGATGGAGATTTGCCGAATTCATAAAATCTTGTGTGGGAAAGAGGGTCAGGGCTATTCCTTTTATCCATAATGTTTTCATTTCGTCCGCCCAATATTGCATGAGTCCGAATTCTGGTTCCCAGATAATGAATCGGGATTCATGAATGCCGTAACAGACTACATATCCTGGTACATTGAAATCATTGAGAGTGAAAAGGATGATGGGAAGTTTTCTTTGTGTTAATTGATGAATGTTTTGCAAACATATTTCGGCTTTCATGCCGGAATATATAGCCCCTTGTTTCATTCCTGCCAAGGTAAGCTTTCCATTTATTTTGCACCATTCGGTCAATGTATGTATGTCCGTTTCTTTTCCGTTGTAATATTTTATAACAGTGAGCAGGCAAGCTACCTCTACAGGGCACTTAGCATTGGAACGGACAAATGATTTCTTTATTTTATCAAGTTCGTATTCTGTCATAACCCGGTTTGTTTTATAAGAGAAAACTCATGGAGCGGCCGCAATCACTTAAAAAAAGAAATTCATTGGAGCGATTAACGTTCATTTGGACGTGGAAGTAGGTATGAACGCTGAATTACTTTAATAAGTGTGCGGCCGGAGTCTGCATGAGTTATATCTGTTACGTCCTGCTCTTTCTATTAACATATCGGCTATTTTGTTTATTTCCCGATTCTTACGCTCAAAGAAATCGCATAACTCTTTTCGCCTTTTGTGTTAGTGTTGTTTTTATTTTGTAATGCATATTCTATTTGTTGCTCCAATTTCATCGGAGTTATGTTTATCATATCTTTAGGCGAATATTTCAGTACCGGTATTTGAGCAAAGGTACAATCCAGCCATGCGTCAGAATGTGAATCGGTCAAAGCCAAATCGCATAATGGTAATATGGTGTTAAGGTTCAGCGTGCGGAATAATTCCATGTTGTCGGGCAATTCAGACGATTGATATACATTTGGTATGTCGGTCAATAATATGAATTGGTACCGGGGATTTCTGATGGAACTTCTTTTTATAACTCTATAAAAATCTTCTAGTATCTTTGAATTTTTATTTCCTTTTCCTAATAATCCGACAATAATATTTCTTTCTTTGTCTTTTTTAATATCCTGCAATCTCTTTGTCAATGTTTCCAAACGTGGTCCGGAATCGGATGACAGGTAGGGAGTGGGTGGCAGATTAAAGTACAAGAAATATTCTTTGTCCTGTATGTTTTTTTGGTTCGGCAACTGCATGGCTATGAAAATATAGTCAATGGCTAGCTGCCGATAGAGGGAGGCATGTGCTGCATACCGACAATCCAGAAGCGTTAGGTCGGGCTTTAACCAACGGAAATCATCTGGATAAAGTACGCAGTTGCTTATTCCTTTATCATATAGTACAGGCGTAAAAGCAGGGTTTGAGGTGTAGGTATAGTATACCTCTTGTTTCTTTTCCCGCAATATCCCTGCTAATTTGATGGTTAGCAATAACTGGCTTTTGTCCGGTGCTATGTCAAGAAGGAAATTCAGCATATATTATTGCGTTAATATGGATTTGTTTAATGAACTTTTTGGACAAATTATATTCATTAGAAATTGGAACTTTCATGTTCCAATTTCTAATGAATCAAGTTTAGTGGTTTAAGTATACTTTAGTTGGGTTATGAAAACAGGTCTGTCACTCTTGAGTGAAATATCCCGTTAAATGTCCGGAAGGTGTACCTGTTATTTCTAGTTTATATTCTTCTGCAGGGAAATTTGCAATAGAAATTGTGATGTAAGCGCTCTGTACTTCAGGAATATCATTTTCATAAACGACGCCCCCCTTTTGCCATATCTGTAATGCGGATGGTCATATCACGGTCGGGTGACGCGTTCTTGAGGGTAAGGAGATAGCCATCGGTAAATACAGTTATGGGGCAATTGGTAGCAGCACTTCTAATAGGATCATCCCATCTGCCATCCAATTCTACATCTTTAACAGGAGTTTCTGTTGTATTGGCTTGTACAGGCAAAATACCTATTAATGTAGTTATGATAATAACTATACTCCATATCTTTTTTCTTTATACTTTTTAACTTCATGACTTTATGTTTGTTTTAATTGTTTTGTTTGGGGCAAAGTTAGAGGATAAATCTTAAAAACGTGCAGATATCATGTGGACAAATGGAAAAAGGTAATAAGTTAATAACTAGCTTATTACCTTTTTTTATAGGAGGGCGATATAGACAATTGTTTATTTTTAGTATTCCATAAGCCATAAATCAAGCTTTGATTTTCGCCTAATGAACCTATTTCTTGTACGATGCGTTCTTTTAATCTTAATTTTCTTTTGGACACAGATGTGGGCGAGATGGCTAACATATTGGCGATGTCACCGTTGCTGAACCGTAGTTTTATCAAACAGCATATTTGTATATCACCGTCTGTTAAGGAAGGTATCTGATGACATAGTCTTTTAGTATAGTTATCGAATAATAAATCTATTTTTTCTTTTATTTCTTGCCATAGTTGGTCGTCTATATACTTTGTTGTTTTTAGTTTATTGAATAATTCTGTCTGATTAATGAGTTGGTTACATAAAAAAGCCTCGCGTTTATGTAGATACTGGTTTTCTTTTGATAGATGTTCCATAGCTTCCAGTTCTTTCGATTTTTCTTTTAATGACTGGGCATAATTGCTTATATGATTTTGCAGGTTATTGTTCTCCAGTTTTCAGCGTTTTCATTCTGTTGTTGTATTTCTTGTCGTATTTTATTTTGTTCTTTCCATTGTTCTTTTATCTCTAGGCTTCCTTCCATTTGGATCGTAAGTTCTTCTATCCGCATTTTGTTGCGGTTTATCAATGTCTCATTTTCATGTATTTTCATAGTGAAATAACGAATTTTTTTTTTTCTTCTTTCTCCGATATCTCTTGTTTTTGAGAAACTATTTTTCGTTGGTATAGATAGTTTGTTATTGCTATGATGAAAGACAAAATGATTAAGGCAATGAGCACATTGCGTATGATCCGGTCTTTTCTTTATTTGTGACAGATTATTTTCATTGATTATTTTTTGCTGATCATATTTTTCTTGCATCTCTATTAATGCTTTATTGCGATCAGTTTTACCTATTGAATCTTGATAGAACCATAGCTTATTACTATATTCTACTGCCTTTTTTGTAATCTTTTTTCTTCTTGACTAATATAATATAGTGCTTGATAGGCGCTACGGGCTGTATGGATATTAGGTGACAGGCAAGCTTGGTTTAGGTAAAAATATGCAGAATCGTACATTTTTAAATAGCGATAAGTATCTCCCAATGAAAATATTCTTGATCAGTCTTTTTTATTTTAATACAATCTTTTGCATACTGAAGAGCCTTTTTATTTTCTCCTGTTTTAAGGAATAAAAACTGGTTTCGTTCATGGCGCTTTGCCAATATGGTAGGATAGTTATTCACTTGTCCTATTTTTATAGCTTTTCATAATATTCTATCGCTTTATTATATTGTTTTTCTGTGAAATACTCTGGCGATATATATGAAAGAGAAAGCTATGTATGTTTGGTTGTCGGATAGTTCGGCATTATGATGTGCTTTTTTCAAAATATTCCATAGCATAATCATTTAGTTTTCGATACAGATACATTAGTCCTACCTCTGAATTGATAAGAAAGCCTAATTGATAATCATTGTTTTCTCTATTTCAGTCGCTGCTTCTAGATAAAATGACAATGCATCTTCGGCATGATGACTTTCATGGCGCAAGATACCTTTATAATATAGCGCCAATGCCTTTCTTTGTGCATTATCATGTTTGGTGAAATAAGAGTAAGCGATATTTATTAAAGAATCGGATTGTTCAATTTGGTTTTTATATTGAGCTTGTGTCATCAATAATGCCCATGTGGCATACTGTTCATTGTCAGAAGGATTGTCAGGTTGTATGCCCTGTAATATATGCAGTGCGCTGTCGGGATATCTGTACATTATTGCTTCTGCTTTTGCCAATTCGGGTTGGAAGGTTGTGGTGTAGTTCTTATTGTGTGTACAGGATATCAGACTGGTAATTATGCTAATTATTAGCCCTGCATGTTTGAAGCTGCTCATAGTAATCATTTCTATATTATTGGTGATAGGATCTTATAGGATATGTTGCGTAAGTGAATGAATTTGTTGATTTTATAGGAAAAGTTTGAAGGTTGATATTTTTTTGATTTATCCTGCCATGGGATAATATAAAGGAATGTGTCTGAATTATTTGAAATATAGAATTAAAAAAATCAGACATATCCCTTCATTACAGTTGAGGTAACCCTTTGAATTGCCGGTATACCATTTTAAAAGTAGTTAAAAATCCTAACTTTAATTTTACAAACTGTTTGATGAATTGTACTGTTCCATCAATCCCCAATACGGACGAATCAATGCATAAGTGATAAGTTTCGGCAGCTCCCCACGTTTTGTAACTATAATAATTATAGTAAGCTGACCGTTTTTTATCTGCTTTTTCCATCAATTCTTCAGCGGCTTCTGTAGAAATATGATGGATATGCATCAATCTTTCGATGCGTGCTTCTTTGGAAGCAGAAACGAATATATTGACGCAACGGGGATGGTCACGCAAAATGTAGTCGGCACATCTGCCGACAAACAGACACGATTGTTTTTCAGCCAGTTCACGTATTACGTCGCTTTGTATTTTGAACAAAGCGTCATTGCTCAGACAACTGCCATAGGGAATGGCTCCGTCGCTGATAAAAGGAAAAACGTGTTCCGAACAGACCGCCGATAATGCTTTGAGAAGCTTTTTCATCTGCTTTTTTCAAAGAATTCCTTGCATAGGCCGCTCTCTTCCGAAGCTAGTTTGATTAATTCTTTATCGTAAAAGGCGATACCAAACTCTTGGGCCAGTTTTTCGCTATCTCTTTTCCTCCACTGCCTAGTTGGCGTCCTAGGTTGATAACATAATGCTCGTTCATAGTCGTTGTCTATTGATTATGTGGGCAAATATAAGGAAACTAATTTTTAATTCTTAATTTTCAACTTTTAATTTGTTACCGTGGGTCTTAAAAATCTTGAACTGGCGGTAAAGCATGATTCCTGCGACAACACTTGCCGCCAAGTCTGATATTGGCATACTCCACCAAATTCCTGCTGATCCCCAGCAAAGAGGGAGCAGGATGATGCTGGGAAGCAAGAATAATAATTGTCGGGTTAATGACAGGAAGATGGCTTTACGGCCATGCCGATACTTTGAAAAAAAATTGGACGTTACCATCTGAAACCCGATAATGGGAAAAAATATGACTACAATGCGTAAGCCGGTAGCTGATAGCTGTATCAGTCCCTCATGAGTGGTAAAAGCGGATACGGCCAATTCGGGCATCAGTTCACCTACTAGAAAACCGGTTGTTGTAACAGCGGTGGCGCCATAATGGTAAGTTTTAATACCTGGTTTACACGATGATATTGTTGGGCGCCAAAGTTATAACCGGCTATGGGTTGCATTCCTTGATTCAGCCCCATCACAATCATGACGAACAGGAAAACAATCCGGTTTACAATACCAAATGCGCCAATAGCCAGATCGCCATCATATTCTTTCAAACCTTTGTTAATGAAAATTACAATGAAGCATGCTGCCAGATTCATCAGGAACGGAGACATACCGATAGCGATGGTGTTTTTTTACGATTGTACCGCGCAGTTTGTAAATGCCTCGGCGGAGATGAAGCAACTCGTTCTTGTTGGTGAAGGTCTTGAATTGCCACACCAGTGAGATGATTTGGGCCAGAATGGTGGCAATGGCGGCACCCTGGATACCCCAATGGAATAGATAGATAAAGATAGGGTCAAGGATGGTATTGATAATTACTGTGGTGATGGTGGCTGTCATTGCTTTTTGTGGATGCCCCGAAGCGCGTAGTAAGGCATTCAGTCCCAAATACATGTGGGTTATAACATTGCCCAGCAGGATAATGACCATGTAGTCTCGTGCATAGGAGATGGTATCCGGGCTTGCCCCGAAGAAGTAGAGAATAGGATCAAGGAAAAGCAAGGTTAATATACTGAATCCTATACCTATAATAAAGTTCAGCGTAACTACGTTACCCAAAATGTTTTGGGCGGTAGCATAATCTTTCTGTCCTAATTTTACGGAAACTAATGTGGAGGCACCCACACCGACCAGTGAACCGAATGCAGCCGCCAGATTCATCAGCGGGAAGGTGATAGCCAGTCCTGAAATAGCCAAAGGGCCTACACCGTGACCGATGAAGATGCTGTCTACCATATTGTATAGGGAAGATGCCGTCATAGCGATAATGGCGGGTATTGCATATTGTAAAAGTAATTTTCCGATTGGTTGTGTTCCCAATTCTGTGGGGGTTCCTGTTTTTGCCATACTTTTATTTTCTGTTCTTTTTTACCTGTTTTAACCTGAATTCGGCTGCAAAGGTACACAAAAAAATGAGTGTGAGGGAAAAAGTTTTGTTTATCTTTGCATTTTAAAAAAATAAACGGAATAGAATTAATGAATAGTCAAAAAGGAATAGTGGGCTGCTTGCTATTGGCATGCACCTTACAAATGTCGGCACAAG
>ENA-OQCD01000375-OQCD01000375.1-human-gut-metagenome-genome-assembly--contig:-NODE-375-length-12492-cov-1.507319_pt1 | contig 12492 bp, 21 predicted proteins | sample MGYA00242755_ERZ504571 | MGnify/ENA primary metagenome ERZ504571 (study PRJEB26092, sample SAMD00036274) | human gut metagenome | host: Homo sapiens | study: EMG produced TPA metagenomics assembly of...
CTCTCAGTGCCCCCAGGATCAGATTTACAACTGCAAAACGTTTCCTCAAAAGCTCCGGCTGCAGCCATCTTTTTCTTTTGCTCCAGATTCTCCAGACTCAGATTTCCGGACAGGATCGACGGGATTTCATAATCTTCCCCATACTTTGTATATAACTGATAAAAACCTGCAAAATCTCTGGCTGTTTCCTCTTTCTGGAGAAATTCCTCCACCAGTTCCTCACTGATCCCGATCCCCAGCTTTTCATAGCTTTGCAGAAGTCTTGAAAGATCCTCCCAGCCTCTGGCAGTCACAAAGAATTTACCGTCTACTGTATTCTCCACCGCATAGAAATTGTTTTTCTTCACAGACAGATAAGAAATGATCGCCTGGTGCACCTTCTGCTGTCCTGCATATTTCAGCCAGATATCGCAGTCAGGCTCAATTGTAAGCTTACGGACACGGTCGAGTGTGACAATATCAAATTCCCTGACAGATTTATTATACTCCGGTGGATTTCCCGCTGCTACCAGAATCCAGCCTTCCGGAATCTTATGACTTCCAAAGGTTTTATTCTGGAGAAGTGCCAGCATTGCCGGTGCCAGGGTTTCAGACACACAGTTGATCTCATCAATAAACAGGATTCCCTCTTTTCTGCCTGTATTCTCCATACAATCATAGACAGATGCCACGATCTCACTCATTGTGTAATCTGTCACCATCATTCCTTTTCCACCGTAATTCCGTTTAACGATCTCCGGAAGACCGATGGCACTCTGACGGGTGTGATGGGTAATGGTGTAGGCTACAAGTCCCACACCGCACTCTGCTGCCGCCTGTTCCATAATGGCAGTTTTGCCGATTCCCGGCGGACCGATCAGCAACAGCGGTCTCTGACGGATCAGAGGATAAGTATAATATCCATTCTCATCCTTCGCCAGATATGCGCGAAGTGTATTACAGATTTCTGTTTTTGCTTCCTGTATGTTCATTTTATTATCATACTCCTGCTAATTATTTAGTTACTGTTCACTCCGTTCCCAGCAACACGCTTCGCGATGCACAGAATTTATGCTAATCGCATAAAATTCGCGCAGTATGTCTCGGGTTTTTCTGTGACCTTTGCTCACAAAAAAAACACCTCGCGGGATATTACCAGTGAACAGTAAACGTAAAAAAAAGGCTTCAAATTTTTTCTGGAAAAGCACCAACGCCCTGTCCTTGACATAAACTATATAGAAATCCCCTTCGAGGTAGCGATTTGAAGGCTTTTCAAAAACCTTTGTCCATATCCCAGAAAAAATATTATCTTCAAAAAATATCAGGAGGGTGATTCTCAGGCAAAGAATATCCTGATCGAGCATAATCTCCGGCTGGTAGCACATGTGGTCAAAAAAATATCAGGGAACCGGTGAGGATACAGATGATCTGATCTCTATTGGAACCATCGGACTGATCAAGGCTGTCACAACCTTTTAATCCCCCAGAAGGCTTCCCGGTTATCCACCTATGCTGCCAGATGTATAGAAAAATGAACTGCTGATGTATTTTTCGTGCTAAGAAAAAAAGCATTCAAAAAGAAGTGTCCCTATATGAACCCATAGGAACAGATAAAGAAGGAAATGAGATTAATCTGTTAGATGTGATCGAGAGTGCACCTGTAGATATTGTAGAAGACTGCTATATCCGCGAAAATACCGACTATCTTCTACGCTCTCTGAAAAAAAGTCCTGTCAGATAAGGAATATCAGGTGATCTGCTGCAGATATGGGCTCTTTGGCATGGAGGAAGAAACTCAGCGGGAAATTGCCCGAAAACTGTGTATCAGCCGCTCTTATGTCTCCAGGATCGAAAAAACTGCTCTGCAAAAGCTTCGAGGCCTTTTCCCGCAAATGCAGTAAACGCAGCCAACAAATTTTAACGTTGCTGCGTTTATTAATCACTCTGCTCTTCTTAACAGATCGTAAACCTGGATTTCGGTTCCCAGGTCGATAAACAGCTTCTGCTGTGCATGAGGCGCGCTCTCCATGGAATTGCCTTCCTCATCATAAATTCCCTTCACAGTGACAGCTACATTCTGTCCGTCCGGTTTCATAATTTCAATTGTCTCACCTACAGAGAATTTTATTTCTCTGAGTGATCTGCGCATAACCCCCGTTCATCCACTGCCTCAGCAAATCCCAGATACGTATATTCCTTCTGATAAGTATTATTATCATAAATCTGTGTATTCTCATCCGGTTTTCCATAGAAGAATCCGGTTGTAAACTGTCTGTAGGTACAGTTGGAAATCTGTTCCTGGTACCATGGCATATTTGCCTGATATTTCTCAGGGCTCTCCATATAGTCGTCTATTGCCTTGCGGTAAGTTCTGGCAACTGTTGCGACATAGAGAGCGGTTTTCATACGGCCTTCTATCTTCAGACTGTCGATTCCGCTGTTAATGATATCGTCCATATGCTCGATCATGCAGAGATCCTTGGAATTAAAGATATAGGTTCCTCTTTCATTTTCAAATACCGGCATATATTCTCCCGGACGTTTTCTCCTCAACAATGGAATATTTCCAGCGGCAGGGATGGGTACAGGCTCCCTGGTTGCATCACGTCCTGCCAGATAATTACTGAGCAGACATCTTCCGGAATAGGAAATGCACATAGCACCATGGATGAATGTTTCAATCTCCATACCTCCGGAATATGCTCTCTGATCTCTTTAATCTCCGTCAAGCGAAAGCTCTCTGGCTGTTACCACACGCTTTGCTCCCAGATTGTACCAGAAACGATATGTCTCATAGTTAGTATTGTTTGCCTGTGTACTGATATGACGTTCGATTTCCGGGCATATTTCCTTTGCATACATATAGATTCCCGGGTCTGCAATGATCAGTGCATCCGGCTTCAGTTCTTTCAGTTCTGTCAGATATTCCCTCACACCCGGCAGATCATAATTATGGGCCAGAATATTTACAGTCACATAAACTTTCACTCCATGTTCATGAGCAAAAGCGATTCCTTCCTTCATATCTTCATGGGAAAAGTTCTTTGCTTTGGCACGAAGTCCAAAGGCTTCTCCACCGATATATACTGCATCTGCTCCGAAAAATAACAGCAATCTTTCAACACCTCAAGACTGCTAGCCGGAACCAGCAATTCTATTTTTTCTCATATTGTTCACTCCTGTTTCACACTGACTGTAACTCCGTCTCCCAGGGGGAATGATCGAAGTTATCAGGGATGGATTATGTTTCAGTTCATACAGATACTCACGCATTCTCTTATATATGGTTCTGTTTCTGCGCTCTACCAGATAATGGGACTCTATGATATCTCCCTCCTGAAGCACATTGTCAGAGATGAGAACACCGCCATTTTTCATAAGACGCATCACATCCGGCAACCAGTTGATATACTGTCCCTTTGCAGCATCCATAAAAATCATGTCAAACGAATCTTCCAGTTCTTTTAATATCTGTCCTGCGTCTCCCTCAAGCAGAGTAATCTGCGCTTCCCGTCCGGCTCTCCTGAAATTCTCTTTTTGCGATGGGGATTCTCTTCTCATAATTCTCGATCGTTACGATTTTCAAAATCCTCCGGACCATATTCACACATAAGAAGTGTGGAGAAGCCAATGGCTGTCCCCACCTCCAGAATACGCTTCGGCCGGTTTACAGCCAGAAACATTTTTTATAAAGCTCTGCATTTCTCTCCGGATGATCGGCACCCCGTTCCCTGATGGCATACTGCTCCAATTCTTCAAGAAACGGTGTATTTCCCATATCCAGTGAATTAATATAGGTACGCATCCGCTCGTCAACTATCACGAATCACTTACCCCTTCCTGTTCATCATCACCTGCCAGAATTCCCATGATACGATTAGGTGTATATGCTGTACTTAACAGATACGTTCCGGCCTGAAGCTTTCCATGATAAGTAGACAGTCTCTCCTGAACATAAAAATACCGTTGCACTCTTTGACCAGACCTTTTTTCTGAAGAGTTTTGGCAATCTTGTACAAGGAAGTATCTTCCTTGATCACCACTGTAACTTCCTGTCCTTCTCCGGGACTCATGGCCTGCTGATTAAAGACATCATGTCCAAACTGATAGGAAGCCTTTCTACCCAGAAAAGTAAAACTATCACACATATATAAAGTACGATCTTAAAAGACGTTTCCTGCAACAACAACACCTGCTGCACCTGCACGTTCCCTGGTATCACTCATAAGCTATTCCTTTCTGTATGTCAGGCGGATATAATCATAATCATCCGCTCAGTTATCTGATCACAGCCGGATAACTGTTTACAGTTTATCTGATCACATTCCCGGGACATCTATATCAATACCTTCTCCCAGTTTTATACAGATTCTCTGCATCATTTTACACAAAGCAAGCTCCGCATCCAGATACGCATTCACTTCCGGGTGTCTGCGAAGCTCTGCGGATTCTTTTCCCATCTGCTCTACAACTTCAAACAGATTATCGGAATCACATTCATTCTGGACTTTATAATTATCTGCCCTGAATGTATCCACACGTTCCTTCAGTTCGGGCTTCTTTTTCAGGATATCACTCTGCTTCTGAAATTCCAGATATTCAGGGCTCTCCTTTATAGCCTCCAGAAGCCCTTTAATACTTTCCTCTATTGTATTTGGTTCCATTTTATGCCTCCATGATAATAGGCAGGATCATAGGACTTCTCTTGGTACGTTTCCATAAAAATTCACTGAGCGCATCCTTCACAACTGTCTTAATCTTGCCCCAGTCCGTAATATTACGTTCCAGACAAGAATCCAGTGCATTCTCTACCACTTCTCTTGCACCATCCATCAGATCCTCAGATTCCCTCACATATACGAAGCCTCTGGAAACAATGTCCGGTCCTGCAAGAATCACATTGCTGTGGCGTTCCAACGTAACCACAACGATCATAATTCCATCTTCTGCAAGATGCTGACGGTCACGAAGAACGATATTTCCTACATCTCCTACACCAAGTCCGTCTACCAGGATTGCTCCTGTGTGTACAGTGCCTGTTACTTGTGCACTCTGGCTGTCAAGCTCCAGAATATTTCCGGATGCAAGGACAAAGATATTCTCTTTGGGGATTCCAAGTTCCTCAACTACATTTTTCTGTGCGGTCAGATGTCTGTATTCACCATGAACAGGGATTGCATATTTCGGTTTTACCAGAGAATAGATCAGTTTCAGTTCTTCCTGACATGCATGACCGGATACATGTGCATCCTGGAAGATGACATTCGCTCCCTTAGCTGTCAGTTCATTGATTACCTTGGATACAGACTTTTCATTTCCAGGGATCGGATTCGAACTGAAGATGATCGTATCACCAGGCATGATCGTTACTTTCTTATGCACATCTGCTGCCATACGCGACAGAGCTGCCATAGATTCTCCCTGGCTTCCGGTTGTGATCAGAACGGTCTTCTCCGGCGGATAATTCTTAAGCTGGTCGATCTCGATCAATGTCTTATCCGGAATATTTTAAGTATCCCAGTTCCTGTGCAACCTGGATGATGTTCACCATGCTTCGTCCCTCTACGACCACCTTAGGTCATTATTTACATGCCGTATTGATGATCTGCTGTACACGGTCTACATTTTGATGCAAAATGTTGCAATGATCATACGTCCTTTTTAAATGTTCTGCGAACAGATTGTCCAGACGTTTTCCTACATTCTTCTCTGATGGTGTATAGCCTTGTCGTTCTACATTCGTACTATCTGCCATCAATGCCAGAACTCCCTTACTTCCAGTTCTGCGAATCTTGCAAGATCGATCGCTTCCCCCAAATAATGGCGTATGGTCGATCTTAAAGTCACCTGTATGCACGATCACACCTGCTGGTGTTGTGATCGCAAGTGCTGCTGCATCTGCAATACTGTGATTTGTCTTAATAAATTCTACATTAAAGATTCCAAGTTTTTACTTTGTCACCATGTGTCACAACATGGCGCTCCACGTTATTTAAAATACCGTGCTCTTTTAATTTGTTCTCGATCAATGCCATGGTAAGTTTTGTCGCATAGATCGGTACGTTCAATTCCTTCTCGAAATAAGGAATCGCTCCAATATGGTCCTCATGACCATGAGTGATAACCAGTCCACGAATCTTGCTTGCATTGTCCTTTAAATATGTGATATCTGGAATAACTAAATCAATTCCTAACATATCCTCATCTGGGAACGCAAGTCCACAGTCCACGATCAAAATCTGGTTATTGCATTCAAATGCTGTGATGTTCATTCCAATCTGGCCGAGTCCGCCAAGTGGAATGATCTTTACTGAGCTAGGCTTTCTTCTAGGCATTGGTCTTCTTCCCCTTGCCTGATAATTATTCTTATTGTATGATTTCTTGTTATCATTTGCATAATAATTATTTCGTTTTGGTTCTTGCCTGCTGTCTTACTTGATTGTCTTTCAACTTTCTTCCTCCATATCTACGTAGGTCTGACAATCCATTGTTTTAAACACTCTTATATATTTTTATAAACTCACTTCAAGTCCATCTAACAGTGCGTTAAAAATATCTGAGATCATATCCAGTTCTTTATCGTCCTCAACGATCTCATAGGATACATAGTCATCCTCTAACTGCACTTCTTTCATGATCAATACAACGCTCTCATCTTCACTCGATGCTTCGCAGTCTTCTACCAAAAGGTAAGTCTGACCTGCGATCGTTGTCTGTTCTATGACATTAAATTCGATTTCCTGTCCATCGTCATCCAGAAAAAGAATCTTGCTGTCTTTCTTGCTCATTGTCTGTTCCTCCTATAGGGAATCTAAATATCCCTGTAAAATCATAGACGCCGCGATCTGATCGATCACTTTCTTTCTGTTTTCGCGTCTTACACCGCTTTCCATCAGAACTTTCTCTGATGCTACTGTTGTCAGTCGCTCATCCCACAAGATCACTTCTAATCCTGTACGACGCACTAAGGTATCGCGGAAAGATAAAGTATCTTCTCCGCGCTCACCTACTGTATTATTCATATTCTTTGGGAGACCTAAAACAATCTTCTCAACATCATATTCTTTCACAAGTTCTTCGATCCTTGCGTAAGTCTTTCTTAACTTATTCGCATCTTTCCTTGTGATCGTCTCTAATGGCTGTGCTGTAATATGAAGCTCATCACTTAACGCCACTCCGACTGTCTTCGTCCCATAATCTAACCCTAATATCCTTCTCATAATACCACGGTCTCTACTTTAATCTTGTCTCAATATAGTTCTCAAGCAATGCTTCAATGATATCGTCACGCTCGACTTTATTGATGATGCTTCTTGCATTGTTGTGACTGGTAATGTATGTTGGATCTCCAGACATAATATATCCTACCATCTGATTGACAGGGTTATATCCTTTCTCCTGCAGTGCCTCATATACACGCTCTAAGATCATGTGTACATCCAGTTCCTCTCTAACAACGGAAAAATGTTGTGTTTGATTATTATCCATAATTATCACGTCCCTTTCATTTATTAACCATTTTAATATAAAATGTATGAAATAGCAATGGAAATCATAAAATTTCACATCTGTTTAACACTCTGCCAATACATATCCATCATCTAAGATCTGTCTTAGCTTTACTTTCACGATCTTATTTTCCAATGGTTCTTCACTGTAAAGTGCAACTTTTATATACTCCTTTGTATGCCCTGTATAATAATGATCTTTTCCATGCATCTTTTCTTCGATCAGTACTTCTTTGACCATGCCTAACTGTTTTGTCTCAAATTCTTTCTGGTGTTGTTTTGACATTTCTAATAAGACATTACTTCGTTTTGCCTTAATCTGATCATTGATCTGTGGCTTCATATCTGCTGCCTTCGTTCCCTTTCGAATGGAATATTTGAACACATGCATTTCATAGAGATCGATCTCTTCTAAAAAATTTTTCTTTGTCTCTTCAAATTTCTTCTTCTGTCTCTCCTGGAAAACCTACGATAATATCTGTTGTCAATGCTGGATATTGGAAAATGTTCACGAATTGCCTTACATTTTCTCTCTGATATCTTGTGTTGTATACTTACGGTTCATTCGTTTTTAAGACAGAATCACATCCACTCTGCAGGGACAGATGAAAATGTGGGCAAAAACTTTCCATCTTAGAAAGGCGGTCCAATGTATCCTTTGTGATAAATCCAGGTTCCAGAGATCCCAAACGGATTCTCTTAACTTCCGGGATCTTGGCGATCTCTTCTAACAGATCGATCAGTGTAACATCTCCCAAATCTTTTCCATACGATGTAACATGAATTCCTGTGATCACAAATTCCTGACATCCATGTTTTGTCATGATTCGTTGATCTCTTCTAACACTTTCTTCCATCTTACGGCTTCTGACTCTTCCTCTTGCATAAGGGATAATGCAGTAAGAACAAAACTGATTGCATCCATCTTGTACTTTAATATATGCTCTGGTATGTTCTTTTAACTGTTCTACATGCAAAGATTCATATTCCTGATCATGCGCAATATCAATAACTTCGATCGATTCTGCGGCTGATTCCTTCTCTCCCATATGCTCTTCTAAAATATGGATCAAGTCTTTCTTTTTATTATTCCCAATGATCAGATCAATATTTGTATCTTTTGATAATTCTTCTTTTCCAACTTGAGCATAACATCCAACTGCTACTACAACAACGTCTGGATTCTTCTTCTTTGCGCGGTGAAGCATCTGTCTTGATTTACGTTCTGCCATATTTGTCACAGAACATGTATTCACAATGTAGATATCTGCCGCTTCTTTCGGATCGACCATCGTAACACCTGCTTCCTTAAGCATCCCATACATGGCGTCCGTTTCATATTGATTTACTTTGCAGCCAAGAGTTACGATGGCCGCTCTTTTTTCCTTGTAAATTTCATACGATTCCTTTCTTGTTGACTTTTATGGCAAATACGAGTACACTATCCTTGTTAATTGGAAGGAGTATTATCCCATGTATGATGCATTGATCAAACTAAATTCCATCAAAGACCTATACTCGTTTGTCGACATCCTTGACAAGCACTCTGGCACGTTTGAGATCGTTGCCAATGACTATGTCGTGGATGCCAAATCACTGATGAGTATGCTAAGCCTCGATCTTTCGAAACCTTTTAGAGCTTTCGTTTGATTCTGATGAGGCTTCTGTTATACTGTCTCAGCTTCAGCCATTTATTTTACGTGAATGATCTCTGTAGAATCAATGGCTTCTTTCATTAAATCATCAATCACATCTTCCAGATGTTCTTCTGATTTCTTAATTCTCTTTAAATTACCCTTTGTAACTGGATGTTTTGCAACAAAGATCGTACAGCAGTCTTCAAATGGCTGAATGGATGTCTCAAATGTTCCGATCTTCTCTGCAATATCTACGATTTCCTGTTTATCCATACCGATACATGGTCTGAATACTGGCATATTACATACTTCATTTGTGATTGCAAGGTTATGGATCGTCTGGCTTGCTACCTGTCCGATACTTTCACCAGTGATCAGTGCAAGGCTTCCACCTTCATTTGCAAAATGTTCCGCGATCTTCATCATATATCTTCTCATGATGATCGTTAATTCTTCATGAGGGCATTTCTCATAGATCGCTAACTGATGTCTGTAAAGTTTACAACATGTAAATTGATCGGTCCTGCATATTTTGCAACGATCTTCGCAAGATCTATAACCTTCTGTTTTGCTCTCTCGCTTGTGTATGGTGGTGCATGGAAATATGTTGCATCGATGTGTACTCCACGTTTTGCGATCATATATCCTGCAACTGGACTGTCGATCCTCCGGATAATAAAGACATCGCTTTTCCATTGGTTCCGACTGGCATTCCACCTGGTCCTTTGATTTCCTGAGAATAGATATAGATATATTTCTCACTTCGATATTCACCATTACCTGTGGATGGTGCACATCTACTTTGATCCCTTCAAATGCATCTAGTAACTGCCCACCGATTTCCATATTGATCGCCATGGAATCAAGAGGGAACTGTTTATCTCCTCTTCTTGCATGAACCTTGAATGTAAAATCCTTGACTGGATACTGTTCATCAATAAATTTGATAACTGTCTCTGTCAAATGTTCCATATCTTTGTTTTCTTCGATGACCATTGGACAGATTCCAACGATTCCAAAGACTCTCTGCAGTGCTTCCACAGCTTCATCATAATCGAACTCATCCTGTGCTTCGACAAACATACGTCCAGATTCTTTTCTTACTTTAAAATCCCCAACGGGTGCCACTGCATGGCGGATCTGTTTCATTAATGCGTCTTCAAACATATAACGGTTCTTACCTTTGATGGCAATCTCACCGTATTTGATCAAAAATGCGGTTACTTTCATAGTATTCTCCTTTATTTTCTTACTGTTTCTTTTCTTGTGGTCTTTATTTTCTTTACAAATCTTCGAAGCATTGGTACTAATTTCTTTTAATGCTTTGATCGTTTCATCAACTTCTTCTTTTGTATTCTCAATTGAGAAACTGAAACGAAGTGTTTCCATCTTTAAATTCATCACTTAATGCGATCGCATTTTAATGTTCCACTGACTGCCTGTTTTTTGTTCGATGAACATGCGGATCCTGAAGATACATAGATTTCTCTGTCTTCCAAGGCATGTAACAGTACTTCACTTCTTAACTTCTTAAAGCTGATACTTGCCACGTGTGGTGCTTTTCCAGAATTGTCTTTGATATCCTCAATCTCTTTGATCCTTTCCTGAAAATATTCTTTGACTTCACGGATCTTCTCAGCATTTTCATAGTTTTACCGATCATCTTTTCACATGCGACAGCTAATCCTACGATCCTGGTACATTTTCCGTTCCAGAACGCATTCCTTTCTGCTGTCCGCCTCCGAAAATGATCGGAGAGATCTTCGTTCCTTCCTTGATATATAAAAAATCCGATTCCTTTTGGTCCATGGATCTTATGACCACTTGTGGATAATAAGTCAATTCCCATATTCTTTGGAACGATCGGAAGTTTTCCATATGCCTGAATCGCATCGACATGGAAAATCGTATTCGGATTCTTTGCTTTTGATGATCTTTGCGATCTCTTCAATTGGTTCAATGGCTCCAATCTCGTTATTTACCATCATGCAAGATACAAGGATCGTATCTTCTCGGATACTTTCTTCTAACTGATCAAGATCTACGATTCCTTCTGAATCTACATCAAGATATGTCACTTCATATCCTTCTTCTTCCAGATGATACATTGGTTCATATACAGAAGCATGTTCTACCTTTGTCGTAATAATGTGCTTTCCTTTGCGGCGATTTGCCATTGCTGTTCCACTGATCGCTGTATTGTTTGATTCTGTTCCCCCAGATGTAAATAAGATTTCTTTGGGTTTTGCTCTTAATGTCTTCGCAATTAATTCTTGTGCAGCTTTTACTTTATTCTCTGCTTCAATACCTTTCATATGTTTTGCAGATGGATTCCCCATATGTGACCTGCATTGCATCCTGCATTGCTTCTACAACTTCTGGGAATACGCAGGTTGTCGCTGCATTATCAAAATAAATCATGTCGCTTTCTCCCTCTATTCTTCTATCGTAAACATCAAAATAGATAAAACTGTCATTCCTGCTGTCTCAGTTCTTAAGATACGCTTTCCAAGGCTCATTGTCTGACCACCTGCTGCCTTAAGCTGTTCGATCTCTTCCTTTTCAAAACCGCCTTCTGGTCCGATGATGATCCCGATCGATTTCTTCCCCTTTTGCCTGGCTTGATCCATGTTCTTTGGATGCCTGCATTCCTTTTGCCTCTTCATATGGAACAAGCATGAATTCTATATCTTGTACTTCTTCTAAAATATCTTTGAAATTTCTCACTTCACGAACTTCTGGAATGATCCCTCGTTTTGCCTGTTTTGCTGCGCTTAATGCGATCGTATTCCAACGACTTACCTTCTTTGCTGCCTTCTTCGCATCAAGTTTCACAACACAACGTTTCATAGCAACTGGAACGATCTCTGCCACCCCAAGTTCCACCGCTTTTTGAACGATCATCTCCATCTTATCGCCTTTTGGCAGTCCCTGATACAGCGTGATCTTTACTGGGAGTTCTGTTTCCATGCCATGAACATCTTCGATCTTCGCAAGGATCGTATCGTCCGTCCATTCCAAAAGACTGCATTCATATTCTAAATCTGATCCGTTACTTAAATAAACTTTATCTCCTGTTTTCATGCGGAGAACGTTCTTAATATGATTGACATCACTTCCACAAATCTCGATCATTCCGTCATGAATCTGTTCTTCTTTTATAAAAAAACGGTACATCTCTTACCTCATCTTCGCTGTCATAGAAACCCAGTCTTTCATTCTTCTTGTCTCAATGACATCAAATCCATATGCATTTAATTTGTCTGCGATTTCTTTTTCTTTTGTATCAATGATACCAGAGATTACAAAAACAACCATCTTCTGCCAAAAACTGATCTACGATCTCGATCAGTGGTGGAGATAACATA
>ENA-OQCD01000377-OQCD01000377.1-human-gut-metagenome-genome-assembly--contig:-NODE-377-length-12475-cov-1.679786_pt1 | contig 12475 bp, 18 predicted proteins | sample MGYA00242755_ERZ504571 | MGnify/ENA primary metagenome ERZ504571 (study PRJEB26092, sample SAMD00036274) | human gut metagenome | host: Homo sapiens | study: EMG produced TPA metagenomics assembly of...
CATCCCCCTTCTGCAGAAGCAGAGCCAGCCAGATACCTGGTCTCCCAGGTCATGGCATTTCAAACCGGAAGGGACGGAGACGAACGTGAACGTTCTGTCCTGCTGTGTTTGTCAGTAAAAGTCAATACTCCACATCCACCCAATATTCTATTTATTATTCTCAAATATATCCTCACGGGTAATATTCTTAGCCCATTTTCCACTAAGATACCTCTTAATAACCCAAGGCCACTTCACAAATTCATCCGTACAGAGCAGAAAATACACCCACATAACCGGTAGCTTCAGTACAAAATGCGGCGAAGAATCCAAGTGGTACTGCATATACCCACATATCAATGGTATCACAGATCAGGCCAAAACTTCGTATCACCGCCTGCACGGAATACACCGGCGATCAGGGTTGTATTTACTGCAGTTCCCATAATGTAATAACAGTTGATCAGAAGCATATACTTCAGATAATGCATAGCCGTAGGAGTCAGGGAAGCAAACTTCATGATAAAAGGCGTAATAGCAAGAACGATCAGGCCGCCAAAAGCACCGGCGATCACTGTAAGTTCAAGTTTTGGAAGCATAATGCTTGGAACGCTCCAGATCTCCCTGGCCCATCACATTTCCAAGAAGGATACCACCTGCGCTTGCAATACCAAAACAGAAAACTGTACCAATATTACGGACAACCACAACCAGAGAATTGGCAGCAACTGCATCTGTGCCAAGATGCCCGAGGATCACCGAATACATGGAAAAACCAACACTCCAGGAAATATCATTGCCAAGAGCCGGCAGGGAAAGCCGTACAAAATCGCTGAACAGCAGCTTATTTTTAATAAACATATACCGAAGATCCAGCCGTACATTTTTACTGAAGGCGGAAACGATAAAACATGCGATCAGCTCCACGGTTCTGGAAAGCGCGGTAGCATGGCAACACCAGTGGCTCCAAGTTTTGGAGCTCCGAAAAGGCCGAAGATAAAATGTTGCGTTCAAAAGGATATTCAGCCCGAAAGCCAGCATATTCATGGCCATGCTGACAGTCACCCGCCCGATACTTCGAAGAACAGCCAGATAAACCTCCGTCATACCCCAGCAGATATAGGTGATACCCATAATGCGGATATAAGAAGAACCTATGGCCAGAAGTTCCGGGTCATTGGTGAACAGTTTCATCATCATCTGCGGCATGGTAAACGCAACCAGAGCCACAAGAATAGAGATGATCATGGAAAAACGAAGTGCAATTCCCTCAATGATCTGAATGGCTTTGTAATCCCCTTTTCCGTAATACTGGGCACAAAGCAGGGTAGCACCTGTACCAAGACCGTAGTATACCATGAACAGGACATTGGAATAATTTGCTGCCAGGGAAACTGCGGAGATGGATGACTGACCTACAAAGTTCAGCATGATAACGTCAGCAGAATTGACCGCTGCACTGAGCAGGTTCTGAATATGATAGGGATGACAAGCTTAACGATCTGTGGATAAAAAGTCATCCCGCTGCGAAAGTTGATTTCTCATTTCCTCCTCCAAAAAAAATACAACTACAGTAATGGGAGTGCACGTTTTTACAAACAGGAAATCCACAGGTACCGTAATTGTGTCAGCTTTTGTAAAAAATATAAAGCCAACATAATTGCACGATAACACAGTTTACAGACAGTGTCAATCGGCAAACTGCAAAATTGTTTAAACAACTTATGGGAAAATGACGAAGACAAGTCCGCAGAGGAAACATCATGGTTTTATGCAAAAAATGCATAAAAATCAGATCACCAGTGTTGAGATTTCCAATCCGTGATACACTGAATGCAAACCGTGAAACAATCGTGTTCATGAACATACGGCGAAGTGGAACAGAAAAATCCGCCTTGCGAAAGATATTTTCAGAGAAAGAGGAGTAAAGCACATGCCAGTTTTTGATTTCAGTGCGGCACCGGCAGACAAAAAATGAGACAAAGAGCCAGTGCACATATACAACGTTTCGTTCCAATGAGACAAAAGCCACACCGGAGAAACCGGTGCTGATCCTGGATAACAGCAAAAGAGAGTGGAAACATCATTCCTGCGGATATTTTTCCAATCCTGCAAAGCAGACTGCATTTGAGTTCAAGGAAGAGGACGGTGTTTTTCCGGCAGATATCCTGAAGATCGATTCTCGTTTTACAAGCCTGATTAAATGGCTCGGAGAAAATCATATCAACATCCGTCTTTCCGGACAGAATACAGAAGAGGGATATGCCGTTTACAAGATCCGTGAGATCGCTTTTTGGCGGCGGTACCAAGCTTTCTGCAGAGGATGGATTTCTTCAGTTCATGATCGAGCGTCTCTTTGCAAGCAGTGCGCCGGCAGAAGTAAATGAGGACGATGAGGAGGAAGAAGACGGTGATGACATGAAGCTCACCAGCATTCAGAGTATCACCGACTTTATGACCTGTGCCGGAAAGACCATGCCGGATAATATCCGTCTCTGGGCGAGAAGAAACCTGGCAGTTGCCCGCTCCCATGAGGTTTCCCAGGAGGAAAGACGTCATGCTCAGAGAGCACTTTCCATCATGATGAACATTCAGTGGAAACATAATTACTTTGAGTCTATTGATCCCAAGGAAGCACGTCGTATCCTGGATGAGGAACTTTATGGAATGGAACGTGTAAAACAGAGGATTATTGAGACGATCATCCAGATCAACCGTACCCATACACTTCCTGCTTACGGACTGCTTCTGGTAGGACCGGCGGGTACCGGTAAATCTCAGATCGCCTATGCAGTTGCAAGGATCCTGAAAATGCCGTGGACAACTCTGGATATGAGTTCCATTAACGATCCGGAACAGCTGACCGGAAGTTCCCGTGTCTACGCAAATGCCAAGCCAGGAATCATCATGGAGGCTTTTTCCATGGCAGGAGAATCCAATCTGGTATTTATTATCAACGAGCTTGACAAGGCTGCATCAGGGAAAGGCAACGGAAATCCGGCAGATGTGCTTCTGACACTTCTGGATAATCTTGGTTTCACAGATAACTACATGGAATGTATGGTTCCGACCGTTGGTGTCTATCCGATTGCCACAGCCAATGACAAGGCACAGATCAGTGCTCCTCTGATGTCCCGTTTTGCAGTGATCGACATTCCGGATTACACACCGGAGGAAAAGAAGATCATCTTCTCCAGATTTGCACTTCCAAAAAGTTCTGAAACGTATGAGCCTGAAGCCGGAAGAATGTATTGTAACCGATGAGGCGCTGGATGCAGTGATCAAGAAATTTGAGGACACTACAGGAATCCGTGATCTGGAGCAGGCGGCAGAGCATATCGCGGCCAATGCGCTGTATCAGATCGAGGTGGATCATGTGAAAGCCGTGACCTTTACCCCGGAGATGGTACAGGAGCTTCTGGACTGACGCAGAGATTTGTTTTAGAATGATAAATAAGAATGCTTCCGGAAAAATTTTTCGGAAGCATTTTTTTACAAAATCAAGTAAGTCTCTTGTGGGGGTGCGAAAAGAGATAAGCAGTGGGTGGGGACTTGCCTGGAAATTATAAAAATAATCAAATCAGGGATTGCCTGAGAACACGTAAATGTGTATAATAAAGTAAAAATATGTGCACGTGAACACAGTAAGCACAGGAGATGTTTTGGAGGGTAAAATATGGCAGTAACGTTACAGCAGATCGCGGAAGCGGCCGGGGTTTCAAGAGGCACCGTGGACAGGGCACTGAACAACAGAGGCCGTATCCGCCCGGAAGTAGAGGAAAAGATCAAAAAGATCGCTCAGGAGATGGGGTATCAACCCAGCCGTGCAGGTCGTGCCCTTGCTATGGCAAAGCGGAAGATCCGTATCGGTGTGATCCTTCAGTATATGAAGACCCCTTTTATGCAGCAGGTTTTAAAGGGTGTCCTGGAAGCAAAAGAAGAAGTGGAGAGTTTTGGCGGAACGGTAAAGATCTATGAGATCGAGGGTGTGGAGCCGGAAAAAAGTAATGGCTGCAATGGAAGAACTCCGGGAAGAAGGTTTTAACGGGATTGCGCTGACACCATCGGAAGATCAGTTATTAAGAGCGAGGATCGATCAGTATCAGGAAGAGTATGGAATTCCGGTAGTTACCTTTAATGCAGATCTGGAAGATACGAAGCGATTATGTTTTGTGGGACAGGATACGTTTCAGGCCGGTCGTACAGCAGCAGGCTTGATGGGGGAAATGACAGGAGGAAGCGGACAGGTTGCCATCATTTCCGGACAGGTTGCCAATCCTGGCTGATCAGCAGGCAGAAGGGATTTTCAACAGAGATCAAGGAAAGTTTCCCGGGAATTGAGGTTGTGGATACAAGATATTCCTATGATGATGAGTGGGTGGCATCCAAGATCGTGGAAGAACTTCTGGAACTTTATCCGGAACTGACCGGTATCTATATTACGGGTCATGGTGTAAAGGGTGTCTGCCAGACGCTACAGAAGCTTGGAAAAGACAAAACCATGCATGTGATCGCCAACGATTTTCTGGAAGAAAATCTGAAATGGCTGAAAGAGGGTACCATTAATTTCCTTATCGGCCAGGATGCCGCTGTACAGGGGCATTCCCCCGGTGACCATTCTTTTTCAGCTACTATTTGACAGTAAGAAGCCGGAGAAAGAATTCCAATATACAGATATCGTGATCCGTACCAGATATAACATGGGCTGAAGACAGTCTGTGGTTTGAAAAAAGTTTAGCTGAATCAGGGAAATATCCTGCGGATCGCGAATATCCCCTTGATAATGTTTGGAGATTAATATGAATTATAAAAAATGTAAAAAATTGCAGAAAGGTGCCAGGATCGCAAAACAGTCGGTGATCCTGGGTGATGTGACGATCGGTCGTGACAGCTGTGTGCTGTATTATGCAGTGATCCGTGGAGATGATGCTCCTGTAGTGATTGGAGAGGAGAAACGAATAATCCAGGAGAACTGTACGATTCATGTCAGCCATAACATGCCGGTCCATATCGGAAATAATGTTACTGTAGGACATAATGCAGTAATCCACGGCTGTATCATCGGAGACCGGACACTGATCGGAATGGGGGGCAGTGATCCTGGATGGTGCAAAGATTGGAAACGACTGCATCATAGGAGCCGGAAGCCTTGTGACCAAGAATACAGTAATCCCGGATGGTTCTCTGGTAATGGGAAGTCCGGCCAGAATCAAACGTAATCTTACCTGGGAAGAAAAAACTTGGGATTGTGGAAAACAGCAAAGAATATCTTGCAGTGTCTGAAGAGATGAAAGAGCAGGATGTATTATTATGAAAGTAATTGCTTTGCGATTGCGTTCCGATCATAAATGAACAGCTCCGACTGCTTTGTAATATCAGAAGCAGTCGGAGCTGTAATTTTGTTATATAAAATAATCATATTTGTGTGTTTTTACTTTATCGATCACTTCTACAGGTGTGTCATCCCGTGCATCCAGATCATTGATATATTTTTGGGTCTCTTTTATGATCACATTGGAAAGAAGTAATACTGCGATCAGGTTCGGAATGGCCATCAGGGCATTCAGGATATCGGCTACGGTCCATACCAGATTCAGAGAAATAACAGGAGCAATGGCGGCTACCGCAATGTACAGAACACGATATGGAATAAGGCCTTTTTTGCCGGAAAAATACTCGACACACCGTTCCCCGTAATATGCCCATCCAAGGACGGTAGAGTATGCGAAGGAAATGATACCTACCACCAGGATCACGGGACCCAAACCTGGGATCTGCTGAAAAGCAAGGGTGGTAAGGACACTGCCATCTGTGATATTTCCCATATCGATAGATGGGTTTTTCATAATACTGGTAACGAGAACAAGACCGGTCATCAGACACACTACAACGGTATCCCAGAAGGTACCGGTGCTGGAAACAAGAGCCTGACGTACCGGATTTCTTGTCTGAGCAGCAGCGGCAGCGATAGGAGCAGAACCCATACCGGATTCATTGGAAAAAAGTCCTCTTGCGATTCCATACTGCATGGCCATCATGATACCACGTCCTACAAGACCACCGGCAGCAGCCCCTGGTGTAAATGCAAGCTTGCAGATGGTTTCTACAGCGGGGATAATAAAGTCAAAATTGATCCCAAGGATGATGATGCAGCCGATCACATAGAAAAATGCCATAAACGGAACAAGACGTTCACATACCGTTGCAATGGATTTAATCCCACCGAAAATAACAAGAGCAGTAAGAACCGCTACTGCGATACCGATCACTGCAGGTGGGATATGGAGGTTTTCATTGCATACCGTTGCAATGGCATTGACCTGTGTGGCACATCCGATTCCAAAAGGAAGCAAAACCGCCGAAGAATGCAAAGATCAGACCAAGCCAGCGCATATTCAGTCCACGCTCCAGAGCATACATGGCACCACCCTGCATACGGCCGTCTTTGGTTTTGACACGGTATTTTACGGCAATGAGAGATTCGCTGTATTTGGTGGCGATTCCGAAAACACCGGTAAGCCAGCACCAGAGAACTGCGCCGGGACCGCCAAGAGCAATGGCGTTCCCACACCGATGATATTTCCGGTTCCAATGGTAGAAGCAAGTGCTGTGGTCAGAGCACCAAACTGGCTGACTTCACCTTCTGCGTCGGGATCCTTGGTAACAGACAGGCGGATGGCAGTACCGATCTTTCGCTGGATCACACCGGTACGGATGGTCATAAAAATATGGGTGCCCAGAAGCAAAATGATCATCCACCAGCCCCACACCAGGCTGTCAATCTGGTTTATCACATTTCCGATTGCATTCATCATAGAAATCTCCTCCCTTTCTCAAAGCGGATTCTGCAATATTCAAAAAAAGATCTCCGAAGCTCTAAGGTCGGCAGGTATGAAAAAGATACCTTATGCTGTGATGGAGAAAGTGATCATCGGAAGACTGCAGAAATAACACAAGGGCGTGCAGACATATGAAAATATGTGCTGTACGCCCTTGTACGTTACGCTCTTTTGTTGTAATGATTATGTTGATTATACAGGAATTTTTAGAATGATGCAACAAAAAAAGATAATTTACAGTATTTTATGCCAGCATATAAATTGCGATGCAGACAGAGAAAACGGCTACAAATATTTTCAGCCCCTGAACCGGAACTTTTCCTGCAAACCGGCTTCCAAGCCATACGCCAATTCCGTGAGTCAGAACGATCAGCACCAGAAGTCCCAGGATTTCTGTCCAGGTAATTCTGGAAAGATAGCCGATACATGCAGGAATGGCAATAAACACAGAATCAAAAAGTGCCACACCGACGGCAATCCTTGCGGACACTCCGCATGCTACCAGAAGAGGCATCACAAGTACCGGGCCGCCTGCACCGGAGAGAGAACAGATCGCTCCGGTTGTGATTCCGAGGAAAATCAGGAATCCCATATGGTCTGCAATAGATTTTGGATGGGAAGGATTAGAAGATGCTGATTTTTTTCCATCGGAAATAACTTTCTTTGCAGAGACAGAATCCGCTTTCCGTTTTTCATTCCACATCCGGACCAGAATGGAAGCACCGGAAAACAGTACCACCAGATAAAGGATGGTTTTTGCTGTGGATTTCTCGATCATGGACTGGAGGAACACACCGGCAATGGCTCCGATGAGGCTGCCGATACCAAGTTTCAGGGACATCCGTACCTCCAGATTTCCGGCTTTGTAATAATTGAAAGAACCAATGATGCCGGACACCAGAAACGCAAGAAAACTGAGTGCCAGCGCATAGGTCACATCAAAGCCCAGTCCGCTGGTATACAGCATGGGAAGCAGAAAACCGGCAATTCCACAGATTCCGATGCATCCGCCGACTGCCATATTTGCGGCTGCGATGATCGCGAGAGTCAGGATGGTTAAAGAACTCATTCAGACACCTCCCCGGAAGTAAAATATTTTTCTGCCTGCCAAAGGATCTTTTCTTCATCCAGGGTCAGGACCTGGCGGTTTCGCATCAGAAGCTTTCCGTTTACAATGCTGTCAGACACATCATTTCCGCAGACACATTCCAGAAGTGTATTTACCGGATTGTTTGTGGCAAGAAGATGAGGCTGGCGCCAGTTGATGGAGATCAGATCTGCTTTGAACCCTTCTTTTAATACACCGGATTTTTCTTCGCCGAGAAGGTGTGTACCGTTTTCGGAGGCCATTTTCAGGATGGTTTTTGCAGGCATTACAGCGGGATCAGCATTTTTTGCTCCCCAGAAAGCATTCATAACAGAGCGGAAGATCTTCATTTCATTCCAGAGACTTAGGCCTCCGTGGGCGGCTCCGTCAGTGCCGAGGCCGGTGCAGACTCCCTGCTCCAGAAGAGAAGGAGTATCCGGTACACCTTTTCCGCAGTTGCTGAAAGGACAATGAACAACTTTTACCTGATTTTCTGCAAGAAGAGAACGCTCGTGGGCGGACAACATGATGCTGTGTGTCAGAAAGAAAATTTTCATTCAGGACTCCAAGGGAATCCAGATATTCCACAGGCGCATCTGGTATTTTTCCAGAGTATAATTCACTTCCCCTGCGTATTCGTTCATATGAGCCTGGAAAAAAGTATTCCGCTCTGTCGCTCGCCCGGCAGTGGCTTTGATAAGTGCAGGGGAACAGTTCATCAGTGCCCGTAAAGAATAGAATACCTTCAGATTACCCTTCCATGAAATCATCAAAAAGCCGGTCTTCCGATGCAAGAACTTCCTCTGTGGTCTGGCGGATGGAATCCGGAAAATTTCCCTGATCCATGGAAGAATGGGAAAGTGCGCCACGAAGACCGGAAGTCAGATAAATTCTGGCGGCTTCTTCCATAAAATAGCTTCCGGCGTCCACAAAACCGGTCGTTCCGTTTTTGATCATCTCAAGGGCTGCAAGGCTGGCACTGAGGCGCATTTTTTCCGGAGTCAGAGTGCTCTCAAAAGGCAGCATGATCCTGGTCCAGATCATAGGCAGTTCATCCAGAACCGCACCTTTGAGAAGCTGCTGTCCGGTATGCATATGGCCATCCACAAGACCTGGCATCCACAGGAGATCTTTCCCGTCGATGATTTTTGTGACTGTAAGACCGGAAGGTTCTTTTTCAGTGATGGAAAGAATGATTCCGTTCTGAATGGCGATGAAAATATTGCACCGGATCTGGAAGTTTTCATCCAGGATGGAAGTGTTGCGGATTAAGATATCACAAGTTGTTTTTTCGTTCATGTTTACCTCTCAGATTAAAGCTGATTTTTGAAATCTTTGTTTTGGGTGACAGGAAAAAAACAGCCGGTCAGTGAAAATACACCAGCCGGCTTGAAGACAGTTACAAGAAAGTTCATCACGCTGTTTCGTGTTTTTGTGATGTCACAGGGGACATATCTGATCTGGTCAGATCTGTTAGATCACATGCGTCATGGAAAGAACAATCTGGGCGATGATGGCAGAACAGGTAAAAGTTCCGATCATGACCAGAGCCGCGATGAGAAGCATTTTCCATCCCTGTTTTGCAAATTCTTTCAGCTGGTCGCTGATGGAGATTCCGGCATAAGCGCCAACCATAGTCAGCGGTGCGGTGAAATTGATCTTTCCGGCACGCTCGATCACAAACTCACGTGCCGGACATAACGGGCTTGCCACAAGAAGTCCGATAAGAGAACAGTAAGCGATCACCGGCAATTTAAAAGGTACCAGCTTACTGATCACTACGGATACAAAAGAGATCGCAAGAAGGATCAGGATGCCTGGGACAGAATCCATAAAGTTTACCTGAAATCCTACAAAGTTGGCAAGGGCGATTCCGATGCCTGCCACAAGAAACATTACAGCCCACTCAATATATCTCATTGTTATTTCTCTCCTTTTCTTCCTTTTCCAGTTAGTTTGTCATGGATGGGGCAAGCTTGGGTTCCAGTTTTGCATAAAGCCAGTTGCACAGTGGAATACCTACAAACAGAGCCATGTAAATTCCGTCAATACCGGAAATGGTTTCACTGGCACTTGCAAGTGCACTGATCTGATCGGCCATTGCAGGGAACATTTCCGATAAGGTAGCAGTAGCTGTTGCCATCATGATACCGGCACCAACACCGGAAGCCAATAACCAAGAGAATATGGATGGAAGATACCGGTGGAGGCAATCACAGTTGCCATGAATCCAAAGAAGATAGTTCCAACCATTCCACCGATGATATAAATGGAAAGGCTTCCCCGGGCTTCAGCAGAATCCGGGCCGAAAACATCCTGCATCAGAGCAAGGTTTGTTTCACGGTTGATAGAATGGCAGGCGCCTACAGCCTCACGTTTCAGGCCAAGGAGCAGTGCAATCGGCAGTGATAAAAAGATGGTTCCCAGGTTTCCGAACTCCTGAAGGAGAAGTGCCGGACCTGCGGAGATCACAGTCTCAATGCTTGCACCTGCGTTAATGCCAAGCTTGGCGATAAAAGGACAGATACATACAATAACAAGTTTGGATGCAGCCTTTACCTCAGGCTTTTTGAATATCTTCAGAATCTGAGGCCCTGAAAGGATACCAAGAAAAATAGAATAAAAAAATAGGAAACAAGATCAAAGTTCCTGGTCCCAGGGGAATCTTGATCTGTCCTATGGAATCAGCAATTATGATAAAGATCAGTGCGGCGAGATAGATTTTCCATTCTTTTTTCAGGCGCTCGCCAAGGCTGAATACATAAAGTCCTGTTGCTTCATTTCTTTCCTCCCTGTGTTTAGAGACAGTTTTTCGGGGCTCCCATCTGTGATAAGCAACTGGTTGGATGCAAAAAACTGCCAGTAAAGTGTTTCGGATACCATCTGTGGAAATCCGGTGCAGAGCTTTGGACAAAGCAGATCAATATGTAAATAACGATGCTCATCTGAACTCTTCACGGTGAGGATTGTACGCTTTTGGAAAAGGCAAAAAAAAGGACAAAAGGTTACTTTTTTAGAAAAATTTGTAAAATTATGAGAATACCATGATATAATATGACCATTCTTATGTCAGGGGATTTAGAAAACAGGCAGAAGGAAAAAAAAATATTCTGTTTTATGAAAAACGGCAGATGATCCCATGTAATCTGCCTGTATCAGGAGACGCGAAATGACACTGGAAGAACTGATCGAAACCTATCCGGAGGCAGAAACCTACTTTAAAAACATGCCGGAAGAATTGAAAACCCGTTACACCATCGGAAATTTCCGCCTGGGACCATCATCCATCAGAAAGATTATCCCCTGGATTATTTCGGGATCGTATGCAGTGGAGACCACCGGGTGATCAATGAATTTGAGAATGGAAATGTATTTATGATCGAAAAAAATGAAGCAATTGATTTTATCGGCGAAGTTACCATTCTTGCGGAAAACCGCTCACATCCGTATCCATTGAAACACTGACCGAATGTGTGGTGTTTATGATCTCTAGGGAGGATTTTGAGATGTGGATCGCCCAGGATATCCATCTTCTGCGGCTGGTAGCCCACAAGATTGCATACAAACTCTATCGCTCCTCCTATAACCGGGGTGCCAGATTATTTTATCCTCCTACATTCCTGTTTCTGGACTATATGCTGAAATTTGCTTCCACCCACAATATCGAGAAGAAGGGAGAAGTTATCCTTCGGAAACGAGAGAAGGAATCCGGGAAGAACTGGGCATGACTGTAAAAACCATCAACCGAACCATCACAAAACTGAAAGAAGAACGGCCTTATTGATACCCGAAAAGGAAAGGTTGTCATGTCCCTGGAACAGTACCGGATGGCCAGAGATAAGATTGGATATTATGTATCGTGAGAAAATGATTATGGAAAAAAAATATTTTTTGAGATCAACGAAATTACATGCATTGCATATGGAAAGAAAAATCCGCAATATCTTCTGCTCCAGCCGGTTAACGAACCACACTCACAGATGCTGGATCAGCAGATCCGGTTTATGACAGAGCACACGGAAAAGTTTTCTGCTGGTTTCGTTTCTGGTAAAAGACTGGAATCAGGATCTGTCACCCTGGTGTGCTCCGGCGGTATTTAGAAAAGAGGACTTTGGGAAAGGTGCCGGAGAGACATTGGCATTTATAGAAAAAATGCTGATACCGGAGATTGGAAGACGATATGGATTAGAAGAAAATATAAAAAGATATTCCGGTGATCCTGGGAGGATATTCCTTGCGGGACTGTTTGCCCTGTGGAGCGCTTACCAGGAAAGCTGCGCTGTCAAATTTGCGGCAGCAGCCGGAATGTCTCCGTCGGTCTGGTTTCAGGATGGCTGGAATATATGAAAACAAAACAGATACAAACGAAAAGGGTATATCTCAGCCTGGGAGACCGTGAAGAGAGAACCCGGAATGCAGCAATGCGCCAGGTCGGGCAGAACATCCGGGAAATGGATAGCTGTTATAAAAACAGCGAGAAGATAGAAGTGTGTGCTGGAATGGAATAAGGGGAATCATTTCCAGGATGTGGATGTGCGGTGCGGGAAGGGATTTTTGTGGTGTATGGGAG
>ENA-OQCD01000378-OQCD01000378.1-human-gut-metagenome-genome-assembly--contig:-NODE-378-length-12474-cov-4.801814_pt1 | contig 12474 bp, 13 predicted proteins | sample MGYA00242755_ERZ504571 | MGnify/ENA primary metagenome ERZ504571 (study PRJEB26092, sample SAMD00036274) | human gut metagenome | host: Homo sapiens | study: EMG produced TPA metagenomics assembly of...
CGCAAGGCGGGAATTGTGCGGTGTTGCCTTAACACATTTGGGAGAATTATTTAATCGTCACCACTGCAGCGGCACTGCTTTATGTGTTTGGCCGCTAAATCTGTTTTGGAGTGTTTTAGATGATGTTTTTATCGCGTGCAGAGTCCTCTTATCTGCACCAGCACCTAAGCGTTGTGCGCCATGTCACCCTGGACCCGGAGGGCCCCGGTGTGCTGCGCATTCACCTGCTCCCTTGCAAAAAAGCACGGCGCAATGTGCCGTTTGTTGCACTTTTGAACGGGCAGGATATTTTGCCGCTCAGCGTTTCCTGGGCCATTCTGCTGGCAGGGCTGATGGACGCCCTGCAGCCTTTTGAGGGTAAGGAGATCACCGAAGACCAGTGGGCCGGCATTGCCGCCCAGGCTGTGGAAACCGCCGCTGCTGTTTACCCGAAAACGGCTCCCGACCAGATCCGCGCGGATTTGAATGCCATGCTGACCTCCTTCCGCGCGCTGACCGCCGGGCAGGAACCGCCCGTGCATGTGCAGCCGATGGACCTGGGCGCTTACGCCCGCTATATGGCAGCCCCCCACCGCATGGACCTGATGGTAAGCTCCATGGAAAAGGACGGTGCCTGGCACTGCAACCAGAAATGCCTGCACTGTTACGCCGCCAACCAGCCCCTTGGCGCGGTGAAAGAGCTAGATACCGACCAATGGCTGGCTGTTATCCAAAAAATGCCGCGCGGCGGGCATTCCGCAGCTGACCTTTACCGGCGGCGAACCCACCATGCGCAATGACCTGGTCAGCCTGGTGCATGCCGCACAGTGGTTTGTTACCCGGCTGAACACCAACGGCCGCATGCTGACCAGCGCCCTTTGCCGGGAACTGGCGGACGCCAGCCTGGACAGCGTGCAGGTCACCCTATATTCGGCGGATGAAGCGATCCATAACACGCTGGTGGGTGCCCCCGGCTATGCGGACACCATCAGCGGCATCCGCAATGCGGTGGAGGCGGGGCTGAATGTCAGCATCAACACCCCGCTGTGCAGCCTGAACCAGGATTACACCGCAACGCTGGCGCTGGCCAACTCTCTTGGCGTGCGCTATGCCACCTGCAGCGGGCTAATTCCCACCGGCGGGGCCGAAACCGACCCCAGCAAGGCCACCCGCTTAACGCCGGAAGCACTGACCGCCGTGCTGCGCCCCGCGATGGCCTATGCTGAACAAAACCACATGGAGATCAACTTTACCAGCCCCGGCTGGCTGCCGGATGCGGTACTGTTGGACCTTGGCTTTACCCAGGTGCCCAGCTGCGGGGCCTGCCTTTCCAACATGGCCGTTGCGCCGGACGGCACCGTTCTGCCCTGCCAGAGCTGGCTGCGGGAGGGCGCTGGCCTGGGCAACATCCTGCATGACCCCTGGCACAAGATCTGGAATGTCCCCACCTGCCGCCGTGTGCGGGAAGAAAGTGCGAAAATGGAACACATCTGCCAGCTTGGCATAACCGTTCCCGCACAGGGAGGTTTGTGATGAAACAATCCGTTTTACGCTTTGCCGCGCAGCTGTGGGCTATGCTGGCCGTTCTGCTGCTGTTTGTTGCCGCCGCCCTGCCCGCCCATGCGGATGACGGCGACATGGATGAGATCACCCACTATACCGTAACAGTGGACACCCGCGCCGATGGCTCCGCCGATATCACCTATGAGCTGGACTGGAACGTGATCGGCGGCAGCCTGGATGAACCGCTGACCTGGGTGCGCATCGGCCTGCCCAACAGCCACAACGACAGCCTGGTCAACCTGACGCCGGATACAGTTCTTAACGTAAGTTCCGTGGATGACGGCGGTTCCTTTGCCAAGGTTGATTTTATCAACGCCTACTTCCCGCCGGATATTGCTGCCACCATCGGCGCACAGAGCAGCGTACACTTTGCGTTCCAGGTACACCAGTCCCATCTGTTTTTGCTGAACGAGGACGGCAACGCCGACTACAGCTTTACCCCCGGCTGGTTCGATGATTTGTGTGTGGATGAGCTGACCATCCGCTGGGTGGCGCTGGACGGTATCCAGGCCGATAACGACAGCCAGGACGGCAACTATCTTGTGTGGAACTTTGGCCCGCTGGACCATGGCGAAAGCGCCACGGTGCATGTCAGCGTTCCCGCCCATACAGCACAAAACTACTCCCCCGATGCTGCCGCAACGGACAGCGAAATGTATTATGACGACAGTGACCAGGTACTGGTTTTCTTCTTCGTGCTCCTTCTGGTCATTATCGTGATTGCTCTGATCACGGTTTCCGTTTCCCGCACAAACGGGATCTGGAACGGTGGTTTTGGCGAGGATGACCCCGACGACTGGTACTGGTATTCCAACGGGCACACCCATATCCATGTTGCCCGTAATCTGCCCCCGCCAGAAGGCTACCATCGCGTTCCCCCACCCGCAAACTTCAAGGCCGGGGGCGGAAAGACCCGCGGCGGTGGTGCCGGGCGGCGCAGCGGCGGTTCGGATCACTCCAACCATTCCAGCTGCGCGTGTGCGTGTGCCTGTGTTTCCAGCTGTGCATGCGCCTGCGCGTGTGCGGGCGGCGGCCGCGCCGGGTGCAGTACCAAAAACTTTTATAAAATTACCGTGAAAAAAGCCGACTGATATAACGGAGGGCAAAGCCATGAGCCTGGAAGATCAATACGATGCCTGGGTGCGCAGTGTGACCGGTACAGGCCGCCACAGCGCTACCAAACAGGACCGCGATGCCGCACAAAACAGCCTGAACGCCATGCAGGCCCAGCTGGACGCTTTGGCCGAAAGCCAAAAACGCCAGAAATCTGCCGCGGACGCCCTGAACGCCGTGCAGCGCGCCGGTGCCGCCACCGCGGACAGTGTGCGCCGCATGAGTAGCGAGCTGACCCAAAGCCTGCGCCAGGACGGCCTGCTGGGCGGCAAAACCGCACAGCCTGCCCCCGCAGCAGAACCGGTAAAAGCCGGCCCGGAAAACTTTAATGGCCTGGCCGATCGGGTGCGCCAGCAGGTGCTGGGGCAGGATGCCTTTGTAGGGCAGGTGGTCAAGGCGTTCCGCCGCCCCTTTGTGATGGGCACCGCTGATACCGCCCATGCCCGCGGCAGCATGCTGCTGTGCGGCCCCACCGGTACCGGGCGGCACTATGCCCTGACCTGCATTGTGGACGAGATGGCAGGCCGCGGACTTTTGCACAGCGCCCTGATTGAAACGATGGATCTGGCCCTGTACCCCGGCCCCGCACAGGAAAAGCTGTTTTTGCAGGACCTGTATGCCGCCTTGCAGTCTGACGCCGAGGTTCTGGCCTTTGACCATTACGAAAGCTGTGCATCCAATTACCTGAACATGCTGGCAACGCTGGCCATTGACGGCACTCTGCCGCTGACCAGCCGCTATGTATTGCAGCGCGGCATTCTGGTGGATGTGGGCACCGCCCTGGCCCCCGGCGCGATCGGCGAATTGCAGGCTGCCGGCAAGTATTTTGTATTTTTCTCCAACCGGGACGAAACCGCCCTGGCGGACAAGTTCGGCGCGCGGTTCGTGGACGCGCTGGAGGGGGACATCTGCCGCACTCAGGCGTTCACCCCCGAAAGCCTGGCCGCCATTGCCGCGCGGGAGCTGAACCACCTGGCCCAGCGGGTCAAGGCGCAGTGCGGCCTTGTGCTTGCCATGGGCAGCGATGTGCGGGACCTGGTTGCCGCGCAGTACGGCAAAACCAGCGGCATGACCGCCATGCGCGATTATGTCGACAGCATCTACCGCGCCTTTGCAGAGTACGTTCTGGATGCGGACGACATTCCTACCGCCGGAACGCCCGCCAAATTGACGGTGGACGGCAGCCGCCTGATGGCCGCCATTGGCAGCGGTGAACCGTTTGACCTGCTGGCCCTGCTGCCCCGCCAGTACCGCGGCGATGTGGATGCCGTGGAAGCGGAGCTAGATGCCATTGTGGGCCTTGACGAAGTAAAGGATTTTGTGCGCGGCATTGCCCAGAACGTGCAGGCCCAGCAAAAGCGCAAGGCCCAGGGCCTGAAAGTTGCCGATGTGAACATGCACATGATTTTTACCGGCAACCCCGGCACCGGCAAAACCACGATTGCCCGCATTCTGGCCAAGTATCTGAAAGCCATCGGCGCACTGCGCGGCGGCCAGCTGGTGGAAGTGACCCGTGCCGACCTGGTGGGCCGCTATGTCGGCCACACAGCCCCGCTGACCAACCAGGTGATCCAGAGCGCTTTGGGCGGCGTGCTGTTCATTGATGAAGCATACAGCCTGTACCGCGGCGGCGAGGACAGCTTTGGGCTGGAAGCCATTGACACCCTGGTAAAGGGTATTGAGGACCACCGCGATGACCTGGTGGTGATCCTGGCCGGGTACAGCAAGGAGATGGCGCTGTTCCTGACGGCGAACTCCGGCCTGGCCAGCCGCTTCCCGAACCAGATTGAATTCCCGGATTACACAGGCGCTGAGCTTTTGGCGATCACCCAGAGCATTGCCAAAAGCAAGGGGTACCGCCTGGACGATGCCTGTACGATGCCGTTGGTGGCATTCTTCGACCGCCGCCAGTCAGAGAACGCCGCCGAAAATGGCAACGGCCGCATGGCCCGTAACACGCTGGAAAAAGCCATCCTGAACCAGTCCAAGCGCCTGGTCGCGGATGCTGATGCCGCGCTGGACCTGCTGCTGCCGGGGGATTTCGAACTGGAGTGATTCCTTACGGGAGTTTTCCGGTCTTTTTGAAAAAGGCTTGGCGAAAGACTTTAATGGGTATCGCATAAATCACATAAGCTAAGGTGTATCTGAAAACAAAGAAAATAACGGATATTTCGCAAAATCCCGCTGTGTTTGTAGAAATAGACTAAATTTTCGACTTTTCAGATACACCTAAGAAATAGGCATGCGGATTCTCGGTAGATACGAGGGTCCGCATGCCTTTGGTTTTGCGGGGGATCGGTTTGGAGTCTGGGATTTTGGTGCAAAAGTTCGCAGTGCGGCAGGGTTCCGCGGGACGATGCAAGCATCATCCCCTACAAATGTTTTTAGGGCAATACCGCATAATTCTAAGTGCCGCCGAAAACTCCTCCCTCCTAACTAAAAAATCCGCCCCATCCAGAACAGCTCTCACCATTCTAAACGGGGCGGACAAAAGTTTGATTTACAGTACCTTGGATAAAAACGCTTTCAGGCGCGGATTGTCGGGGTCCTTAAAGAACTCCTGCGGGGGCTTATCGACCTTGATAACACCCTCATCAATAAAGATCACACGGTTGGCAACCTCGCGGGCAAAACCCATTTCGTGGGTCACCACCACCATGGTCATGCCATCGCGGGCCAGTTCTTTCATCAGTTCCAGAACTTCGCCTACCATTTCGGGGTCCAGCGCGCTGGTGGGCTCGTCAAACAACAGCACTTCAGGGTTCATGGCCAGTGCACGCACAATGGCAATGCGCTGTTTCTGGCCGCCGGAAAGCATGTTGGGGTAAACATCCGCCTTATCGGCCAGGCCAATGCGCTCCAGCAGCTCCATGGCCTGCTTGTCGGCAGCAGCCTGGCTCATACGGCCCAGGCGCACCGGAGCCAGCGTGATGTTCTTTTTCACCGTCAGGTGGGGGAACAGGTTAAAATGCTGGAACACCATGCCCATCTGGGCGCGGGTGGCATCAATGTCGCGTTCGGTGATCTCTTTGCCGTCCAGCATAACCGTGCCGCCGTCCGGTTCTTCCAGGCGGGTCAGGCAGCGCAGAAAAGTGGACTTGCCGCAGCCGGAAGGCCCAACCAGGCAGACAACATCGCCCTTATTGATGGTCAGGTCAATGCCCTTGAGCACGTCCAGACCGTTATAGTTCTTTTTTAAGTCCTTAACGACGATCACTCTTCGCCAGCCTCCCTTCCAGTTTGCCAAGCAGCCAGGTAAAGATCATAACCAGAATCAGATACATCAGCGCCACGCCGAACAACGGGAACATCGGCTCGTAAGTACGGTTCATGATGCCCTGTGCAGCGTACAGCAGCTCCTTGCCGCCAATAACGGTGATGAGCGAGGTATCCTTGAGAAGGACGATGAACTCATTGCCCAGGGCAGGCAGCACCGAGCGGATGGCCTGCGGAATCACGATCAGCACCATGGTTGTCATGTAGTTCAGGCCCAGGCTGCGGCCGCTTCCATCTGGCCGGGGTCAACGGCCATCAGACCGCCGCGGATGATCTCCGAAACATACGCACCGGAGTTAATGCCCAGTGCCAGCGCGCCGACCATGGTAAAGTTGCGGCTGTTGGCAAAGATAACCATGCTCATAATCAGCATCTGCACCATCATGGGGGTGCCGCGGATCACAGTGGCGTATAGCTTGCATACAGCGTTGGCAACGGCAAGAGCCGGGTCGTGGTGGCCGCGGCGCTGTTGGTCATGCGCAACACGCACCAGGCAACCACGCTGCCCAGCACCACGCCGATCGTCAAAGCAATTGCCGTTACATACAGCGTGGGGATGACCCCTTTGAGGTATTGCTGCCAGCGGTTTGAGGCAATAAATGCCTGGTAGAATTTGACGAACAGATCCTGCCCGAAATCCAGCTTTGTACCAGCTTTCGCCAGCTGGGTCAGCATTTCGTATTGTGCGGCCATCCGCATTCCACACCTTTCCTGTGTTCCGGCACCAGGGCACCGGGCGTTATTTTACGGTCTTACCAACAAAAGGGAGGCGCCTGTGGGCCACCTCCCTGTGGCACTTGTGAAAAAGCTGCTTTATTCAGCAGTGATGTACTTGTCCACGATAGCCTGCAGGGTGCCGTCGGCCTTCAGCTCTTCCAGAGCGGTGTTGATGGCATCCTTCAGTTCGGTGTTGCCCTTACCAACGCCGATTGCGTAGCTTTCTTCCACGTAAGCGGTGTCCAGCAGCTTCAGGCCGGGGTTGGCAGCAATAAATTCCTTAGCGGGAGCGTTATCAATAACAACGCAGTCAACCTGGCCGTTGTTCAGCATCTGCACGGCAGTCAGGCCGTTGTCGTAAGCAACAACGTTCTCATCGCCAAAGTCGTCAGAGCAGTACAGGTAGCCGGTGGTACCGCGCTGGGTGCCGATTTTCTTGCCAGCCAGGTCATCCACGCTGGCAATATCGGAATCTTCCTTGACGATGATGGACTGGATGCCGGTTGCGTAAGAATCGGTGAAGTCCATCACGTTCTGGCGCTCGTCGGTAACGGTAACGCCAGCCATAACCATATCGGCCTTGCCCTGCTGTACAGCCAGCAGTGCAGCGTCAAAGTCCATATCATCGATCTGCAGCTCCAGGCCCAGCTTGTCAGCAATAGCCTGTGCGGTCTCAATGTCGATGCCCTCAAATTCACCGGAATCGGTGGTCATCTCGTACGGGGGGAAGGCTGCGTTGGTGGACATGATCAGCTTGCCCGGCTCAACGGTGGACAGCTCAGCAGTTTCAGTCTCGCTGGCTGCTTCAGAGGAAGCAGCCTCGGAAGATGCAGCATCGCTGGAAGCGGCCTCGGGGGAAGCGGCTTCGGAAGATGCAGCAGAAGAAGCGGTGGAACCGCAGGCAGCCAGGCTCAGGACCAAGGCAGCGGCAGTCATCAAAGACAATGCTTTTTTCATTACAATATACCTTCTTTGTTCATGGTTCTCTGATTTTCAAGGCGTATCTGAAAACAAGGAAAATGACGGACATTTCGCAAACACAAGCAGGATGTAAGGCAAAGAGCCGCAGGAATCCTTTCTGGATTTCAAAGGCAACACCGCACAATTCCCGCCTTACGGCTTAAGCACCGCTTCGGCGGCTGCGGCACAGCATCTGCGTTGCCAAAATGCTCGATAAGACATCCAGTATTATCTGCGCTTTTGGCTTAGCAGCTGCCGCACCTCGCTCGCCGTATCGGCACTTAGAATTATGCGGTATTTGCCCAAGGCTTTTTAACGCAAAATCCGGCTGCGTTTGTAGAAATAGACGATACATTCGACTTTTTCAGATACACCCTAGCGCAGCGGCGGAACTTTCCCTCTTTCCGGAGCTGCATCAGGATAAATTCTAGTATAATACATAAATATTCAAAGTCAATGCATAAATATTGGATTCAGCATTTTGCGGCAAGATGGCTGCCCGCCCCACCAGAAATTGTGCATTTTTCAAGCCTGCATTTCACAGTTTTTCCTGATATATTGACGCCGTAAGTTAAACGTGGTAAACTTTACGCGTTCATGAGCGAAATTCATGCCTTTCAGTCGAAATAAACCGGCTTGCATTACCTTGCCGTACAAAAAAGAGGAATCAATATGCTGACATTAGGTGACCTGCACATTGGGCAGGATGCAATCATCCGCGTGGTAGGCGGTGAGGGCGAGCTGCGCCACCACCTGCTGGATATGGGGCTGACCCCCGGCACCGAGGTAACGCTGCGCAAAACGGCCCCCATGGGGGACCCCATTGAAGTGGAGCTGCGTGGTTATGAGCTGACCTTGCGCCTGGCCGATGCGCAGAAAATTGAAATTGACAGCGTGCACGCAACGGACCGCGCCGCCCCCAGCGAAGAGCGCCACAAGGTGGTAGCCCACCCCGCGTTGGCGAGCTGGACAAAGCCGCCAGCTACCACGAGCGCAAAGCCGGCGCCCCCATTGCCGCCGGTGCACCGCTGACCTTTGCCCTGGCCGGCAATCAGAACTGCGGCAAAACCACGCTGTTCAACCAGCTGACCGGCTCCAACCAGCATGTGGGCAACTTTCCCGGCGTTACGGTGGACCGCAAGGACGGCGTGATCCGCAACCACAAGGAAGCCACCGTAACGGACCTGCCGGGCATTTATTCCCTGTCCCCTTATTCCAACGAGGAGATTGTCACGCGGGATTTTATCCTGAGCGAGCACCCGTCCGGCATTATCAACATTGTGGATGCTTCCAACATTGAGCGCAACCTGTACCTGACCATGCAGCTGATGGAGCTGGATACCCCCATGGTGCTGGCGCTGAACATGATGGACGAAGTGCGCGCCAACGGCGGCACCATCATGGTAAACCAGCTGGAAGAAACGCTGGGCATTCCGGTTGTTCCCATTTCTGCCGCCAAAAATGAGGGCATTGACGAGCTGATCGAACATGCCATCCATGTGGCGCGCTACCGGGAGCTGCCGGGCCGCATCGACTTCTGTACGGCAGGCAGTGACCCAGCAGACCCCAGGGGCGCGGTGCATCGCTGCATCCATTCTGTCGGACATTTGATTGAGGACCATGCCGCTGCCGCCGGGCTGCCGCTGCGCTTTGCCGCCACCAAGCTGGTGGAGGGAGACACCCTGATTGAAAAAGCCCTGCAGCTGAACCCCAACGAAACAGATATACTGGGCCACGCCATTGCTGAAATGGAAACCGTGACCGGGCTGGACCGCGAAGCCGCCCTTGCGGACATGCGCTTTACCTTTATTGAAAAGTTATGCTCCGCCACGGTGGTGAAGCCAGGCGAAAGCCTGGAGCATAAGCGCAGCGTTGCCATTGATAAGATCCTGACCGGCAAATACACTGCCTTGCCCTGTTTTGCGGGCATTATGGCGCTTGTTTTCTGGCTGACCTTTGGCGTAGTGGGCTCCACCCTTTCGGACTGGATGACCCTTGGCATCGACTGGTTTACCGGCGTTGTGGACTGCGCCCTGACGGCGTATCAGATCAACCCGGTGGTGCACAGCCTTGTGATCGACGGCATTTTTGCCGGTGTGGGCAGCGTGCTGAGCTTTTTGCCCACGATCGTTATCCTGTTCTTCTTTTTGTCCATCCTGGAAGATACCGGTTATATGGCCCGCGTGGCCTTTGTTATGGACAAACTGCTGCGCCGCATTGGGCTTTCGGGCCGCAGCTTTGTGCCCATGCTGGTGGGCTTCGGCTGCTCGGTTCCCGCCATTATGGCAACCCGCACCCTTTCCAGTGAGCGTGACCGCCGCATGACGATTTTGCTGACCCCGTTCATGAGCTGTTCCGCCAAGCTGCCCATTTATGCGCTGTTCACCGCCGCGTTTTTCCCGCGGGTATGGCGTGCACCGGTCATGATTTTCCTCTATCTTTTCGGCATTTTGTGTGGTATACTGTATTCGCTGATCCTCAAGCAGACCTGTTTCCGCGGTGAACCGGTACCCTTTGTGATGGAGCTGCCCAACTACCGCCTGCCTTCGCCCAAAAGCGTCGGCCAGCTGATTTGGGAAAAGGCCCGTGATTTTATTCAGCGTGCCTTTACAATTATCTTTGTTGCAACCGTCGTGATCTGGTTCCTGCAGACGTTCGACACCCGCCTGAATGTTGCTGCCACCCCGGATTCCAGCCTTCTGGCTTTGGTTGGCAGCCTGATCACCCCCATCTTCAAGCCCCTTGGCTTTGGCGACTGGCGCATTTCCACGGCGTTGATCACCGGCTTTACCGCCAAAGAAAGCGTTGTTTCCACCCTGACCGTCCTGCTGGGCGGCGATACCGGCGCGCTGAACATGCTGTTCACCCCGTTTACTGCGCTGGTTTTCCTGATCTTTACGCTGTTGTATACCCCCTGTGTTGCAGCCATTGCCGCTGTCAAGCGGGAACTGGGCGGTGGCCGGGCTGCACTGGGTGTGGTACTGATGCAGTGCGGCATTGCCTGGGTTGTGGCGTTTGCCGTGCACTGTGTAGGGGTTTTGCTGGGGGTGGCATAAGGGCAGCGCATTCACCTGTCACTTTGTTTTCGCTTAACCCATAGGGAGGTTTTTTCCATGTCACTTCAAAGTATCCTTGTTCTGGTTATTATTTTTGTTCTGCTCGGCGTTGCCATCGGTTTTATTGCCAACAGCGAAAAGGGCTGGCACGGCGGCTGCACCGGCAACTGCGCCAGCTGCCAGGAACACTGCAATGACAAACAGAAAAAGAACCCGCCCAAGCAGCAGTGATGTCCAAGACCGAAGGAGACCGCCGTATGACTGCTGTTCAACAATCCGCCGCTCCGCACCCTGCCGTGCGTCAGCGCATTGACTGGATTGATACCGCCAAAGGTCTGTGCATGATTCTGGTGATTGTGGGGCACACCCTGCCCTACGGCAACCTGATGCGCAATTTCATTTTTTCGTTCCACATGCCGGCCTTTTTTCTTTCTGACCGGCTATACGGCCCGCCGCCCGGATACCTGGCAGGGTTTTGCCCGCCGGGTCAGGAAGGACTTTGTTGCACTGATCGTTCCCGTGCTGGGTGTGGTGCAGGTGTTCAACGTTTTGCTGAACTTTTTCCTTTCTGATGACAGAAGCCTGACCAACCTGTGGGATATTGCCCACTACAATGCCATCACCCTGTTCTGGGCCAGCGGTAACCCTGCCGACGCATTCCCAGCTGCGGCATGCCATGGTTTTTGTTTGCACTGTTCTGGGGCAAACTGATCTGGGAGCTGCTGGGGCTTTTGTTCCCCAAAGGGGATTTTGCCGTCAGTTTCATTGTCATGCTGTTCGGGGCATACATCGCAGGTACAGTATCTTCCCCAATGTCTGGATGTTGCAATGGTCGTTGTCATGTACCTCACATTGGGGCAGCTGTTCCGCCAGCATCAGGCACTGTTGGACCGTTACCGGGTCCCGCTTTTCCTTGCCATGCTGATCCCCTGGACATGGTGCTGCCAGCAGGGCATTTATATTGAACTTGCTTCCCGCACATACTCCAATTACATTTTGTGCGCTTCCATCAGTGTATGCGGCATTTGGATCTTCTGCCATCTGTGCCGTGAACTGAACGCCAATAACGCTTTGCGGCCGGCGCTCAGCTTTTTGGGGCGGCACAGCCTGTGGCTGTTCTTTGTGCACCATATGGATGTGTTTACCAGTGCCATCTGGCAAAAAGACCGCCTTCTGTTCACGCTGCCCTGCCGCATCGGGTGGGACATCCTGCTTTCCCTGCTGCTGCTTGGCTGCTGGACATTGCTGCGCACCGGCTGGCGCAGGCTGACCGCAAAATAAACTCTTTGAACCGTTCTGCATCCCCTGTTCCGGGCCTGCAGGGCGGCTTTTGTTTTGGCAGCGCTTTCTGCACAGTGCAAACATTGTTTTTTACCGCGGATTATGGTACAATGAATTGTCTATAAGTATGTATCGGGGATTCCCCTGAAATATCTATTTTTGAAAGGGCTTTTTTATGGCAGAGCAACGCAACCAGACCCCTGCCGGGGATAACACGCAATGGACCACCATCATTCGGCCGCGCACCGGCTGGTTTGATGTGGACCTGGAAGAGCTGTGGCGCTACCGTGACCTGATTGTCATGTTCGTCAAGCGCAACTTTACCGTCATGTACAAGCAGACCATCCTGGGGCCGCTGTGGATCATCCTGAACCCGCTTATCACCACGGTGCTGTTCAACGTCTGCCGGTGGCATCCAGCGGTGCCATCCTCATGCCGTGGATCATTGGCATCGTGGCCGAAAAGGCTGGCCTTGCCGCCGGTATGGCTTCCAACATCGTGCCCTGCGTGGGGCTGATTATTTTCACCC
>ENA-OQCD01000379-OQCD01000379.1-human-gut-metagenome-genome-assembly--contig:-NODE-379-length-12468-cov-2.328417_pt1 | contig 12468 bp, 14 predicted proteins | sample MGYA00242755_ERZ504571 | MGnify/ENA primary metagenome ERZ504571 (study PRJEB26092, sample SAMD00036274) | human gut metagenome | host: Homo sapiens | study: EMG produced TPA metagenomics assembly of...
TTCGCAGGCTCCATTCCTTACTTCAACATTTCGGCCGGCAACCCGGTATGCATGGCCGCGGCCCAGGCGGTGCTTGACGTGATGCGTGACGAAGACACCATGAGCAACGCCAAGAAGGTCGGCGCAATATTCAAGGATGCCGTCGCGTCGCTTATGCCGGCACACCCCTGCATCGGCGACGTGCGTGGCGCGGGCCTGTACATCGGCTGCGAAATCGTCAAGCCGGGCACCAAGGATCCCGACCAGCAGGCAGCGCTCGATATCCTCGAAACCCTGCGTGACAACCACATCCTCACCTCCGTATGCGGCCGTTACGGCAATATCCTCAAGCTGCGCCCGCCGCTGGTGTTCAGCGAATCCGATGTGGATTGGTTCATGGATGGATTCATGAAGACTCTGGAAACATTGAAGCTGTAAAACGACAGATAACCATAAAGAAAGGGCGCGGATATGGAAGATCATACCGGCATCAGGCGCACGCGAAGCGCTACGAGCGAACTGGTCTACCGTATCCGCGCTCGCATTCGTGAACAGGAGCTTCTTCCCGGAGAGAAACTCGGATCGGAACGGGCGCTCGCCGACAGTCTTGGCGTCAGCGTTCCGATTTGCGCAATGCGTTGACCGTGTTGGAATCCGATCATGAAATCATCCGCAAATCGGGCGTGCCGGAGGCATCGTCATATCGGACGGACGTTTGGAACGCAATATCAACACGGTGGAATCATTGCCGACGATCGCGCGAAGACAAGGCATGCGCGTTTCGTCGAAAGTATTGCAGGCGGTGATTGCCCCGGCTTCCGTTTCCGACGTGCGTTTGCTGCGATTCGCCGGGCGAGCATCCGATGATCTACGACATTACGCGATTGCGGTATATCGAAAATCGGCCGCTTTCGTTGGAACGGTCGCATTTGCCGGCATATCTGTTTCCTCTGTTCCTTACACGCGATTTGACGACCCCGTTCTACACCATGTTCGAACGTGATTATGGCGTGTATCCGTGCAATGTCGACGAAACATTGGAATCGGTGGTCGGCGACGAGCAGGAGAACGAGCTGCTGCAGATCGAGGCGGGAACTCCGCTGATGCGCATTCACCGGATCGCCTATGCGTCGGATGGATGCCCGTTCGAGCGTGCCACTGACGTGTATATCGCTGATCGCATGCGATTCACCATGCATTATTCCGGCTATGTACGCCTGTCCGCAACGTCTACGCAGAATATGACGAAATAAGACGGAAGATTCTTCGGTTATACGATGCGGCGGTCGGCGGCCCAGCGGGTGAGTTCGGTGCGGTTTGACAGCTGCAGTTTGCGTAGTACGGAGCTGACGTGCGTTTCCACGGTTTTGATGGAAATAAACAGTTCCGCAGCCACTTCCTTGTACGTGTAGCCGCGTGCGATCAGGCGCATGACTTCCTGCTCACGGTTCGACAAGCGGTCCAGCTCGTCATCGTGGATCGGTCCGCTTGCAGAGCCGCCCATGCCAGCCGGTGAGCCATTTTGGAAAGCGGACAGCACGAATCCCGCCAATTTCGGCGAAAACACGGCATAGCCCTCATGCACTTGCTTGATGGAAGAAATCAAATCATCGCCGGAAATCGTCTTTGTCACATAGCCTTGCGCTCCGGCACGAATCACCGAACCGACATCCTGCGGCGAATCAGACACCGACAGCGCCAGAAACACGGTATTAGGGGAGTATGCGCGCGATTTCACGAGAATTTCAGCTCCGCCGCCACCCTCGCCACCGGGAACATGCACATCAAGCAGCACCACATCCGGCTTCGTCTGCGCGATCATCGCCACCGATCCCTCGACATCGGCCGCTTGCCCGACGATGTCGAAATGCGGCTGCAGCGTTGCGATAACGCCCGCACGGAACATTTCATGATCGTCAACGATGGCGATGCGGATCTGCTGTTCCTGCTCGTTCATTGCTGCTCCTCAAAATGATTGGTACGTTGATTGTTGGATTGACGGTTATGGTGATTGGGAAAATCGGTTTGTTGTGAGTTGCTTTGCGGCTCGTGCGATTGCTGCGCATTCGTGTCGGCGGCTGTGGTTGCGGATGCGGGCATGTCTGCGATTGGCATATGCATGCGCACCTCCGTGCCCCATTGCGGTCTCGATACTATCTCCACTGTACCGCCACGACGCTTGATTCGTCCGATAATCGATTCACGAATGCCAAGGCGATTCGCGGGGATGGCATTCACGTCGAATCCGTTGCCATGGTCGCGCACGAATACTTCCACCAGTTTGCTGCTTGCCTCGCAGTAGACGGAAATCGGCTCTCCTCCATGTGCTACCGCATTGATAAGCGCCTGTTGCGTGGCGTCAAGCAGCGCATCGGTTTGCGCGCTTGGACGTGCGTCGTCCCACCGTCACCACTTCGATCGGCTTGCCATGCGTGTCTTCCACATGTGCGGCGATTTCTTTCAAGCCGGCGTTCACGGAACGGTCAGACGTGGTGCGTTCCTGATACAGCCATTCACGCAATTCGCGTTCCTGCGAACGCGCCAGCGAAAACACCGTCTGCTGATCGTCGGCATGCAACTGAATCAGCGCCAACGTTTGCAGTACGCCATCATGCAGATGCGCGGTCATGTCGCACGTTCCTCTTCGCGTTCCTTCGATGCGCGTTCCGTACCCAAATCGCGAATCAGCGCCATGATCCATGGCACAATCGCAAGCAATACGCCAATCAGCAGTGCCAAACCGGCGCACAGTATGCGAATCATGGAAAACGCGTCAAAAATGCATGCAGGAACTGACGTACAAAGCGTATGCGGCGAAAAATAATCGCAATGCCGCCAAGCATCGTCCATAGTTGACCTTCTTCGGCGTTGAAACGCAACCAAGAGACGCCGATACCGACCAGACCAAGCAGCAGGGGCACAATCAGAGTGCGTTCAACACCGCCTGCGAACATGACGAAACAGATGGAAAGCAGCATCAGACCAGCTAATGCAAGCAAAGCGGGTTTTGGTGCTTTCTTCAGTGTCTGCTCAAGACTTTCGCTGGAAGATTGCGTATCGCCATGCGTTCCGTCGTTGCATGCAGTCGTATCTTCAAAAGATGGTGGTTGCGTGTGCTGACCATCTTGCGGAGCTGTAAAAGATTGATATTCCAGGGAAACAGGATATGTTCCGTACGGCATGTTGCCTCTGGAAAGCGGTGCCTGCCATGGCGAACGCTTGCCTGCGATAATGTACGTCTGCTGTATGGGGTCTCCCACGGGAAGTGCCATCCACAGGAAAATGTAAGCGATGAGCCCTGAACCGAACAGACATGTGGTGGCGAGGAAAAACAGGCGCACCCATAGCACGGCAATGCCCAAATGCATGCTGATCGCCTTGCATACGCCGGCTCCCATGCGTCCGTATGGAGGACGCATCAACGGCAGTTTGGCCGGCTGCGTCGGCAGCGGACGTCCCTCATGCAGGGCTTGATCGCAGCAGTAGCGCATATATACGGCGCTTGCTTGGTCGTATTGGCTTTGCGTATACCACGGTTTTCCTAAGGATTTCATACTTCTATTGTGCCTTGTAAGGGACGCCGTTTCAGGGCATTCATATAGTGTTCAGGGCAGATTCAGGGTGTTCCCCGATACATGTGGCATGCGCGAGTTGCTGTAATGGAACCATGAGCAATGCAAACAATGGTCCGCTGGGCGATCGCGGCAACGCAGGGCCGCAGCCTTCTGCTGGACAGCCGTATCATCGGCAGCTGCGTACGGTTCGCCGCAACCTTCCCGCGGCGGCCGTTTCTTCGCGTGGATTCGTTCCAGCCAGGTCAAGCGTGGACATGACCGTTGGATTGGCGGCGTGTGCGATGGCATAGCACGTCGTCTTGGTTGGAATACCACGTTGGTTCGTGCGCTTATGGTGGTTGCCACACTGTTTTTCGGCGCGGGTGCCGCGTTCTATGGCCTGGCGTGGTTTGTGCTGCCGGATGAGCGCGACAATCAGATTCTTGCTGAGGATTTGATTAACGGCAAGTGGGATTGGAATTGCATTGGCGCGCTGTTGTGCTGCCTTGTTGCCATCTGTTTGCCGGGGGCAGGATGGTTTGCTTTCGCGTTGGCCGCGTTGGTGCTGTGGCTTCTGCTCAATAGGCAGATTTATGCGCCGAATGTTCGTCCAGCTCAGTGGCAGCAGCCCCCGTATGGTCAGGCTCCGTACGGTCAACCGCAATATGGTCAGCCTCAATATGGAAGTCCTTCGTACGGACAGCCGGTGCCTCCTGCATCGCCGTCTCCAACGCAATCGAATCCTTATACTCAGCCGATGCAGGCGAGCGGCGCATATAACGGGGTGGCCAACACGGCTTCGTCACCGGAATCGCAATCGCATCAGCCCCAACGCCTTCAGCCTCAACAGCCTCCATATCATGCCTACCAACAGCAGGTCAATGGTCCGGCCGCTTTTGCCACGGCCAATGTTCCTCCAACATTCACCGCTCCAGCAGCCCCGGTAGCGCAGACGCCTACGCAGCCAAGAAGGGGGCGCCGTAAGCCGGCTGGTCCACTGCTGGTATTGATGATGTTCGGTCTCACGATGATCGCATGCGCACTATGCGTATGGTGCATTATGACGTACGGCGTTCAAGGCGGGCAGCGGGGCACCGAATACACGTTGCAGGCATGCGCGGCATTCGTCGGTGGCATCTGTCTGGTGACGGGAATCGTTATTGTCGCGCTCGGATTCGCGGGCAGAAGAACGGGAGGATTGCATCCTCTGACATGGATATCCGTATTCATGTCGTTGGTCATGGTGATGGCTTTGGCGGGTTATTCGCTGTTCAGCTATCGGATTGACACGAGCATTCCCTCATCCTACAAAAGGGTCAATGTGTCGGGAATGACCACCATGGGCTCCACCGCCAGTGAAATGAGCGAATACGAGCAGGGCATCGTCGCGCAAGGCAATGATTACGCCACCGACGTGCTGCATATCGACTTAAGCGATTACGCGAAAAACAACGGTCCGCACAAAGTGGATCTTCAGGATGGCACGCAGGGCACGACTTCCTGCCCTACAGGAACGTTGAATGTGGTGGCCTCAAGCGCACAGGTCGTGGTGACCTTGCCGAACGGCTGCTGGTGGGCGTTCGGGTCTAACGGTAATTTCTATAACATCACCGATTTCGTCGGCAGTTCGGACGGGCTCACGTTGGATTCCGGCAATATCTATGTCTCGCTTATGGGCAACGATTCCACGAAATCGGTAGTGAAAAAGCGTGCGCTGGGAACTTACGATCGGAGTTGCGGCTCGTACGGAGACGAATCCGGCATCGAGGATTTCGATGATGAGACCGATACGGAAGATGGCATGGATACCGGCGCCGATTCCACTAGGACCGATTCCCCCTTCAAAGACGGGAATGTAGATAAGGCCTACCGCGAAATCTACGACAATCATCAATATTGGCCGTGCTTCACCGATGATGGCAAGGCTCCGGTCATGCCAACCGGACTGCGGATCAATACTATGGCAACGGTCGGCGGCAGCGTCGCGGTGCAGTATGCGTCCGACAACACATTGGGCAAAGCGGGAAAGGAGTGACCATGAGCGACGACAAGACCCAGGAAATGCCGGTCATGGCTGATGCCGGAGATATGCCTACCGAAACGTTGCATACCGTGGATGCGCAGTCCACGTATGACCAGTCGCAGCGCAGTGGGCGTGCAACGCAGGATGATAAGCCGCGCGTGGAATCCGCTCCAGCGCAAGGCGTTCCGACCTATACCGCTTCGGTAGCCGGTGCGAATGATGGGCGCAAGAATCGGCAGACTGGAGACGACATCATCAGACCTTCCGGAAGAAGCGGTTCGACCATCGCGCTCGGCGTGTTCACGTGCTTCATGGGGGTGGTGACGCTGCTTTGCGGCATACATGTGCCAATGAATCTCTGGTGGTGGGCCAGCGATCCGAAACAGTTCTTCGTATTCCTGCTCGGAGGCATCGGCGTGCTGCTTATCGCCGTCGCCGTGATCTGGGCGATAGTCAGCGCGGTGCGTTCAAACCGATCCAAGAATGGAGGCGATGCGGACAGCGACGATCCATTCGACGCTCCCCATAGCTCGGATGCCACGGCCTTTTCGACTGATTCGGATAAGTCACCGATTTCGGAACGATCGTGAGAATCAGCTGAATAGCCCCTGATATCAGCCGCACCAACGAAATCGAGGCTGACATCGCGAACAAATACGTGACCACCATGCATGACCAAATCCAACACTTGCTTTTCCATCTTGACGTTGGATTTGGTCGTACCATGGTGGTCATTTTATGGTGATGTACGGGGCTTACTGCAGTTTTCAGTAATTGTCACGGTGTGTTTTCACTGTGTTTACTGTGCGGCCTCAGCCTGTGCCAAATCCTCAAATCCAGCCAAACGAACCGTATTGCGAATCGTCTCTTCGGTGAGATTGCGCCGCTCATGCCGCAAACGCTCCACAAAATCGTGGTACAACGCCACGGTACGGTCGGAATAGGTGCCCAATTCGCCGCGCAGATACGTTTCGAACGACGTGGTCTCTGGCGTATCTTCGACAGTGGTCAGCACACGCATCGCCTCGCCGAGATGAGGAAAACGCTCACGAAAATCACGCGCCCACGACACCTGAACTGTTATGATGCCTTCCTGCAAGACGTTGCGATTCGCGGAAATCCGGGGAATATACGGCGCAATGTTTGCACAATACTCCTGTGGATATGTGGCTTGCATCATGCGACCATACTTTTCCGTCACCAAATTACGTCCAACACGGTCGGCTTCCTGCAAGTCCGACCGGTAACTGCGCAGCAATTCCTCCGGCCACGTCATGAACTGACTGGCACGCATCTGATGAAACATCGGCCAATTGCCTTGGCAGGACGCGCGGCCGCCCTCATTATTGGTTTGCTGAAACTGATTCCACTCCAGTTTGATAATGGATTCAACAAGATTTGCTGTATCGTGACCGTCTATTACATCTGAAATTACGCTGCTATTCATATGATTTCGATTCTTGATTTCGTCTGATTATTGCTCTGATTTGCAATGCTTGCGATGGATTTTTTGATTGTAGGCACGTCACAGGCTGTGCAGACAACTCGCGTCGGACTTGATATGGTTCTCAACATACGGCCGCTGCCATTCCACAAACGTTCGTGGGATTCGGTCAATCCCTCCCGCAGCAATTCATCCACAACATCACTGCAGATGCGTTCAACAGTGGCGATAATGCGCTCCGCCGCAGGCTTCGCACCCTTGCCGCCCTCACCGAAACCGACACCACCGAAACATGCGGCGGAACTCAATCGCAATATGTCTTCCAACTGTTCGCACACGCCGGCAAGCCTTGTTGCCATACGGCGGCTCAGCTTGCGCATGGCAGCAAACTGCCATTTGTAATACGGCAGATACCCAACGCTCACCGGCTCATTGATCAGAAACACCAACGAAGCCGTGGCGTTCACGAACTCATGAATGCTCAACATCGCAGCAGCCACCATCGCCACGTTGCAGCATGCGCGGCAGATGTATTGCCCCGCCTGAGCCATCATGCCCAAACGGCGGGAAATCAAGGAAAGTCGAACATCTTCCGGCATGAACTTGAACCCCTGCCGAGTCTTGGAAAACACCCCCAACGGATCAGCGAACACCTGACCGTTTGTGGCAGTGGCCAACGTATCTTCCTGCAAACTTAGCCAAGATGCAACATCGTTCTTGCGCCGGAGCCTCACGAAACAGCGTGATCCGCTCGAAAAAATCGCCGATACGAAACACGCCATCACGGCGGAACTCGCCTTGCGCACGCGGCGTAAGTGGCGATTGAGATGCGGCAAGAGCGTCGGAATTAGCCGAACCATGCCCTGCAAAATGCGGCTTGCCCTGCTCGGCAACAGTGAAATCGCGACTCAACGCATCGTAATCAGCCTGCAATTGCTCGCCAATCGCATCATAATCCTCATCGGTAAGCCACAGGCAGAAACGCGGCGCGAAATCATGATCGCGCGACAGCTCATCGTCGAAACCGAAACATTCCGAACCATAACCGACCAAACCTGCGGCAATCCGCCCCTGATATGCCGAATATGCGCCGGCAAGCAACGGTTTGCCGAGATCATTCCAGAATGCGCGGGACAAAGCAAGTCCCGAAATATGGTGAGAAATCGCAGGAATCGAAGATGCGCCGGATTCCGTCATATAGTGCGGTTCACTTGATTGCTGAGATTCGATTGATTTCGGTGAATGCTGAGATTCCAAGGATTCTTGCGATTCTTGATATTCTTGCGATTCCCGCGTTTTATGAGATGATGGCATGTGCTTATGCAACGCCTGTTTTGCCACTTCAAGATTGACTGCAGTCGTGTGATAGTAGTCGGTGTTGCGTCCGTAGCATTCCTCAATCACGCTCAACGCATGCTCATAGCCGGAAACCGCATCCTGCAGGCAGCCGGCCATATAGCAGGCCTGCGCATAGCCGGCCAGCGCCGAAGCATAATGCGCACTATGTTCCAAATGCCCGGTACGGTAGATTGTCAACGCTTTCTGGGCGTGCTGTATGGCATCGCTCGCCCAATACCGGTCCATCTGCAGGAGCAGCAATGCAAGATTGGTGTGCGTGGAGGCAACGTCGATGTCAGCGCTCGCATCGGGGGAAGATTGCTCCAACAGGTCCAGCGCCTGTTCCAGCTCGCGCTTCGCCTGATTGAGACGACCGGTTTCGCTGTACAACATGGACATATTGTTATGCAGCGCGGCCAGGCGTCGGTCGGTGGGGGAGAAGGCGGACGTGGCCGCGTCAAGCGCCTGACGGTACAGCTGTTCGGCCTCCTCGTACTGGCCTGCGGCTCGCATGCCCGTGGCCGCGTTGATCAGCGTCGTAGCCCACGCCTGCGGGTCGATTTCCTGAAGATGCAAATGATCCGCAATGCTTAACGATTCACGGATAATCGGCAGATTGTCGGTATGGCGACCTTGCGAACGGTAAAACCCCATCGTTTCGTTCAACACCGTCAGCAAACCGGCGTCATCATGACTGTGTTCGGCTTCGGTCCGTGCCTTCTGCAGGTACGGTTCAGCCTGTTCGGGAGCCTTATGCGCATCGAAAATCGCATCAAGACCACGCAAAAATCGTTGTACATCAAATGTTGCGCATCCGTCATCGCAATTATTCATATTCAGATTGACATCACTGTCTGCCATCGCAATCCCTTCATCGGTGACTTCCATCATCTCCCGAACTGCAGACGGCATCGCAGACGGCGAAACAACGAAAGATGGGGAACATGCGATACGTCGTACAAAGAACAACGGGATATCTCATCACAATAATTGTGATGAGATATCCCGTTACATAACAGAAATAATCGAAATAACTGACTGTCGAATGTCAGACATGCACTTCGCGCATACGCTCCGTAGCACCCGTATGCGTTTCGTAACGACGCGAATAGGTGACCAGCATAATCACCGCGATCAAAGCGATCGGAGCACCGGCCAAACCGGTGTAATGGTAGTTCATGGTGTTTGCCGTCAATGCGGCACCACCAACGATCGAACCAACCGCATTGCCAAAATTGAACGCGATCTGCACGGCCGCGCCCGCAATCAGCTCGCCGCCGCCCTCACCGGCCTGCACCATCAGCAGCTGCTGTGGAGACGAGTTGAAGAACAGTGCGAAACCAATCAGGAATGTCAGCAGAGCGGTGGTCACATGATTGCCAGGAACAAAGAACACCAGCAACAAGCCAAGCGTGGCAATGGCCTGCGAAAGCCCGGCGGTGGCACCAGGCTTCCACAAATCAGTCAAACGACCGCCCGCAATACCACCGATCACCATGCCGAAACCAGCAAGCACCATTAACAGGGGAACCAGCGAAGAATCCCATCCACCGACCTTCTGCAGCCACGGTGAAACGTAGCTCCACCAGCAGAAAATACCGGAATTACCGCAGAACACCGCCATGAGAATAAACCACGGACCGGCGTGAGTGAGGAAACGGAACTGCCCCTTAATGCCAGCGTCCTTAATCGGCGCGACGAACGGCACCCACGCAATCACCAACACCATCGTCATCAACGCCCAAGCGGCAAGAATCGCAAACGCCAAACGCCACGACAGCATTTCCGAAAGCAATGTGCCCGCAGGCACACCCAACATATTGGCAACCGTCTGACCCGTCACCATCATTGACACGGACTGCGCTTCCTTGCCCTTATCGGCCACGTCTTGGCGATCAGCGTGGCCGTACCGAAACGCGCCATGCGGCAAGCCCGAAATGAAACGAGCAGCCAACAACATGGGGGAATTGAACGAAACCGCGCTCAACGTGTTGCCGACCAGTGCGATGATCATGAACAGAATAATGAGATTCTTCGGCGGTACCTTACGGCCGAACACCAGAATCAGCGTGCCCACGCACACGCCGATCGCATATGCGGAAATATAATGGCCTGCCGCAGGAATGCTGACCTGCATGGCGGCGGCTGTCTGAGGCAAAATGCCCATCATCACGAATTCGGCGGCACCAAGAATAAAGGCGCCGGAAGTCCAAAGCCAGAATGCTTCTTTTCACAGTCTCTCCTCCATGAACGGGAAGCGTGTTGGTGTGCGCAATTGTTTACGCGCTTGTGTATTACGTGCTTTTTGATTTTTCAGGTGGTTGCGTCTCACATATGCTGTTTTGCACCGCTGATGCGCTGGGAAATAAAAAAAGGCGGAACCGAAGTTCCGCCTTGAGTTGTCGGGCTGGCGGGATTGAACCCGCGGCCTCTTCGTCCCGAACGAAGCGCGCTACCAGCTGCGCTACAGCCCGTTTGGCAACAGTTGGAAATATTACACGATTGCTTGAGTAATGCAAACACGGCGTGTCGCGTGTGGTGTAGTGGCTTCTCGGTACACTGTGGGCTTATGAGTGAGACCATCGAATCGCAAGAAAATCAGAATGAAGAGGCTGCCGTTCCCGCTATGACTACGGTGGAACGCGCCGAAATGCTGCTGCAGCAGGATGCGGCTATCTACGCCAAGATCAATGACGGCGCCACCCTGGATGAGGCCGTCGATCCGGGCAATAAGGAATTCGGCCCGCTGGCGCATCCGGAACAGGTGCAGATGCGCGTGGCCAAGCGTGCCATGATGCTCAAGGACGGTATCCAGCCGTACCCGGTGACCCTCGACGTCACCGCCACCATCGAAGAGGTCCGCGCCAAGTATGACGGCAAGCTCGAAGCGGGTGACGAGACCGAGGACGTGGTCGGCATCGCCGGTCGCGTACTTTCCTGCGTACGCCGGTGGCCTGTGCTTCGTGCAGCTTTCCGCTGGCGACGGCACCAAGATCCAGGGCATGATCTCCAAGAAGGAGATTGGCGCCGATTCCTTGAAGCAGTTCAAGCAGCTGGTTGACTTGGGTGATCACCTGTTCATCAAGGGTCGTGTGATTGCCTCCAAGACCGGCGAACTGTCCGTGTTCGCCACCGAATGGGCCATCGCCGCCAAGGCGTTGCAGCCGCTGCCGGCCCTGCACAAGGACCTGAACGAAGACACCCGCACCCGCAAGCCGTACATCGGCATGATCGCCGACGAGAAGATCCGCAATATGGTGCGCAACCGCTCCAAGGCCGTTGCTTCCCTGCGCAAGACCTTCGCCGATCACGACTTCCTCGAGGTCGAAACCCCGATGTTGCAGACCGTGCACGGCGGTGCCGCCGCACGTCCGTTCACCACGCACATGAACGCGTTCGACCTTGACCTGTATCTGCGTATCGCGCCGGAACTGTTCCTCAAGCGTTGCCTGGTCGGCGGCATCGACCGCGTGTTCGAGATCAACCGTGACTTCCGTAACGAAGGCGTTGACGCCACCCATGCTCCGGAATTCACCATGGTTGAGGCCTATCAGGCTTACGGCAACTACGACACTATCGGTGCGCTCGTCAAGCAGCTCGTGCAAGACACCGCCATGGACGTGTTCGGCACCCACAAGGTGACGTTGCTCGACGGTTCCGAATACGATTTCGGCGGCGAATGGAAGACCATCAGCATGTATGATTCCCTCTCCGAAGCGCTCGGCGAGGAAATCGTGCCGAATGGCGGCCCGGACAATCCGGGCACTTCCGTGGAACATCTCGGTGCCATTGCCGACAAGCTCGGTGTGGAACGCGACGATGTGGAGAACCACGGCAAGCTCGTCGAACACCTGTGGGAGCACTTCTACGAAGACAAGCTGTTCGAGCCGACCTTCGTGCGTGACTTCCCGGTCGAACCTCCCCGCTGGTCAAGGGCCACCGTTCCAAGCCAGGCGTGGTCGAAAAGTGGGATCTGTATGTGCGCGGCTTCGAGCTGGCCACCGGCTACTCCGAGCTGAACGATCCGGTTGTGCAGCGTGAACGTTTCGTGGCTCAGGCCAAGGATGCGCTCGCCGGCGACGAAGAAGCCTGCGATATCGATGAGGACTTCCTCGAGGCTCTCGGCGTGG
>ENA-OQCD01000380-OQCD01000380.1-human-gut-metagenome-genome-assembly--contig:-NODE-380-length-12441-cov-3.867793_pt1 | contig 12441 bp, 16 predicted proteins | sample MGYA00242755_ERZ504571 | MGnify/ENA primary metagenome ERZ504571 (study PRJEB26092, sample SAMD00036274) | human gut metagenome | host: Homo sapiens | study: EMG produced TPA metagenomics assembly of...
GTTTTGGTTGCTATAATATAACACGTTGTCAGGCGACAGCAGCACAGTCTGGGGTTTAGCTCAGCTGGGAGAGCGCTTGCATGGCATGCAAGAGGTCACCGGTTCGATCCCGGTAATCTCCACCAAAAAGCACCGTATCTGGTCCAGGTACGGTGTCTTTCTTTTTGTCGCTTATGGGGGTAATGATGACCATTATGGCCTATGGGAAGGTTATTTGCCGTATGGTGGGTAGAATGTTGGGTGCAGCCCGTTTGCAGAACGATGCAAGCATCGTTCCCTACAAATTGGTTGCATTGTTCATAGCAGATTTCAAAGTTTCTCCGCAGCGGGATGAGGGCATCCCGCCCTACAGGATGATGGCAGATATTGATAAATATAAAATAACTCCCCCGGCAGCGTTCCTCGCGGTAATGCGGGACTGCTTGTCGAGGGAGTTTTCTTGCTTATCGCTTATTGATTTATCAGGTTTCTTCTTCCAGTTCCGGCTGTTCTGCCGGGGCGGGGGCTACCATGCGCAGGAACTCGGCTTCGTCAATCACGGGGATGCCGAGCGTTTGGGCTTTGGTCAGCTTGGAGCCTGCCGCGGCACCAGCCAGAACATAGGCTGTCTTTTTGGAAACAGAGCCGCTGGCCTTGCCGCCGTTCTGCACGATCATGGCCTCGGCTTCCTGGCGGGAAAGGGTGGGCAGTGTGCCGGTCACAACGATCGTCATTCCGGCAAGGGCCGTTCCCTTCTTTTCGCCGTGCCACTGCATATTTACACCCGCATCGGCCAGGCGGTGCAGCAAATCCGCAGTACCGTCTTTGGCAAAGAACTCCACCACGCTCTGCGCCATCACGCCGCCGAAGCCATCAATGCTGCTGATGTCCTCCGCTGCGGCGTTTTTCAGGGCGTCCATACTGCCAAAATGCTCAGCCAGCAGGGCGGCGGCTTTATCGCCAATATTGCGGATACCAAGACCGAACACCAGTTTATCCAGGTTGTTCTGCTTAGAGGAAGCAATGGCTTTGAGCAGGTTCTCAGCGCTCTTGGCTTTGAATTTATCCAGCGTCAGCAGCTGATCTTTGGTCAGGTCGTACAGGTCTGCTACTGAGTGCACCAGCTGGCGGTCAATCAGCTGCTGGGCGATTGCTTCGCCCAGGCCGTCAATGGCCATGGCAGTGCGGGAGGCAAAATGGATGAGGTTGCGCAGGCTCTGGGCCGGGCATTCCGGGTTGACGCACCGCAGGGCGGCTTCATCCTGCAGGTGTACCACCGGTGCCCCGCAGGACGGGCAGACCCGCGGCATATGGTACGGCACTGAGTTTTCGCCGTGTCGCGCCACACCGATGACTTCCGGGATGATATCCCCCGCTTTGCGCACCTGGATGGTATCGCCAATACGGACGTCCATCGCTTCGATGATATCCTCATTGTGCAGGTTGGCGCGGGAAACGCTGGTACCCGCCAGAAAAATGGGGTCAAACACTGCGGTGGGAGTCAGCACGCCGGTGCGGCCAACAGTGACTTCGATATCACGGACGATGCTTTCCTTGACTTCCGGCGGATACTTGAAGGCAATAGCCCAGCGCGGGAACTTGTTGGTGCTGCCAAGGGCCTGACGCGCAGTAAGATCGTTGACCTTGATAACAGCGCCGTCCATATCAAAATCAAGGGTGCCGCGGCTTCGCCAATGCGCTGGATCTCGGCAATGGCATCCTCAATGTTGGTATATACGTTATAGCGCGGGGATACTGGGAAGCCGAGGGACTTGATATAATCCAGCGTTTCGCTGTGGGTGGTAAAGGTTTTGCCCTCCACCTGCTGCAGGTTGAACACAAAGATAGAAAGCCGCGGGCTGCCGTGATCTTGGCATCTTTCTGCCGCAGAGAGCCCTGCCGCCGCGTGCGGGGGTTCTGAACGGCGTTTTATCCTCCAGCTCCTGCTGCTCCTTCAGGGCAAAAACGCTTCATGCGGCATATAGACTTCGCCGCGCACTTCCAGAAATTCGGGGGCATTGGGGATTTCTTTGGGGATAGACTTGATGGTGGCAAGGTTTTCGGTCACGTCCTCCCCCACCAGGCCATCGCCGCGGGTGGAGCCGCGGGTCAGGCGGCCGTTGCGGTATTCCAGGCTGACAGAAAGGCCGTCGATTTTGATTTCTACCACATATTCCGGCGTAACGCCTGCTTCCCGCACGCGCTGGTCAAACTCGCGCAGTTCATCCAGCGAGAAAGCGTCCTGCAGGCTTCCATTTTAACAGCGTGGGCCACCTTGCTGAACTTGCCGCTGGGGGTGCCGCCCACATGCTGGGTAGGGCTGTCCGGCGTGACAAGCTGCGGGAATTGGGCTTCGATGGTTTTCAGCTCGCGGGTCAGCTGGTCATACTCGTAATCTTCCAGTTCCGGGGCGTCCTGGTCATAATACAGACGGTTATTCTTTTCAATCACAGCGCGCAGTTCTGCTGCACGTTTGCGGGCCTGCTCCAGTTCCATGGTAGTATTTCCTCCGTTTGCGCGGTTATTCGGCTTACTCTTCCGAGTTTGGTTTGCTTTTTCAATGCACTTTAGTATGCCCGGCTGCGGGCAGATATAGAAAAGGCCGCCCTGCCTGTGGGCGGCTTGGACGCGATATAAAACGAAAAGCGCCCGGCAAAATTGCCAGCGCTTTTGTCTGGTGGAGATTACCGGGATCGAACCGGTGACCTCTTGCATGCCATGCAAGCGCTCTCCCAGCTGAGCTAAACCCCCAGATGCTTTGCCGTGGTTGGCTTTTCAACCGGCGACAGGTGTTATTATAACAGGGTGTTGGGTATTTGTCAACTAATTTTTTGAAAGTTTTTGGGGTTTGGCTCACTTTTTTGCTTTGCCGGGCATAGCATGGGCTGCGCGGAAAATAAAGCGGCGGGAGGTGATGCCCCATGCGCAAGTGCCGCAGTGCCGGGCACCGCAGCCGTCATGCCGCGCTTTGGCGGCGGCTGGCATTGGCAGCGGCAGTTTTCTGCCTTTGCTGGCACCTGGCCGACTGCATTGAAGATGCCATGTGGCCCGCCATGCGGGAAGTTGCCCAGCACGAATGCCGCAGCCTTGTGGTGCAGTGCCTGAACACAGCGGTCTATGGCGAGCTTTCCGCCAACCCGCAGCGGTATGCCGGGCTGTACACGCTGAACGGTGGCTGCCTGCTGGGGGACAGCGAACGGATCAACACCGCGCGGGCAGCCTGGTGCAAACCGCCCAGCAGGCATTGAATACCATGCCGAAAAATGACATCAGCATTTCCTTAGGCAGCTTATCCGGCAGCATTTTCCTGTTGGAAATGGGGCCGGGCTGGACGGTGCACCTGAACCCGGACGGGTATGTGGAGGGGCGCATGGAAGAAACCATGGAGCCCGCCGCCATCAACCGCACCCGATTTACGGCGGACCTTGTGCTGGAAACCACAGTGAATATTATCCTGAACGGCCGCGCCGCGCTGACCCAGGTGGAAGTACGGGTGCCGTTGGCCAGCTTTTTGTTGGATGGCGATGTGCCCGCTTATTATGGCAGTTGAATGATAAAAGCCGCAGCCCGCGGCAGGCTCCCCCCTGCTGCGGCTGCGGTTATACGGTTTTAATGATGGTTGTGGCCACGAATGATGCGGTATTCCGGTTCCAGCTTATCCGTTAGGAACAGCTGGCTGTGGTAAAGCCCGGCATAGCCGGAAAGCGCATAGGTAATGCCGCACACGATGGCAAAGTACCAAAGCCCCTGCGCACCGAACAGCTCGATTGCCAGCACCAGTGATGCCACCACGCAGTTGCTGGCACCGCAGAATACGCCAGCCAACCCAAGGGCTGCGCCAAAGCCCGCCGGGATGCCCAGCAGCGGCGCGGCCACACAGCCAAAGGTTGCCCCCACAAAAAAGCTGGGCACGACCTCACCACCCTTAAAGCCAGAGCTGAGGGGTAAGGGCGGTGAGCAGGATCTTGACGATCCAGTCCCACGGCAGGGCCTGGCCCTGTTCCACCGCAGCGGCGATGATGTTCACGCCCGCGCCGTTATAGCGCATGCTGCCATACAGCAGGGTGAACACCACAACCACACAGCCGCCCAAAAAGGCCCGCACCCACGGGTTGGGCAGCAGTTTGGGCAGGCCGTGCGCAGCGCTGTGCAGCACAAAGCAGAACAGATGCACCACCACCGCGCAGGCCAGCGCCAGCAGCACGACCCGCACGACCATGGCAGGTTCAACGCCGGGGCTTCCACCGCAAAGCGCGTAGGGGTAACGCCGATAAGCCGAGCAACGCCATAGGCAATGATTGCCGCCGTAAAGCACGGGATATACGCCGCATAGAACACACGCCCACGTTGACAACGTCATGGCAAAAAAAGGTTGCGGCAAGCGGGGTGCTGAACAAAGCGGAAAAGACGCCGCCATACCGCACTGCACGGCCATGCGGCGCTCGTGCTCATTCAGGTGCAGCACGCCGCCGGCCCACCAGCCGATGGTGCCGCCCATCTGCAAAGCAGCGCCCTCGCGCCCGGCACTGCCGCCGCCCAAGTGGGTGAGCACCGTGCTGATAAACATGACCGGCAGCAGCCAGAACCGGATGGGCTTGCCATCCTTGACGCAGTCGATCATATCATCGGTCGAAACGCCCTCCAGCTTTGCCGCTTTATAAAATGCCACGATGACAAGGCCGATGATCGGCAGCAAAAACAGGATGGCGGTGTGTTCGGTCCGCAGTTCGGTTACATGCTCCACAGCCAGATCAAACGCCGCACCAATGATACCGCAGGGCACGCCGGTAATCATGGCCAATGCCAGCCATTTCAGCAGCTCTTTTGCGCAGAACCATACGCGGCCCGCGCAGGATACAATTCTTTCCCTGATGTTTTCCATCCGATAGGTTTCCCCCTTCTACTTTGCAATAATTCTGTTACTTCATCGCCTGCAGCTGCACCTGCAATGCGGCGCGGGTATACAGCGTATTGAGTACCTGAATGATCTCTTTTTTGCTCAGCCGCGGCGGCAGGCCCAGAATGCGCAGGAACGTGCGCCGCCGTTCGCTGGCGTTGGCGCTGCCGCTTAAGCCCCACTCATACAGATCGGTATAGGTAATGGGGTCCGTGTTCTGCTGCTGGGCCTGCAGGGGGGCCGCGGCCAGGGCGGTATGCAGCCCCTGCAGAATCAGGGCATCGTCCACACCTTCCACGCCAAGCAGGCCCTCCTTGCCGGGTTCCGGTTTGCGGGGTTCCTTACCGGGCACGGCGGGGATATAGGCCTGCAGCACGTTTTGCGGCCCCACAAGGCCGGTGATGTAGTGGCGGATCTTAAAGCCTGCGGCGTCGGAGTCCGTCAGCAAAATCATGCCCTGGGCGGCGGCAATGCGTTTGAAGAGCGCCTGCATGGTTTTATCCTTAAAGATAGCAAAACCATCTGTTGTCAGGATGGTGGCATCCACAAGGTTGGCCAGGCGGGCGGCATCGTATTTGCCTTCCACCACAAGGGCCTGGGTCAGGTTCAATTTATTCTGGTTCATGCACGGCTCCTTGCCAGCGAAAGTTCGCAGATGGCTTTTTGCATCAGCAGCGGGGCATCCAGGCGGCTGCCTTTCAAATCCAGGTCCAGCTTTTGCAGGATGCGCAGGCTTTCTTCGATCTGGCTGCGCTGAAAGCGGGCGGCAGTCTGATCCGCGTTGCCAAGGCGGTAGTTCCATTTGCCGGTATACTTAAAATCCTTGGCCAGGTCCGCCAGCGGGCGGCGGCTCTTTTTTAGCCAAAAAAAGCCCGGTAAATATCCAGATAGTTGCCGATCAGCGCGCCGGTAATAAGGATTGGCTCGTTTTGCAGTTCCAGCAAGGTTTGCAGTTTGGCCAGAGCCTGGCGGGTGTTGCCCACCGCCACCAGCTTGACCATATCAAAGGTATCAGCGTCCAGCGTGACGGTGCCAAGCTGCTGAATCATTTGGGTAGTGATGGTGGTATAGCCACTGAGCGCTGCCAGCTTGGCGATCTCATTTTGCAGCAAAAACTGGTCGTCGCCGCAGCGGTCCAGCAGGGCGGCTTCGGCACCGGGGGCAAAGGTGGTGTGATACTCCCCTGCCAAGTGCGGGCCATCTCCTGCAAGGCGGCGCGGCCGGGTTTAGCGATCTGTACACAGTAGCCCAGTTTTTCGCATGCGGCGATGAGCTTTTGCTCCCGCTTGCCAGGCTTGATTTTGCCGTATTTTTCTTCCAGCAGGCTGGTCAGCACAAAGACGCGTTCTCGGTATCGGAAAGGGTATCGCAGAGCTCCTGCAAATCTTTATCCGAATAGGCAGACGGACGAATGAGCGGCAGCATAACCAGCCGGCGGCCGCCAAAGAACGAGATGGTGCCCGCCGCCAGCACAATATCCTCCACACTGGGGGCGGGGCCATCCAGCGTGGTGGTATCGGGGGCTTCTTCGCTCAAAAACTTTTCGGCTTTGGCGGCGGCGCTGCGCACCAGAGCTTCATCACTGGCATAAAAGTAAAACACCGGGCAGCCGGACTTGAGACGTTTTTTCAGCTCGGTTTCACTGTACAGCAAGGGGCTGCACCTCCTCATACACAACACTTTTGCCGGGGCGCACCACGGCAGTCGGGGTTTCGGCATCGTAATAAACAGGGGTATCCCCCGCTTTGGACAGCCATTTGGGTGTTTGCTGGTTGCACAAAATTGCCTTTGCCTGAATGGCTTCCGGGCAGCTTCCACCCGCGCAGTACAGATCCACTTCCACCGGATCGGCCAGGATCAGCTTGCCCGCACTGGCCGCGGCGTGCCAGCCGCCGACATCCAGTACCGCAAGGGCTGCGGCGTTGGTGTGCAGCAAATCAACTTCCACGGTATCCAGCAGCTGCAGATGGGTCAGGCCCTGCGGCAGGTCGGCAATGGTCAGCAGCTGCGCGGCCTGCAGGGGCATTTCGCCGGGTTCGGTGCGCAGGTCGATCACTGCGGCAAGTTCCGGCGCGCCGTTCTGGGTCAGATACTGCTGCACCGCACGGCCATTGGCGGCGCTGCCGCGGTAGAGCACCACGGCGCGGTTATTCTGCACCGCCACCACGCAGCCATTGCCCGCGGTGCCCACCATGGCCAGGTGTACCACATCGCGCTGCATGGTGCTGCCCAACATAACGGCTGCCACTGCGCACACAAAGCCAACGGGCACAAAGCGGCGCAGCTGCCGGGTACGCCAGAAAAGCGCCGCCAGCACAGCAAAAACAGCCAGCACCCACAAAGTATACCGCACCGGCAGGGCAATGTGTGCCACCGGAAGAGCCGCGCACCAGGCGGCCAGGGTGGTCATCAGGCGCAGCACAATGCCAAGCAGCAGGCTTGCCCCGTGGAACAGCGGGTCCAGCACCGGCACAAAGGAAAGCACCAGCGCCAGGATCCCCAGCCGCAGCGCCGGGCCAAGCAGCCACACCACCAACAGGTTGGCGGGCACTGCGGCACCACTGGCTGCCATGCCGTGCAGCAGCAAGACCGGTAAGGTTGCCAAAGTGGCCAGTACCGCAGTCTGCACCGCATCCACCGCGCGGAGCACGATGGCAAGGGGCAGCGGCAGGGCGGTTTGCCGCCTTGGGTTATGGCGGGCCGCATAGCGCACCTGCACAAACTGTGTTTGCCGTTTGGCCAGCGCCGAAGCTGCCAGCACGCCCAATACCCCGCAGACGGAAAGCTGGAAGCCGATATCACACGGGGCAAAAGGCTGCTGCACCCCAATGATGATGGCGGCCAACGCCAGCGCGGTAAGGGAATCCGGCGGCTGGAGCAAAAGGCTGCCCACCAGCATGATGAGGAACATAACGCCCGCACGGAACACCGAGAACGGCAGCCCTGTCAACCCCATATAGAGCAGCAAAACCGTGATTTGCAGCAGGACCCGCGGAACCGAGAACCGGCTGCGCCGCCGTCCCTGCCCCATGGCAAACAGGCCGCACAGCAGCGCCACATGCAGGCCGGAAACCGCCAGCAGGTGGGCAATGCCCGCCGTGCGGAAGGTATCACTCCATTCGTCCGTCAGTTCGCTTTTCTCGCCCAGCAGCATGGCAGCTTCCACCCCGGCAAGATTTTGTGGCAAGTAGGTGGTTAACCGTTTGGCAAACGCCTGCCGCAGGTGGTACAGCCGGTACGGCAGCGCATCCGAGGTTTCCTGCCAGATATAATCCGCCTGATAGGATGCCCCAAGCCAAGTACCCTTGGCATAGCGGGACATGCGGTAAGAGTCCGCCCGCAGGGGCTGCAGTTGGAACTGCCCGGTAATGATATCCCCCGCCTCGGAATACGGCAGGTCTGTGCAGTAAACCTTGAGCGAGGTTTTGCGGCCATCCAGCTGGGTGATAAGCAGCGTTGCCCGCACATTGCCCGGCTGCCAGGAGGTTTCGGCGTCCGGCTGCACAATGGCGGTGCAGGCATAGGTTTGCCCTGCCAGGCTTTGGGCCGGTTTTACCACGGCCAGCTGGTAAGCAGCGCTCCACACCAGGCCAGCCAGCAGCCCTGCCACGGCGGGTAGCGCAAAGCGGGCCGCCCGGCGCTGGGTAAAGGCAGCAAAGAGGAACAGCGATATAAAAAGTGCCGCCGTCAGCAGCGAGGCCAACGGCGGCAGGTACGCCGCGGCCAGCTCTGCCAATGCGAAGGCAAGACCAAAGCCAGCCAGCTTACGAGTCATGAGTTTTTAGTGGGCAAACAGGGGCAGCGGCTCAAGGAAGATGATATCCTTGCGCTCGGCTGCATCGCCTTCCGCCAGAACAGCTGCCTGGGCCACAATGGTGCCGGAGCTGCGGGCTGCCAGTGCATCCAGCGCATGCAGGCTGCCGCCGGTGGAAATTACGTCATCTACAACCAGGATGCGCTTGCCGTTCATATAGTCAAGGTCTTTTTTGTCAATGACCAGGGTCTGCTTGCCGGCGGTGGTGATGGACTGATCCTCTACGATGACCGGATCCGCCATGTACCCCTTGACACCCTTGCGGGCGGGGATCCACTGCTTGCCGCTCTGGCGGGACATTTCGTATGCCAGGGGGATGCCCTTGGCTCGGCAGTCAGGATGACATCAAAATCCGGGCACTTTTCCAGCAGGGCCTTGGCGCAGGCAATGGTCAGCTCAACATCGCTGAACATGATGAATGCGGCAATGTCCAGATGGTCATTGATTTTGCAGATGGGCAATTCACGGGTCAGGCCTGCCACATGCAAGGTATAGGTTTTTGCCATAGTAAACAACCTCTTTTCACATTTCGGTGCAAAGGAGCCATGCATCAGCCCGGAGGCCATGCAAGGCTGCGCTTTGCCAGCACATGGAAGTGCAGGTGCTTCACGCTCTGGCCGCCATCGGCGCAACGTTGGTCACAACGCGGTAGCCGCTTTCGTCCACGCAAGCTGCTTGCACAGGTTGGCGATGGTAGCGTAAATATGGCCCAGCAGTGCAGCGTCCGCTTCGGTAAGCTTTGCCGCAGATTCAATATGCTGCTTGGGGATCACCAGAAAAATGCACCGGTGCCTGCGGGTCAATATCATAAAATGCCAGCAGAGTGTCATCCTCATACAGCTTATTGGACGGGATCTGGCCCGCTGCGATTTTGCAAAACAGGCAGTCATCCATCGGTTTTGCCCCCTTTCCCAGGGTGCGGGGCGGTTGGCCCGGCACCCCAAAATTGTACAGTTGTATTATAGCACGCTCAGTTTGCTTTTTCCAGGTTTTCTTTCACAATGCCTTCCACAGCGTTCAGTGCATCGTCGATCTTGGAAGTATCGCGGATACCGGCCATGGCGAAGTCCGGCTTGCCGCCGCCGTTGCCGCCTGCAATGGCAGCGATCTGCTTAACCAGGGCACCAGCCTTCAGACCGCGGGCCAGGGCGTTTTTTGCCAACGCCGACAGCCAGGGTGGTCTTGCTGCCATCGGTGCCGATCAAAGCGCCGACTGCGTTGGGCTCTTTATCACGCAGTTTATCCATCATGCTGCGCAGGGTATCAGGGGTGGTGCCGTTCAGATAAACGGTAACAATGCGCACGCCGTCAACCTCGACAGCATTCTGGAACAGGCCGTCGATCTGGCTGGATGCCAGCTTTGCCTTGGCGATCTCCAGCTGCTTGTTGGCCTCTTTCAGTTCAGCGGTCACAGCTTGGGCGCGGGCGGCAACATCCTTCATGTTGTTGGCCTTCAGGGCAACAGCGGTGTTGGCCAGTTCAGCGGTACGGTCGTCCAGCAGGTTCAGCACGCCGTAACCGGTGGTGGCCTCAATGCGGCGGATACCGGCGGCAACGCTGGCTTCGGACAGGATCTTGAAGCAGCCGATCTGGGCAGTGTTTTTGACATGGGTGCCGCCGCAGAACTCAACGCTCCAGCCGCCTGCATCCACAACGCGGACAACCTTGCCGTACTTTTCGCCAAACAGAGCCATAGCGCCCATCTTTTTGGCTTCCTCAATGGGCAGGTTCTGGATGGTGACAGGCAGAGCGGCAAAGATTTTTTCGTTCACGCGCTTTTCCACTTCCACCAGTTCTTCGGGGGTAACGGCGTTGAAATGGGTAAAGTCAAAGCGGGTGATCTTGTCGTCCTGGTAGCTGCCGGCCTGGTGGACATGCTCGCCCAGCACTTCGCGCAGGGCTTTCTGCATCAGGTGGGTGGCGGTGTGGTTGCGGCAGATGGAAGCGCGGCGCTGTTCATCCACAGCAGCGGTTACGGTATCGCCTACGCGGATGGTGCCGTCCAGCAGGGTGCAGGTGTGAACATAGAAGCCTTTGGGGGTCTTTTTTGACCTGGTTGACTTTCAGGTTTGCAGTGCCGCTGGTCAGGTAGCCGTGGTCAGCAACCTGGCCGCCCATCTCGGCATAGAACGGGGTACGGTCCAGAACGACCAGCACATTCTCGCGCTCTTCATAGTCGGTGGAAACCGCATCGTTCAGTTCTTCGCCGTCAGACAGGGCCAGAACCTTGGCGGTTTCTTTCAGCACATCATAGCCGTCAAACTCGGTCGGCTCAGCGTTCAGTTCACCGAACAGGTCCTCGCTCCAGCCGGAGATATCCTTGGCCAGGCGCTCGGCACGGGCGCGCTCACGCTGGCGGGTCATCTCGACATGGAAAGCAGCTTCGTCAATGCCAAGGCCGGCTTCGGCAGCGATCTCCTTGGTCAGATCAAGCGGGAAGCCGAAGGTATCGTTCAGCTTGAAAACATCCAAGCCGGACAGGATCTTCTTGTTGGTCTCGTGCAGGTGCTGGATCATGCCGTTCAGGATGTTCATGCCGGAGTCAATGGTCTTATAGAAGCGCTCTTCCTCGGTGCCAATAACTTTCTTGATATAGGATTCATGCTCGCGCAGTTCGGGGTAACCAACCTCGCTGGAGATGATAACGGTATCCACCAGATCAGTCAGGAACGGATGGTCGATGCCCAGCATACGGCCATGGCGGGCAGCGCGGCGCAGCAAGCGGCGCATAACATAGCCGCGGCCTTCGTTGGAGGGCAGGATGCCGTCAGAAGCCATGAACACGGTAGCGCGGATATGGTCGGTGATGACGCGGATGGAGATATCGTCCTTCTCGTTTGCACCGTACTGTTTGCCGGAGATGCGCTCCACATGGTGCAGAACAGCGGCAACGGTATCGACCTCGAACAGGTTATCCACATCCTGCATGACAACGGCCAGACGCTCCAGGCCCATGCCGGTATCAATGTTCGGTTTGGGCAGCAGCGCATAGGTGCCCTTGCCATCGGAATCATACTGGCTGAACACCAGGTTCCAGATTTCCATGAAGCGATCGCAGTCACAGCCAACGCCGCAGGTCGGCTTGCCGCAGCCATACTTCAGGCCGCGGTCAAAGTAGATCTCACTGCAGGGGCCGCACGGACCAGAGCCATGCTCCCAGAAGTTATCCTCTTTGCCCAGGCGGACCATGTGGTCTTCGGGGATGCCGACAGACTTGGTCCAGATATCATAGGCCTCGTCATCGTCCTGATAGACAGAGATATACAGGCGGTCAGCGGGGATTTCCAGCTCTTTGGTCAGGAACTCCCAAGCCCAGGGAATGACCTCTTTCTTGAAATAATCCTGGAAGCTGAAGTTGCCCAGCATTTCAAAGAAGCAGCCATGGCGTGCGGTAATGCCGACGCGCTCAATATCCGGGGTACGGATGCACTTCTGGCAGGTGGTAACACGGTGGCGGGGCGGTTCTTCCTGGCCAAGGAACCACTTTTTCATAGGTGCCATACCGCTGTTGATAAGCAGCAGGCTGGGGTCATCTTTGGGCACCAGCGGGAAGCTGCCAAGGCGCAGATGGCCTTTGCCTTCAAAATAGTGCAGGTATTTTTCGCGTAATTCGTTAAGTCCTGTCCACTGCATGATCCTGATTCTCCATTTCGTATGCTGAAATAATTGGGATACTGTTTTGCCCCGGGTTTTACCACAGCCGCAAAAAGGAAAGAAAACGGACCGCTTTGCCCCGCCAGACAGCGTACAA
>ENA-OQCD01000381-OQCD01000381.1-human-gut-metagenome-genome-assembly--contig:-NODE-381-length-12438-cov-2.333604_pt1 | contig 12438 bp, 18 predicted proteins | sample MGYA00242755_ERZ504571 | MGnify/ENA primary metagenome ERZ504571 (study PRJEB26092, sample SAMD00036274) | human gut metagenome | host: Homo sapiens | study: EMG produced TPA metagenomics assembly of...
ACAGTAAAGGATGATGGAGTTGGAATGTCACAGGAGCAGTTGGAGAAATTGATGGGGACAGAGGAAGAGCCAGATCATGAAGCAGAGCGGACACATACCCCATCTGGGGAGTATATGCGGTGAGAAAGAGACTGGATTATGTATATCAGAACAAAGCAAGGATGAGCATTACATCAGAACCGGGGAAGGGAACACAGGTAATACTGGAAATTCCGATGAACGGTAATGTCGGAGTTACTTACAGGAAATACGATGAAACTGTAAATGAAAATAACAAAAAAAGGGGAGACGAGAGATAATGGAATTGCAGGTAATGATATTAGATGATGAATATATTATTCTGGATGGTTTATGTTCGTTTCCATGGAGCGATTATGGATACCATATATCCGCAACTGCAAGGAACGGATTGGAGGGTCTGGAGAAACTAGAGCAGGCGAAACCGGATCTGATTCTTACAGATGTGAAGATGCCGGGAATGGATGGACTGGATTTTGCAGAAAAAGCACATGAGATTTATCCCAATGCGGTTATAGTGATACTGACAGGATATGACAGTTTTGCCTACGCTCAGAAAGCAATCAGCATTGGTGTGGAAGAATATCTTCTCAAACCGGTGGACTATGATGAGTTAAAGGCAATGGCTGCCCGGATTGCAGGGGAAATTCATGCAAGGAAGGAAAAACAGCAGGAAATCCGGGATCTGAAGAAATATTTCAACAGGTCAGTTCCGCAGCTGAGATCCAAAATTTGCGGGAAATCTTCTGTATGGAAGAATCCAGGGAAAAGGAGTTGTAAAAGAGCAGGCAGAATCTCTGAATCTGACAATAGAGAAATATATTGTGTGTGTAGGGCGAAAAAGTTGTTGGAGAAAATAAAATCCATACAGGAGATAAATGGATAGAGGAATTTGCATGCATCAATATTTTTGAGGAAATTTTTAATGATTTTGGAATTCATGTTTTGAGCGATTATAATACAGCAACTGCAGAATATAATTTTATTCTTTTGTTTGAAAAGGAAGAAGAAAACGCAGTATGTATGGAAAAAGCATTGCAGGCATGCAGTAAGATACAGGTAGAAGTAGAACGGTATCTGAAAGCACATATGAATTTTGGATTGAGCGATGTAGAAGTGGACGAATATCAGGCAAATGCACAGTACCGTAAGGCACAGACAGCATGCAGGCAATGTGTTTTATCTGGGTACGAATATCATACTCAGATACGAAGATCTGCAATATGAAAAACAGACAGACTTTGTGATTACTTCCGGTGAAAAAACACATTTTTATGATGACTTTGTTTCAGGACAGTTTTGAGAAAGCGGAGGATGAACTTCATCAGATGTTTCGAAACGCACCGGAAGATGTATCTCCGGTGAAATTTGCAGCAATGGATTTACTTTTGGGATGTATGAAATTTCCATATATCTGTGCAGTTGACAGTGAAATTCATAATAAAAACTGGAATCTTTCTGTGCTTCAGGATGGAATAAAAAGAATCTGTCAGTGCGAGAACACAGAAGAGGTGTTGAATTGTCTGCTGAATCTGTTTGGAACGCTGATTAAACAGAATACAGAAGGAACTGATGAACGGAACCGGAAACTGGTTCAGAGTGTTCTTTCTTACATTGAGAAGAATTATTCAGGAGATTTATCTATGGATGATCTGACTGAGAAATTCCATGTAAGCAGAACCTATATCAGCCGCCTTCTTAAGAAATATGCCGGAAAGAGTTTTCTGGAATATCTGACAGATGTCCGGTTCCAACAGGTGGAGAAACTGATTGCAGATAATAAATATAAACAATATGAAATCGCAGAATGGTAGGATACAAAGACTTTGGATATTACATAAAAGTATTCAAAAAGCGTTACGGTATTACACCCAATGAATTCAGGAAATATATATAAACAGCGAGGTTAACTGTATCAGGTAAGTCATTTAATCGAATCAGGCAAGTAGCGAGGCGGATGATTTTATCTACCTGACGATAGAACAGGAGATTTGTGCACAGTATAAAATTTGTGCACAAACCTCCTATTTTTTACTTTTATTTCCAATTGTTTATAAAAGGCAAAAAGACTAAAATAAAATCATCAAAGAACGAGGAAACACAAATTAAAAGGAGGAAACAGGTAAATGAGGAAAATGAAAAAAGTGTTATCACTTGCCATGACGGCAGCTATGACAGCCAGTCTTCTGACAGGCATGGGAGCAGTTACAGCTTCTGCGAAGAAATCGGACGATGGAAAAAGAACGAAGATTACTGCTTTATTAAATTCAACAGAATCGACAGAACAGTATCAGGTTTATGACTATTTGTTGAAAAATTTCTGTGATGAGAAAGGCATTGACTATGAAATAGAAATGGTTAATGATAAACAAGATTATTTTACGAAATTACAGATGTATATCAATAGTGATACATTACCAGATATCTTCGGATGCCCCAATGGAACACTTTCTAAAGCATGTAAAGACATTGATGCATTAGTGGATTTAGGTGCTGAGTTAGATCGAAATGGATATGCGGATAAGATGAATGGTGCGGTACGAGATTTCCTTACAGATGCAGATGATGGTAATTTGTATCTTTTCCCACAGGATTATATTGTGAATTCTTTATGTATAGGAAGGATCTCTTTGAAAAAGCCGGTATTAAAGAAACTCCGACAACATGGAAAGAATTTGAAGAAGACTGTCAGAAACTTGCGGATATAGGAGAAATTCCGGTTATTATCGGTGGTTCAGATGTATGGCAGATTATGAGATATCTTTCATTCTCTCCATGGAGAGTAACAGGTCCGGAATTTATCACTGGATATCAGGCTGGAACAGACTCTTTTGCCAAAAATGAAGCTGCCAAATATGGTGTAAATCTGGTTTATGATCTTGGAACAAAAGGATATTTTGAACCAGGATTTGCAAGTGTAGATTACACTTCAGCCACAAACTTATTCTATGGTGGCACTGGTGGAATTTTCTACAGTGGTTCAGGTCAGATCAATCTTGCTGAGGATATGTATGATGCAGGTCAGATAGGATTTTTCCCTGTGCCTGACACAGAAGAAATGGATAATATGGAGACAAATATTCCAATTCACGCAGGATTTGGTATTGGATATAATAAGGCTACATATGACGACACTATGCAGGAATTCTTTGATTATGCATGTGAACATTATTCAGAGGCTTGTTACAACAAAGGAAATATTTTCTCACCGTTTAACGATGATATTCCAGAAGGACTTCCACAGCTTTTCTATGATCTTCAGCCGTTATTTGAAAATGCTGAAACAGCATGGACCTCATGGGATGATAAGCTTGATTCAGAAAATCTGACCCAAATTGCAGATGAACAGCAGAAACTGGCTCAGGGAATTACCACTCCGGATGAATTTATCGAAACCTGTGATTTCTTTTGTAAAAAGTAAGTGATTTTTCAATAATAATAAACAGAGACTGACAGCTGCCTTGTCAGTCTCTTTCAGAGAAAGAGAGGAGGAAGAACTGTGCAGAAAGCATTTGGAAAAAAGTCAGTCATCCTTTTATTCATCTTTCCAGCATTTCTTATTTATACAGCATTTGTAATTGTTTCCATCATATGGGCTGGTTATTATAGCTTTTTTGACTGGGGTGGTGTTGGAGAGAAAGTATTTGTAGGATTAAAAAACTATATAGAACTTGTTACGCAGGATGAAGTTTTCAGAGCTACAATAGGGCATACTCTTGTTTATACTGTAATTAATGTGGCAATTCAGGTATTTGGAGGATTATTATTTGCGATTCTCCTCAGTCGTATTAAAAAAGGAAGAGTTGCTTTACAGACTCTGTATTATATTCCGGTAGTTATCTCTTCTGTAGCGATTTGCCAGATTTTTACAAAGTTATTATCAGTAACTCCAACCGGTATTGTGAATCAGGTATTATCATTCATCGATCCATCTCTGAAACTGATGGAGTGGATTTCCAATCCTCAGATTTCACTGTATGTAACAGCTTTTGTAGAAGCATATAAATACCTGGGACTGTATATGGTTATCTTTTATGCAGCACTGATCGGTGTTCCGGATGAACTGGGAGAAGCAGCACTGATCGATGGAGCATCAACATGGCAGGAATATCTTTATGTAAGAATTCCTTATATTAAACCGGTTATCATTGCAAACTGTCTGCTGGTACTGAATGGTTCCCTGAGATCTTTCGAGTTCTCTTATCTGTTAACACATGGAGGACCGGGAAATGCTTCTGAACTTATGACAACTTATATGTATAAACAGGCGTTCAGCAGTATGAAATATGGTTACGGAAGTTCTGTAGCGATCATGATCGTAATCATCTGTATGGTAGTTGGAATGTTATTCCGTAAATTTACAGGAGGAGGGGATGACGAATGAAAAAGAAAAAAACAACCATTCCGAGCATCATTAAATGGGTTATCGCATTAATCCTTGTTGTGATGCAGGTTTATCCTTTCTTCTATGTATTTACTTCAAGCTTTAAGTCACTGGATGATTTCAGACAGTTACCGGCATATGCACTCCCGTCAAAATGGGTGCTGACAAACTTTATCAATGTTTTTACAAAAAGCCATATGCTGACTTATTTTAAAAACAGTATCATTGTTTTGATCGGTGTACTGATTCCTCTGCTTTTATTTGCACTGATGGCTGGATTTGCATTAAGCAAAATCAAATTTCAAAGGCAGAAAATTTGTCCTTAATTATTTCCTTCTTGGATTGATGCTTCCTATGCAGGTTGCACTGATTCCATTGTTTACTATTTTTAATAAGATGGGACTGATCAATACATACCCGGCAATTATTTTGCCACAGATTGCTTTTTCACTGTCTTATTCCATTCAGCTGTTTTATTCATTCAGCAAATTCTTCCCTGAAGAAATGCTGGAAGCAGCGATCATTGATGGATGTTCACCGATAGGATGTTTCTTTAAGATGGTGGTTCCGATGTCACTGAACTCTATTATCACAGTAGCAACCATGCAGGCAGTATTCTGCTGGAATGAGTATATTAATGCTTATACATTTACCAGATCTACAGATATGAAAACCATTACACTTGGTTTAAATGACTTCGTAGGAAGCATGGGACTGACAGACTGGGGTGGTACATTTGCAGCCATCACTGTAACAGTACTTCCGGTATTTATTTTCTACTTCTTCAGCAGCAAGAAGATGCTGGCAGGTATGACAGCAGGTGCAGTAAAAAGGTTGATAATATGCAAGAATTACCTGATAACAGTAGTTTGATTTATGAGTAAATAACAGGCTTGCCGGAAAAGTACAAGCAGGCCTGTAAAGTGAAATAAAGTATAAAAAAGGAGATTAAGACTATGCAGAAATTATACTATCAGTTCCGGGAACATGGTTTGGCGATTGCATGCCATTTGGACATGGGAGATAAATTCTATTTATATCATCAGAGAGATACCAGAAAACCGGGACCATTTGGAGAACCATTTGGCTGGGATCTGGCAACAACTCTGATTTTGTACATTCGAAGATAAAGGTGTGGCAATCCGAGAGGAACAGATGAAGAGCAGGATCAGTTTATCTTTGCAGGAAGTGTTTTCGAGGCAGAAGGACAGTATCATATTTTCTATACAGTTATAACCGTGATTATCCGCACTGGAAACCATCTCAGGTTCTGATGTGCATTCACGATGATCTTGTAACATGGCACAAAAACTCAGGATGCACTTACCTTCACTCCACAGGAAGGCTATGACCCGGATGACTGGAGAGATCCATGGGTGATCCGCGATGAGGAAAATGATCAGTATCTGCTGATCCTTGGTGCAAGATTACAGGGACCAAAGACAAGACAGACAGGAAGAACTGTTAAATTCACATCTAAAGACCTGAAAAACTGGAAGTTTTGAAGGAGATTTCTGGGCACCGGATCTCTATACTATGCATGAGATGCCAGACTTATTTAAGATTGGTGACTGGTGGTATCATATTGTGACAGAATACAGTGACAGAAGTAAAATGGTATACCGTATGAGCAAGAGTCTGGAAGGTCCATGGATCGCACCGAAAGATGATGCATTTGACGGCAGATCTTATTATGCAGGACGTACTTTTGAACTGAACGGACAGAGAATCCTCTTTGGCTGGGTTGCTACCAAGGATCAGGATGATGATGACAATAACTTCATCTGGGCAGGAACATTTATGGCACATGAGGTTTACCAGAGAGAAGATGGAACCCTTGGTGTAAGAATTCCGGAAACTGTATGGAATGCATTTGATAAAGAAGAAAAGACAGAAGATTTTGTAATTGATACTCCAACTAAGAGTACAGAAAAAGTAGTTGCAAAAGATACAGGAGATATCTTCAAATTCGAAGCAGATGTGGAATTCACAGAAGGAACCAGAACTTTCGGTGTGAGATTCTATGAAGATGAGGATAAAGCTGAGTCTTACCAGTTCGTATTTAATGTAACAGAAGACAGATATGTATTTGAGAAAAACCAAACTGGCCATGGCCTGCAAACCAGAATATCGGACTGGAGAGACCGCTGGAACTGGTACCTGGTAAGAAATACAATATCAAAATGATCGTAGATGATACAATTGCTACAATCTATGTAGACGGTGTTGCATTAAATGCAAGAGCATATAAACGTCCGGGAGAAAGTCTGTCACTCTTTGTTTCTGAAGGAAGCCTGAAAGTAACTAACTGCAAGGTTACAACCGGATTAAAGAAATAGAGCCAGATAGCAATTTAACCGATAAACCGTGGAGCAGTTATTCGGTGTAGAGTAACGTGACGAAGAGATTGCTGTAAATAAAAAAGTTGCTGTGCGTTTCAGTTATAGAAATGCACAGCAACTTTTTTTGCCTTAAGTCGATTGGAAAAAACAGCTTTTTTTGCGTTTAATCTTCCAATTTGATTTTCTCTTTCAGAACCACACATCCGGCCATATCTCCGATAACGTTGACGCAGGTTGCACCCATATCGCAGAGTGTATTGATACTGATGTAAACGCCCATAACTCCTGCTGGCAGACCTGCCATGGTTGCAAGGGCTGCGAAGGATGCGATGGCACCGCCTGGGATTCCGGGAGTTCCTACTGACAGGAGTACGTTTGCCAGAAGGATTATGATCATCATGGAAATGCTTACGTTAATTCCGCATGCATTGGCGAAGAACATGATCATGAATGACATCAGGATGGATACGGCATCCATGTTTACAGTAGCACCAAGAGGAATGGTGATACTTGTGATCTTGTTGGATACGCCCATTTCATCTTCCATACGCTGTTTGCTGATCGGAATGGTCGCTGAACTGGAACAGGTTCCGAATGCGTTCAGAGCTGCAGGAAGCATTGCTTTGAAGAATTTCACAGGGCTTTCTTTGCCGATGAATTTCACGGAGCCGCCGTAAATGACCAGGCAAATCCGAAGAATGCCACATACAGGATGATCAGCTGAGTTGCCAGTGAAATGATGGTTCTGTACCGTTGGCTTCTACAACAGGAACGATAGTACAGAATACACCGATAGGTGTGAAGTACATAACTGTGCTGATGACTTTCAGACAGACTTCGTTACAGGAATCGATGACTTTCAGAAGTGCAGTACCCTTTTCGCCGATGGCGATAAGTGTGAAGCCTACGATGACTGCGAATACAAGTACCTGAAGCATATTTCCGTTTGCGAAAGCTGCAACCGGGTTGGATGGGATCAGGTTTTTGATGGTGTCCAGAATGCTGGTCATCTCAGTTGCCTGGATGTCGGAAGTTGCCATCTCGAATTTAACACCCTCACCGAGATGGATCAGCCGCGGGATGATCAGTCCTGCCAGGCTGGCAAGGGCTGTGGTGCACAGGAAAAAGATCATGGCACCGGCTGTGATCTTGCCGGTTGTGCGGGCATTTCCGATACTGGAGATACCCATGATAATGGAACAGAAGACCAGTGGAAAGATCATCATGTTCAGGGCATTCATGTAAATGCTTCCGATAAGGCTTGTGATGGCAAGTACCGGTTCGAAACGGTTTGCCAGAAACAGTCCGGTAATGATACCAAGGATCAGACCGGTAAAGATTGCTGCGGTAATATGTTTTTTATACCACGAATAGAATTTTTTCATTTGTTCCCTCCTCTTTATTTTCGCTTCCTGATATGGAAAAATAACACGACAATACTTTACCACAATAATGTGTGAATTACAATATTTCCCGCTGTTTTCTTATTTGAGTGGGAGTGTTTCCGAAGTGCTCAAGGAACATCCCGCGAAATAGTTTGTAATTGATAAAGCCATGCCGCTCCAAAATTTGTAACACAGAAAAAACAGGCATCGATGATACAGATATCGAAGCCTGTTTTTTCTGCGTTGCCGGAAATTATTTTGTAATATTCCTGTGACATAAAAAAGTCCTATGCAGGCTATTATGATTGTCAGGTGCAGGTGAAGAGGGTATAATAGTTGTAATTATTTAACCGAATCAAAGAAGTCCCTGCTTCAATTGTAAAGAGCAATAAGTAGTGGGTGGGGATTTACTTGTATCAGAAGGAGTGTTTATATGAAACCAACTATTTTATTAATAAATTTTCAGAATCAGCAGAAGCTTCGCAAGTTAAAGATGGCATTACTGCCTTTTAAGATTCGTTTAAAAAACTGTAGAAACTCAGACTATAGTCAGCCAATCGGATATCTGGCAGGAGTGAAAGAGGTTTCTCAGGTACAGATTCCATCAGCGCTGATCCCTCAGGAGCAGATGGAGGAAGGAAATGCTGATTCTTGCAGGAATCACCGGGAATCTGTTTGACCAGGTGCTCTATACTTTGCGGAAAGCAGGTACACCTGTGGATTACAAGGCGGTTCTGACGGAGCATAATCAGAACTGGAACTGTATGCAGCTTTATAAAGAACTGGAGAAAGAACATAATATGTATCACCCGTCTTAAATAATAGAAATAGTTGGAGGTTTTGGCTATGAAGGTTGTAGTTGCAGTTGATTCATTTAAGGGAAGTATGACTTCCATGGAAGCAGGAATGGCTGTCAAAGCAGGTATTCTTGCAGCAAAGAAGGACGCAGAAGTGATCGTAAAACCTCTGGCTGACGGTGGGAGAGGGAACTACGGATGCGCTGATCGAAGGTCTGAAGGGAGAACGTGTGGATGTGACAGTTACAGGTCCTTATCATGAGTCGGTTCAGGCATATTATGGATATCTCAGGGAAAGTAATACCGCAGTCATGGAAATGGCAACAGCAGCAGGTATCACACTTTCAGATAAGAAGGAGCCTATGACCGCTACCACCTATGGAGTGGGAGAACTGATCCTTCATGCAATCGGCAGAGGTATCCGCGACTTCATTATCGGTATTGGCGGAAGCGCCACTAATGACGGTGGAGTGGGAATGCTGAGAGCCTTTGGATATAAATTTCTGGATGAAAAGGGAGAAGATGTAGGGGAAGGTGGACAGGCACTTGCAAGGATTGCATCTGTAGAAATTTCAGACAAGAAGGAACTTCTTTCCCAGTGTAATTTCAGGATTGCCTGTGATGTGACCAATCCTCTCTGCGGTTCTCAGGGAGCTACATATATCTATGGACCGCAGAAGGGAGTTACCCCCGATATCCTTCCGGTTCTGGATGCAGGCATGAAAAACTATGCAGAGGTTACTGCCAAAGTGATTGGTAAAGATAACCAGAATGCAGCAGGTGCAGGTGCGGCAGGCGGACTTGGATTTGCATTTCTGAATTATCTGGATGGAGAGCTGACACCGGGAATACAGCTTATTCTGGATGCTGTCCATATAGAGGATGAGATGAAGGATGCAGATGTGGTTGTGACAGGGGAAGGTCGTCTGGATCATCAGACTGCCATGGGAAAAGCCCCGGTGGGCGTTGCGAAGCTTGGCAGGAAATATGGCGCAAAAACCATTGCATTTGCAGGAGCGTATGAAAGAGGCAGTTGCCTGCAATGAAGCAGGAATAGATGCTTTCTTTCCAATTGTACGCGGAATTTCCACGCTGGAAGAAGCATGGATCCGGACACTGCAAAAGCAAATATGGCTGCAACTGCAGAGCAGGTATTCAGACTGTTGTAATTATTTTTCATAAAAAATCTTCTGAAGCAGATAGGAAATCGATTTGATATGTCTGCACAGGAGATTTTTGTTTGCAGAAATTGCAATGTTGAGAAACTTCAGATGATATAGTAAAAATTATTACAGCCAGAGAAAATACTTTGAAAAAAGTTGATTAAAAAGATCTAAGGATATGTAAGGGAGAGACAACATGACACTAACACAGATGAATTATATCATCACAATTTCCGAAACCGGTTCATTAAATAAAGCTGCGGAGGCGTTGTATATTTCCCAGCCTTCTCTGACCAATGCAGTGAAGGAACTGGAGAAAGAGCTTGGAATCATTATATTCAACCGCAGCGGCCGTGGTGTGACACTGACCAATGACGGGACAGAATTTCTGATGTATGCCCGTCAGATATATGGACAGTATGAGAGTGTGGTTGAGAAATACAGTGAGGGTGGTTCCTATAAGAAGAAATTCGGCGTTTCCACCCAGCATTATTCTTTTGCAGTGAAAGCATTCGTGGATATGGTGCAGAAGTTTGATGTGTCGGAATATGAATTTGCCATCAGGGAGACAAAGACTGCAGATGTGATCAGTGACGTCAGCGCCATGAAAAGCGAGGTGGGAGTACTTTATCTCAGTGATTTCAACAGAAAGGCACTGCTAAAGCTTCTCCACTCTGCGAATCTGGAGTTTCATCATTTGATTGACTGTCAGGCATATGTATATTTGTGGAAAAATCATCCACTGGCAAATGAGAAATCTATCAGCTACAGCCAGCTGGCAAAATACCCTTGTCTGTCCTTCGAACAGGGAGATAAGAGCAGTTTTTATCTGTCAGAGGAGATTCTGTCTACCAATGAATATTCCAGAACAGTTAAGGCTTCAGACCGGGCGACTATGCTGAATCTGATGGTAGGACTTAATGGCTATACCCTGTGTTCCGGAATTATCTGTGAGGAGCTGAATGGCAGTGACTATCTGGCAATTCCCTTTGAAGGAGATGAGCAGAACCAGAACAGCGACATGGAGATCGGCTATATTACCAGAAAGAATTCGATTCTCAGCAAGGTGGGGAATCTGTATGTCTCTTCATTGAAGAAATACCTGGAGCAGAATACTGTTTCTGTGGAGTAATATAACCTGTATATAATCTCACATATCTTCCCGTATATTCTGCTTCCTGTATTTCTGCGGACTGCAACCTTTTACTCTGGAGAATACCTTGGCATAGTAATTGGAGTCTGTGAAGCCGGATTTCTGGGCGACTTCCATGATGCTGTCATCGGAGCTGAGGAGAAATTCAAGGCTCCGCTCCACCCGGTATTCCTGCAGAAATGTAAACAGGGATACGTTCATGTATCTCTTGAATAACCGGCTGCATTCGCTCTCGCAGAGGTGGATTTCCTCTGCGATATCTTTCATCTGGATTTTATTCATGTAATTGTGTTCCAGATAATCCATGATCTCACGCATACGGTTTCGTTCCAGTTTGCTGTGTTCCGTATAGGGGAGGTTCTCCGGGAGATTCTGCAGCATACAGCGCCACAGCTTCTGCAGCGTTCCGGTGATATCCAGTTCGTAAAATTCTTTTTTCTCTTCATACAGAGTTATGATTTCTCTTACATATTCAGAAAAAACTTCATGCCAGGGCTGCGAATAGTCAATGTAGACTGCGGGAAGGGAGAAATTGTGTAAAAATGGCTCCACATATTTCCTGCGCAGGATACTTCCGTAGGAACCATAGATAATCTTTGGCAGAAAAGTGATGGAAACATATTTGCCGTCTTTCATATCTTCCATGAAGCCTGCGTGGAGTACATTGGCATTTCCCAGAAGGATATCTCCTGCTTTCATGTGGTAAGTACACTGGTTTACTTTATAGAGAATCTGTCCATCCAGGACAAGGGTGATTTCTATCTCAGGATGCCAGTGCCAGAGAAAGGAGCCGGATTTGTAGCCGGAAAGTTTCTCGTAGCTTACCAGCAGCGGAAATTCATCACTGCCATGTTTCTTCAGTTCTTTCTGTGAGCCGTCGGTTATGATCTCTGCCATTATATATGCGTCCTCCATTGAGAATATATGATGATCTTTAATTATCCTATCTTATAGCAATTCCGGAAAATATTGCAGACAACCTGCTGCATCAGAGAAAGACCGTTATGCGAAATTGCTGTTGATGACTTATATAATATATTGTACACTTATATAGATATAAACGCAAGATTTTACTATTTTCCCCTGAGATTATCAAGGAATTTTTATGACACAGCAGGGTATACTTTAATTCAAGAGTGTAGCTGATAAGGCTGCTCCCAAACTTTCATACACATATTCCCGTCTGCCGCTGGTTT
>ENA-OQCD01000382-OQCD01000382.1-human-gut-metagenome-genome-assembly--contig:-NODE-382-length-12389-cov-2.088893_pt1 | contig 12389 bp, 16 predicted proteins | sample MGYA00242755_ERZ504571 | MGnify/ENA primary metagenome ERZ504571 (study PRJEB26092, sample SAMD00036274) | human gut metagenome | host: Homo sapiens | study: EMG produced TPA metagenomics assembly of...
CCGAAGCTACAGTGCCCAAGGTAACTTTAATTACCCGTAAAGCTTACGGAGGTGCCTACATTGTCATGTCCAGCAAACCGACGGGAGCCGATGTGAACCTGGCTTATCCACAGGCGGAAATAGCCGTCATGGGTGCAGAAGGGGCAGTGAATACCTTTACCGCAAGTCTGCTCCGGAAGAGAGAGCTGAGATCATCAAGGAATACGAAGATAAATTCTCCAATCCTTATCGTGCGGCAGAACGTGGTCTGATTGATGAGGTGATTATGCCCCGTGACACTCGTTACAAACTTATTCAAGCTTTGGAAATGTGTCACAACAAAAACCAAAGCAATCCGCCTAAGAAACATGGCAATATGCCTTTATGATAAAATCAAGATTCCGTCACAGATTGCTCAGATTGACATCGGTCCAATTTTAAAACAGTGGGTCCTCAATGGAAATAACCGGTGACAATCTGCGTAACCTGTGGCGGAAAAGCTTTTTATCTCGTCTCTTTGCTATTCTTTATTCAGCCATGCATTGATTTGTGTCTTGATTTCTTCTTGTGTGTCGGTGTCAAAGCTGCCGATACGGGTGGTATGGCTGCCGCCGGGTAATACATAAAACTTTTTATGTTTTTTCTTGTTCTTCAGCCAAGTGACACCCGAAGCTGTCCAAGGATCATCGCCGCCATAAATATAGATCATTTCGGGATCATTCTCTTTCAGGAATTTTACCACCTTATTATATAGTGTCTTGTCAAATTTGAGATTTGACAGTTCGGGCGGTAACATTACCTTATGAAGATAGTCACGGCTGCTCTTTATCGTCAGATACTTTTTGAAAGGTTTGATGTCATATCCGTAATACCCCAGTTCTTTGGCCGCTTGCACATTAAAGGAAGGGTAGGGAGATTGTTCGGAGAAATAATCCGGTTCACAAATAGCTATGAAATGCTTGAATAGCGTGTGGTCATCGGCATTTGTTTCCGGAATCTTATTTACAGGAGTTCCCCATTGCCATAGGGCAAATGAGTATTCCAATACATTGAAGTCGTATACTTCGGCTATAGGAATGCGGAAGGTATATCCTTTATCCGAGCAATATTTTCGAACATCGGTAGCAGCCGGCTCTTGCGTTTAAGTACTTCCAGTTGAAAGTTTTCAACTCGTTTACGGTTTTCGGGAGTCGAAACTTTATTGGCAATGAACGGTTCGTGACGACCGTCCTCCAATGATTGGTTGAGGGGGGCTACGTAAGGTACGGAGATATCCACATCATCGGGAAAGTAAGTGCGGTAGAACATCGTAGTCTGTCCGCCTTTGCTGATTCCGGTAGCTATCCATTTCTCATCGTATAGTTGTTTCAAGGTCGTGGTTACATGATGCAAATCATACAGTGAATTTTCAACCGTGAGATAATCCCAGTTGCAGGGCTTCGGCATGGACTCACCAAAATAACGGTATTCCACGAATACCAGATTGGCGTTGAATAATTTGGATAACTCTTCTTGATAACGCGGATGGGTGGCATAATGGGCGGCATAGCCTTCGGTAACCAGTACGGTAGGGCGGTCAAAACCTACATGCGAGAGAATAACCCTTTGCTTGAAATTCCCTGCTTCGGGGTGATGCGGATCCAATAGTTGATTAATGAAGAATACATATTTCTCCGGATAGGCATCACTTTGCATTGGTTTAATGTCACTGATGTCCGGAAGATTTTGAAGTCTTTTCTGTAATTCAGTGGGAGGAGCTGCGGCCTGGGCCATTTGTAAAGGCAATAAGACAGCCAGTATTGCCCATACCATAAAAGAGAGTGTGTGTTTCATCGTTTATAAATGGTTTAATAACTAATGGGCAACAAAAATAGTATTTTATTTCGATATTGTCGGGTAATCTTTTATCTTTGTGTTACTTAATAAAGCTGAGAAATATGTTTTTTCTTCATCGTATATGGAATTGGTGCAGTCGCTTCCGTCACCGTTGTGGTTACGGAGTACACTCTCCGTCTGATTTTTTTCTGATTACTTCTGTTGTTTATGAAAAATATCACTACTATGCTTATCGGGTATTGAAGGAAAGGGGATTTCCTGCTTATTTGCCACATTATCGAAGGAAAGTGAACCGTTTGCTATTCCGGTTGGTTAATTATTTCAGACCAAAGTCGTTGATTGAAGTGGGGATTGGTAATGGGGCATCCATAGGATATATGCGGGCTGCGTGTCATACTATGGACTCCGTCACCTTGAAAGGCAGGGATTGGGCAAAGACTTCCCGGCAACTGGAGGAGAAACTGGCGGAGGTGCATACATTAGATTGTCTGCATATAGGGCATACTCCTTTTTATAAAGAAGTTTTTGAACTGGTACTTCCTTATGCCGGACCTCGTAGTTGCTTTATTGTCGGAGGAATTCATGAATCGAAGGAAAAACGGAAATGGTGGGAGCAAATTGTAGCCAGTGAGTCGACGGGTATCACTTTTGATTTGTATGACATAGGGTTGGTCTTTTTTGATAAAGCGAGATATAAACAGCATTATATTGTAAATTTTTTATAACCGGAACCATGAAGAAAAGCATGATATACACCAAAACAGGTGATAAGGGAACCACATCATTGGTAGGTGGTACCCGGGTGCCGAAAACGCATATACGGCTTGAAGCCTATGGCACAGTGGATGAATTGAACTCCTATTTGGGATTGTTGCAAACGTATTTGACGGATGAGGAGGATAAACAAATCATTTTTCGTATACAAAATAAATTATTCTCTGTCGGTTCGTATCTGGCAACGGATCAGACACAGACCAAGTTGCGTATGGAAAGTCGTATAGAGGATGAAGACATCCGGATGTTGGAGCAGGCAATTGACGTAATTGACAATGAACTTCCTCCTTTGAATGCTTTTATTCTGCCGGGGGGTGACCGTGGAGCAGCCGTTGGACACATTTGCCGGACGGTGTGTCGCCGTGCCGAGCGACGCATTCTTGCATTGGCTGAAGAATGTGACATAGATGCCCGTGTAACAGCATTTGTCAACCGTTTATCTGATTATTTATTCATTTTGACCCGAAAGTTAAATCATTTAACTAAAACGGATGAAATTTTTTGGGATAAAAGTTGCAAATGAAATAATTTATTATACTTTTGCGGCTAATTAGAGAACGAAAGAAAAGTATTTACTTAAAAAATAAGAAAACTATGTACTGGACATTAGAATTGGCCTCGAAGTTAGAGGATGCTCCCTGGCCTGCTACAAAGGATGAGTTGATTGACTATGCAATGCGTTCGGGCGCTCCGTTGGAAGTAATCGAAAACTTGCAAGAGATGGAAGATGAAGGCGAAATCTATGAAAGTATAGAAGATATTTGGCCGGATTATCCGAGCAAAGAAGATTTCTTCTTTAACGAAGAAGAGTATTAAGCACTACCGGGGTGGTGTGATGAAGGGGGCTGTACAAAAAGTGGATGGCCCCTTTTGTTATTGTTTATCCTACATCGGCTCTCCATGATATCTGTAGGACAGCGGGAACTCTTAAGTCATTTTCCCGGTCGGGTTAAGGTTTTCCTTTCTTTGGACTAAGCCATTTTATAAGGTCGGTTATTACGTCCCATTACAGCGGAACATACGTCCCATTACAGCAGGACGTACGTCCCACTGTGGCAGGACGTATGTCCCATTGCGGTAGAACGTAATAATTCACGGATTAAAATGCCTTAGCTGTCGGCAAGGAACAGCTTAACCTTTCTATGTTTCTACCCTGTGCTTATTTACTTTGTTTCTATCCTGATTACTGATTCTCATTTTTTATCCTTATCTTTGCAATGTAAACTAAAAAATAGACGAACATGAAAAAGATTATTAGTGTATTTAATGGTAGCTGTATGTTTGATGATGGCTGCTCCTGTTCAAGCTCAGTTACACTTCGGTGTGAAGGGTGGTTTGAACCTGTCAAAGCAAGCTTTTCAAGGATGCCTTGAAAGGTGATAACCAGACCGGTTGGTTTATTGGCCCTATGGCTGAGTTCACATTGCCTATTATCGGGGTGGGAGCTGACATCGCTGCTTTGTATTCACAAACGGAATTGGCTGCCAAAGGATATGATACAGATGCTAAACTGAAAACGTTTGAAATTCCTGTGAATTTGAAATGGTCATTTGGATTGGGAAGTATGCTGGGTGCTTATATTGCTGCCGGCCCGCAGTTTGGCTTTAATATCGGTAATAAAAAAGGCTTTATGGATTATGAGTTGAAGAAGAATAATACAACTTTCAATGTAGGTGCGGGTGTGAAGTTGATTCGTCATATACAGATAGGCGTAAATTATAACTTTGCTTTAAGTCATACGGCTACTATCGAGACCACGAATGAAGAAGTCATTAAGATTAAGAACAATACCTGGCAAGTATCACTTGCGTATCTGTTCTAAGCAAGTTATTTTAATAAAAGATAAAAAAGGAGGCATTCTTTTACTGAGTGTCTCCTTTTTTTGTAATTTTTGCGGTATGAAAAAAAATATGTAGATGTCATAGTGCCGTTGCCTATTGCCGGTCAGTACACTTATTCGCTTCCGGCAGAAATGGAGGAGAAAGTACAGATAGGGTGTAGGGTTGTAGTACCGTTTGGACGGAAGAAATTCTATACGGCTATCGTCACCAATGTGCATTATGCAGCTCCCGAAGGTTATGAGACAAAGGATATAGAAGAGGTGCTTGATTCAACTCCTGTATTGCTGCCTAAACAGTTTGAATTTTGGGAGTGGCTGGCTTCTTATTATCTCTGTACATTGGGAGATGTTTATAAGGCTGCCATTCCGTCCGGCATGAAGTTGGAAAGTGAGACTTTGGTGGTGTATAACCCGGACTTTGAAGCATCGGCTTCGCTTCCCGAAAAGGAACAGAAAATATTAGACTTGTTGAGTAATGACACAGAACAATGTGTCACCCAACTGGAAAAGGCAAGCGGGATGAAAAATATTCTTCCGGCCATTAAGTCATTGCTTGACAAGGAAGCTATTTACGTGAAGGAGGAATTAAAGCGTAATTATAAACCCCGTACGGAAGCGCGTGTAAAATTGGCAGACTCCGGTATGGATGAAGCCCGGTTACAGCAACTTTTCAATGATTTGGGACGTGCTCCCAAACAATTGGCACTGTTGATGAAATATATAGAGCTTTCCGGTTGGGTATCGCGTGAAACTACCTTAAAGGAAGTCACTAAGAGAACTTTATTGGAGAAGGCCGGTGGTTCTGCCGCCGTTCTTAACGGGCTGGTAGAAAAAGGAGTGTTTGAAATCTATTATCAGGAAATAGGGCGTCTGGATAAAGGCATGCTGAAGACAACGGATATCAATCCGCTGAACCCGGCACAGCGACAGGCCTATCAGTCTGTTCTCCAATGTTTCAGAGAAAAGAATGTCTGTCTGCTGCACGGAGTAACTTCCAGCGGCAAGACCGAAATATATATTCATCTTATTCAAGAGGTGCTGAAAGCGGGCAAACAAGTGCTCTATCTATTGCCGGAGATTGCTTTGACTACTCAGATAACCGAACGTCTGAAGCGGGTATTCGGCCATCGTCTCGGCATTTACCATTCTAAGTTTCCGGATGCCGAACGTGTGGAAATCTGGCAGAAGCAGTTGGGAGACGAAGAATATGATGTGATATTGGGGGTTCGTTCTTCCATTTTTCTTCCTTTCAAGAACTTGGGATTGGTAATCGTAGATGAAGAGCATGAAAATACATATAAGCAACAGACCCGGCTCCCCGTTATCATGCCCGCAATTCGTCTATTATGCTGGCATCGATGTTTGGTGCTAAAGTTCTTTTAGGTACAGCCACTCCCTGTGTGGAGAGTTATTTCAATGCGATATCGGGTAAATACGGATTTGTAGAATTGAAGGAACGCTATCAAGATATTCAGCTTCCTCATATCGAATTGGTGGATGTTAAAGAACTTGCTCATCAAAAAAGGATGCAGGGACCTTTTTCTCCTCGCTTGGTCAAAGAAATTAAAGAGGCATTGGGACGTAAAGAGCAGGTGATTTTGTTTCAAAAATCGTCGTGGCTTTGCTCCGATGATAGAATGTCATACTTGCGGCTGGGTTCCGAAGTGTAAGAATTGTGACGTGAGCCTTACTTATCATAAGGGATTAAACCAACTGACCTGTCATTATTGCGGATATACGTATCAGGTACCCCGTTCGTGCCCTGCCTGTGGTAGTGTGGAGCTGATGAATCGGGGGTTCGGAACGGAACGTATTGAAGATGATATTAAACTGATTTTTCCCGAAGCGAGAGTTGCCCGGATGGATTTTGGATACTACTCGAACCCGAACGGCATACGAGAAGATAATCGCTGATTTTGAACAGGGTAAGACAGATATATTGATTGGTACGCAGATGGTTTCAAAGGGATTGGACTTTGACCATGTCAGCGTGGTAGGTATACTGAATGCCGATACGATGTTGAACTACCCGGACTTCCGCAGCCATGAGCGTGCTTTCCAGCTGATGGCACAGGTGGCGGGACGTGCCGGAAGAAAGAACAGGCAAGGTTGGTGATTTTGCAGACAAAGTCTCCTGACTTGCCGGTGATTCGCCAGGTGATATCGAATGATTATGAACAACTTTATTATGACCAGTCGGCAGAACGGCAGATATTCAAGTATCCGCCTTATTACCGTCTCATTTATGTTTATCTGAAACATCGGAAAGAAGATGTGCTTGATATGGCGGCGGATGCAATGGCTGCACAACTTCGTTCCGGTTTGGAAGTCGTGTGTTGGGACCGGATAAACCACCGGTAGCCCGTATTCAAACCTTATTTATTAAAAAGATTATGGTTAAAGTGGAACAGACCGCTTCGATAGCGAAAGTGCGCGATTATTTGCTTGCCGTGCAACGTGCAATTATTGAAGACGAGCGTTTTCGTTCCCTATTAGTATATTATGATGTAGATCCACAGTAATTATGAAAATAGAATTAGATGTGCATACCCATACCATTGCCAGCGGGCATGCATTCAGTACTTTACAGGAGATGGCACAGGCTGCTGCCGGCAAGGGTTTGAAATTGTTGGGAATAACGGAGCATTCTCCCGGTGTTCCGGGAAGCTGTAATCCCATTTATTTTAGAAATCTGCATGTTGTTCCCCGACAGATGTACGGCATCGAATTGTTATTGGGGGCAGAGATTAACATTCTTGACGGGGGAGGGAAATCTTGATATGGATGAGAACTGTATGAGAATGTTGGATATTCGTATTGCCGGTATTCATTCTTTATGTTATAGTTATGGCACGGTAGACGAAAAATACGCATGGGATGGTGAAGGCAGTCAGTAATCCTTTTATTCATATTATCAGTCACCCCGAGATGGTACGGCCGAATTAAATTTCGAGCCTATTGTATTGGCGGCAAAAGAACATCATACCCTGTTGGAGATAAATAACAGTTCTTTAAAACCAACACGCAATAAGCCGAATGCCCGGGAGAACAACCTTTCTATCCTGCGGCTGTGTAAACGATATGAGGTGCCGGTGATTCTGGGAAGCGATGCACATATTTCATTTGATATTGCCCGATATGATTATTTGTATGACTTGTTGCAACTTACCGAGTTCCCGGAGTCACTGATTATGAATCGTGATGTGAAATCGTTTAAAGAATATCTTTGTTTGTAGAACTATATGAAGAAAATACTTTTTGTTTGCCTCGCAATATTTGCCGTTCCTCTTCCGCAGAAGAAGTTATGCGTACTTTAATTAGAAAAGAAGGTCTGGAGAGAGAAATAGAAGTTGATTCTGCCGGTATCTTGAGTTATCATCAAGGAGAACTGCCTGATAGCCGTATGCGTATGCATGCTTCTCGTCGGGGATACAATCTGACTCATCGTTCCCGCCCTGTCTGTACAGATGATTTTTATCACTTTGATATGATTATCGGTATGGACGACCGCAATATAGAGGATTTGATAGAACGGGCGCCTGATTTGGAAACAGAGAAGAAAATCCGCCGGATGACAGACTATTGTCGGGTGAAGATGGTGGATTATGTACCCGATCCTTATTATGGAGGGGCGCAAGGTTTCGAGAATGTATTGGATATTCTGGAAGACGCTTGCGCCGGACTGCTTGAAAGTATTCGTGCTATTTCTTCAACTCAGGATAACTGATTCGAGTGTGATACATCGTTTTCAGTTTTTCCTTAAACAGCGCTTCACTAAGGCGATATCTTTGAAAGTGATAGGACATTCTTTGAAAAATCCTTCTGCAACTTGCGCGTCGATGATTTTGTCTACTAAAGTTCCTATACTTTCTTCTGTATATTCGGGCAGGCTTCGTGAAGCAGCTTCTACGGAGTCGGCCATCATTAGGATGGCTTGCTCCTTGGTGAATGGGTTGGGACCCGGATAACGGAATTTTTCGGCATCCACTTCTTCGTCAGGGTGCTCATTTTTATAGGAAATGTAGAAGTACTTAGTCAGTCCTCTTCCATGATGCGTGCTGATAAAGTCTTTAATGACTTTAGGCAGATTATGTTTCTCGGCAAGCTTCAAGCCATCTGTGATATGGCTTATGATAACTTGCGCACTTTGTTCATAGTTGAGGCTTTTATGCGGATTTACTCCCGATTGGTTCTCGGTGAAGAAGGCGGGGTTACATTTTACCTTACTATCATGGTAAAGCGCTCCTGTACGAACCAACTGGCTTTTTGCACCGATTTTATTGGCTGCTTCTGCTGCCAGATTAGCCATCTGAAGGGAGTGTTGGAAAGTGCCCGGAGCTATCTCCGACATCTCGCGTAGCAAGCTGTTGTTGATATTGGAAAGCTCTACCAGCGTAACATTGGAAGTAAAGCCGAATGTCTTTTCCAAAATAAACAGCAGCGGATAAGCAAACAGCAGTAGAATGCCATTTATCATAAAGTAGATATACATACGTGTATTCAGCTTGGTCAAATCATCTTCGTGAATCAGCTCAAAAGCAAAATACAACAATGCATAACTGGCAAAAACTACCAAAGCCGTTCGCAGAAGTTGCGAGCGTTGTGATAATTCGCGTAAGCTATAGATAGATACCATGCCTGCCACCACCTGCAAGAGAATAAACTCATGAGGGAAACGCAATGTGATGGAACAGAGCAGGATGATGGTGACGTGAGCCATGAATGCCGTTCGCGAGTCAAGAAAGATACGCACTATAATCGGTATCATCGCAAAAGGAACGATATAAATACTGGATAGACTTTGCGATACCATGACGGAGGCGATAACCGGAAATAGCACTATCAGTGCGAAAAGCAAACTTAAACTGCCTTTGCGCTCATAATAATCGGCACGGAACAAATCCAAATAGACCATGAAGCAAAACAGGAAGATGCCGACATAAAGTATTTGTCCGGCCAGTGTCAGCCGTTTCTCTTGTAAAGAATCACTGCGCTTTTCCCATTCTTTTCGTAAAGACTCTAATATATTGTAGGTCTGTTCGTTTACAATTTCTCCGCGGTCTATAATTTTTTGACCGTTTAAGACAAAACCGTTTGCATAGGAAATATTGGATAGCAGGTCTTTCTGTGCTGCTTCAGATTTGGCTTCGTCATAAATAAGATTTGGAGTAATATAATTATTTAAGTTGCACTGCTGCAAAACCTTCTTCTTGTAATGGGTGGTATCGGCGTTCAGCAGGTATTCATAAGCATCTTTTACAGTATATAACTGACCGACCGGCCGACTTGTGGCCGTATTCTGTTCTACCGTTCGTATGGCAGTGATGCTGTCCTCTTCCATTCGGGTGAGGTCATTACCGGCAATAATTCCATTTCTATACATCTCTTTCAGCATGCGCTCTATGTATCTTATATAATCTGTGCCGGGCAAGGAATGGCGAAGTGTTTTGTTATAGTCTTCTCTCAGTCTCTCAATCATCTCTTTTTCCACATTCTTTTCTATATGGAAATAGGGCTGGTAAGTAGCAAGAATACTATCCTGTTCTTTTTTGCACCTGCATGTCATTTTTTATAAATGGGGGAAATCGAACGATGCTTGTAATAGTCCGTACTTCCATGGTTTGTTAATGTCAAATTGATAGTTAAATTTGCCTTCATTGGGCAAAAAATAAACTATAACTGACACTGTGGCAATGAAAATGAGGCTTTTTATACAGCAAATCTTTTATATAGAAAACCGTTTACCGGTCTTTTAAACTTTTCATAATCGTTATATTTTTGCGCGCAAAATACGAAAAAAATCGGGGAAAATTTTAGATTAATTTTGCAGCGTATTTTATATAAAACAACAAATGTCAGAAAGAAAAGTAAGAGTTCGTTTTGCTCCGAGTCCAACGGGAGCGTTGCATATTGGTGGTGTGCGCACTGCTTTGTATAACTACCTGTTTGCTCGTCAGCACGGTGGAGATTTAATTTTCCGTATAGAAGATACCGATTCAAATCGTTTTTGTTCCGGGAGCGGAAGAATACATTATCGAATCGTTCAAGTGGTTGGGGATTACGTTTGATGAAGGCGTAAGTTTTGGTGGTAATTTCGGGCCGTATCGTCAGTCTGAACGTCGCGATATTTATAAAAAAATATGTGCAAGTCTTGTTGGATAACGACAAAGCTTATATTGCTTTTGATACTCCTGAAGAGTTGGATGCGAAACGTAAGGAGATTCCTAACTTTCAGTATGATGCTTCAACCCGTATGACCATGCGCAACTCTTTGACAATGTCGAAAGAAGAAGTTGATGCATGGTAGCAGAAGGAAAACAGTATGTGGTACGTTTTAAGATAGAACCTAATGAAGATGTTCATGTGCATGATATTATTCGTGGTGAAGTGGTGATAAATTCGTCCATTCTTGATGATAAAGTATTATATAAATCTGCAGATGAGTTGCCTACTTATCATTTGGCAAATATCGTGGATGATCATTTAATGGAAGTCTCTCACGTTATTCGTGGAGAGGAATGGTTGCCTTCTGCTCCTTTACATGTATTGTTATACCGTGCTTTCGGTTGGGAAGATACGATGCCTGAATTCGCTCACCTGCCGTTATTGTTGAAGCCGGATGGAAATGGAAAGCTGAGTAAGCGTGACGGTGACCGTCTTGGTTTCCCCGTATTCCCATTGGAATGGCATGATCCTAAACCGGAGAAGTATCATCCGGATATCGCGAGTCGGGATATTTGCCTGAAGCTGTTATCAATTTCCTTGCTTTGTTGGGATGGAATCCGGGTAATGACCAAGAAATCATGTCATTGGATGAATTGGTGCAATTGTTTAACTTAAGCCATTGCAGTAAGGCCGGTGCAAAATTTGATTTTGAAAAAGGAAAGTGGTTTAATCACGAATATATATTGAAGAAAGACAATGCTGAAATAGCGGCTTTGTTTATGCCTGTCCTGAAAGAAAACGGCATAGAGGCTCCTATGGATAAAGTGATAACAGTGGTGGGATTGATGAAAGACCGCGTTAGTTTCATTAAAGATTTGTGGGGAACCTGCAAGTTCTTCTTTGTCGCTCCGATGGAGTACGATGAGAAGACTACCAAGAAACGCTGGAAAGAAGACTCTCCCGAGCGTATGTTGGAGCTTGCCGATGTATTGGAAGCATTGGATGATTTCTCATTGGAGAATCAGGAAAAGGTAGTAATGAAATGGATAGAAGATAAAGGTTATCATTTGGGCAATATCATGAATGCCTTCCGTTTGACATTGGTAGGCGAGGGCAAAGGGCCGCACATGTTTGATATCTCTGCTGTTTTAGGAAAAGAAGAAACATTGAGACGCATTCGCCGGGCTGTGGAAGTGCTCAAGTAATACCGTGAATCATGATTTATAATCTAGTCATCTATATTTATCTATTCGGGGTTAAGCTGGCCGCATTGTTCAGTTCCAAGCCTGCCAAGATGGTGAAAGGTCATCGGGAGGTATTTGATATCCTGCGTGACAAGATTGACCGGAATGCCCGTTATATCTGGTTTCATGCAGCATCTTTGGGCGAGTTTGAACAAGGACGTCCATTAATTGAGCGTATTCGTAAGGAGCACCCTGAGTATAGAATATTGCAGACTTTTTTTTCTCCTTCAGGGTATGAAGTGAGAAAAAACTATCAAGGGGCTGATATTGTGTGTTATCTGCCCTTTGATACACCTCGTAATGTGAGGCGTTTTATCGAGATGGTGAATCCCTGTATGGTATTCTTTATAAAGTATGAATTTTTGGCAGAATTATTTGAATACACTTTTATAAGAAAGGTATTCCGGTTTATAGTGTTTTCGTCTATATTCCGCCCGAATCAGATTTTTTTCCGTTGGTATGGTAAGGATTACCGTAAAGTGCTGAAGACTTTTTCACATTTTATTTGTGCAGAATGAAGTCTCTGAAAAAACTGTTGGCAAGTATCGGTG
>ENA-OQCD01000383-OQCD01000383.1-human-gut-metagenome-genome-assembly--contig:-NODE-383-length-12377-cov-4.048000_pt1:0-5000 | contig 12377 bp, 10 predicted proteins | sample MGYA00242755_ERZ504571 | MGnify/ENA primary metagenome ERZ504571 (study PRJEB26092, sample SAMD00036274) | human gut metagenome | host: Homo sapiens | study: EMG produced TPA metagenomics...
GAAATCTCCCGGGGGGCCGGCGATCATCCCTATTTTTCTGTGGCCTCTTTCTAAAAAGCACAAGGTACATTCCCTAGCAATTCCCCGGCTGTCCACCATGACCTCCCCTACCTGATTTTCCAAACTGGGTATCGTCCGGTCTACCAAAACCACTGGAAGCTTTTTATCCAAAGCCGGCTTTAAGCACTTACTGTCGTTCCCACAGGCATCATAACGATACCATCCACCATCTTGCTCAGCAAAAATTCGATCGCATCTTTCTGCCGTTCTTCGTCGGTCCGGCTGTCACATACAATAATGCCATAGCCGTTTTGACGTAAAATATCCTCCAAAACTGTAATCACCGAAGTGATAAAAACATTGCTCAGCTCCGGAATAAGAACGCCGATCGTTTTGGACTTGCTGGTCTTCAGGCTGCGGGCAAACTCGTTTACCGTAAAATCCAGCTCTGCAATCGCTTTTTCAATCGCCAGGCGGTTTTTTTCCCTCACTGAACCGCCATTCAAATATTTGGAAATCGTTGCCAGACCCAGGCCCGTTTTATTCGCGATATCCTTCATCGTTGCCGCCATTCTACATGGGCTTTCGGCGCTTCTTTTTCAGCAAGAAACGCAGCTTATCCCTTCACCTCTTTTTCATCCTGTTTTTATCCTCTCCAGCTGGTTCTCCCTTTCCCATTCCTTTATAGATCAAAAAAAGCATTCCAACTGATTCGCTGGAAATGATAGGTATTTCTTATGCCCGGCCCTGACAGCCGCAGACCTGCATCCGGTTCTTCACTAACTCCTTGACCTTTTCACGGCCAGCCTTACTGTAAACCTTTGGATCAAATACATCGGGCTTTTCCGACAATACCTGCTTGATCCCATCAGAATAGGCAATTCTCAGTTCTGTGGCAAAATTCACCTTGCAAAATTCCCTCGGCAATACACTCTCGGACACTTTCATCCGTCAGTCCTGAAGCGCCGTGCAACACCAAAGGAATTTCTACCACTTTCCGGATTTCCTTCAAACGCTCCACATCCAGCTTGGGCACGCCGACATAAACGCCATGAGCGGTACCAATCGCTACCGCCAGGGAAGAAACCTGCGTCCGCTTTACAAACTCTTTCGCCTCTAAAGGATCGGTATACCCTCCGGCACCGCCATTTAGGTCATCTTCCTTACCGCCGACCTTTCCCAGCTCCGCTTCTACAGGGATCTGGTTTGGCTTGCACATTGCCACAACCTTCTGGGTCAAAGCGATATTTTCTTCAAAGATCTCATGAGAACCGTCGATCATAATAGAGGTATAACCCTCCCGTAAAGCCTGAGCCGCCAATTCAAAACTGTTTCCATGATCTAAGTGCATGGCGACCGGAACCTTGGCGGCTTTAGCTAAGGCCGCCACATTCGCCCGATATAATGCCAGGCTGCCATACCGCACAGTGGAAGGAGTCGTTTTGAATCATTACAGGCGCCTGAAGTTCTTCCGCAGCCGCGATCACCGCCTGAGCCATTTCCATATTTTCCACATTAAAGGCGCCAACAGCATAGCCGCCCTTTTGTGCTGCCAACAGCATAGCTTCTGATGTTACTAATGGCATAAAAATTCCTCCAATCTAAAAGCAAAACCGAAACGTTTCGGTTTCTTATATATTTATCATATCATTCTTTGAAGTGTCCGTCAAGAAAAAACTTTTCCAAATACTTATAAAAGATTCGTATAATAACTTCATGCCAAGTCCAAAAAGGGAAATGATGTAATATTTTTTCCGTTATTAATGATATCGCAATACCACGAAAGAAAAAAAGAGGAAGGAATCAGAAAAAAAAGAAGAGCCTGTAAAACCTAATGTTTACAGGCTCATTCTGGCTCCCCCTGTTGGGCTCGAACCAAGACCCTGCGGTTAACAGCCGCATGCTCTACCGACTGAGCTAAGGAGGAATACAGAAGAACCGCGCCTTCGCGCAGTCCTCTTGTTTGTGTTGGCATCTCCCTATTTTCCCAAGCCGTCACCAGCCAAGTATCTTCGGCACCACTGAGCTTAACTTCCGTGTTCGGGATGGGAACGGGTGGACCCTCAGCGTCATCAACACCAACTATTTAATTTATCCTTCGCACGGCTTTCACCGTGTTACTGCCTTTTGGTGACCCGTGGGGGAATCGAACCCCCGTTACCGGCGTGAGAGGCCGATGTCTTAACCGCTTGACCAACGGGCCATATCTGGCCAGAGGCACCGGCCTTCCGGCCTTCTTCTGGTGCACCATCAGGGGCTCGAACCCGGGACACCCTGATTAAGAGTCAGGTGCTCTACCAACTGAGCTAATGGTGCGAAAGGAAGGGACTGAAACAGCGCCCTAAAAACTGAATAAAGAAAGGAAGGGAAGATAAGAGGGAAGCAAACCTTCAAGGCCTTACCAAAATTACTCTTAAGGTCAAGCCCTCGACCTATTAGTACTGCCAAGCTGAACGCCTCGCGGCGCTTACACACGCAGCCTATCAACCTTGTAGTCTTCAAGGGGTCTTACTTCCTTACGGAATGGGATATCTTATCTTGGAGCCGGCTTCACGCTTAGATGCTTTCAGCGTTTATCCGATCCGCACTTAGCTGCCCAGCTGTGCCACTGGCGTGACAACTGGTGCACCAGCGGTGCGTCCATCCCGGTCCTCTCGTACTAAGGACAGAGCTCCTCAAATATCCTGCGCCCACGACAGATAGGGACCGAACTGTCTCACGACGTTCTGAACCCAGCTCGCGTACCACTTTAATCGGCGAACAGCCGAACCCTTGGGACCGAATACAGCCCCAGGATGTGATGAGCCGACATCGAGGTGCCAAACCTCCCCGTCGATGTGGACTCTTGGGGGAGATCAGCCTGTTATCCCCAGGGTAGCTTTTATCCGTTGAGCGACGGCATTTCCATTCACATACCGCCGGATCACTAACTCCAACTTTCGTTTCTGCTCGGGCCGTCACCCTCGCAGTCAGGCTCGCTTCTGCGTTTACACTCAAAAGCACGGTTTCCGTCCGTGCTGAGCGAACCTTTGAGCGCCTCCGTTACTCTTTTGGAGGCGACCGCCCCAGTCAAACTGCCCACCTGACAATGTCCCCCGGCCGGATTCACGGCCGCAGGTTAGAATTCCAGCAACTTAAGAGCGGTATCCCAAGGACGACTCCACCAATACTGGCGTACTGGCTTCCTAGTCTCCCGCCTATCCTGTACATAAATTACCGAAACCCAATATCAAGCTACAGTAAAGCTCCATGGGGTCTTTCCGTCTTGTCGCGGGTAACCGGCATCTTCACCGGTACTACAATTTCGCCGGGCGGGTAGTTGAGACAGTGCCCAGATCGTTACACCATTCGTGCGGGTCGGAACTTACCCGACAAGGAATTTCGCTACCTTAGGACCGTTATAGTTACGGCCGCCGTTTACTGGGGCTTCAATTCAATGCTTGCACATCTCCTCTTAACCTTCCAGCACCGGGCAGGTGTCAGCCCCTATACTTCATCTTTCGATTTGGCAGAGACCTGTGTTTTTGCTAAACAGTCGCCTGGGCCTATTCACTGCGGCTCCATCTCTGGAGCGTCCCTTTTCCCTAAGTTACGGGACCAATTTGCCGAGTTCCTTAACTACCCTTCTCCCGTTGGCCTTAGAATTCTCTTCCTATCTACCTGTGTCGGTTTGCGGTACGGGCGCTTGGATGATACACAAAGCTTTTCTCGCCCTGCTCTACATGTACTTCCCTACTAAATTTCGGTCCCTTACGCCCGGGGCAACCATCGCCCGGGTTACACGCTTCGCAGGTGTCCCTTTGCTTTAATCCTTCGGCGGTTACGGAATATCTACCGTATGTGCATCGACTACGCCTTTCGGCCTCGCCTTAGCTCCCGACTTACTTGGAGCGGACGAACCTTCCTCCAAAAACCTTAGACTTTCGGCCAATATGATTCTCACATATTTCGCGCTACTCATTCCGGCATTCTCACTTCTATGCAGTCCACCTGCGCTTCCGCTCAGACTTCTCCCCACATAGAACGCTCTCCTACCATCGACAGATATTCTTCACATCTTCATGCTTTTACTTGAACAGAAATTTAATGCCGCCTCATTCTTCGGCGTCATAAGATTTTCTCTCTTTCCTATCCTGCCTGAAAACATGAAGAATATCTGTCAATCCCAAGCTTCGGTGTATGATTTAGCCCCGTTAAATTTTCGGCGCAGGGTCACTCGACCAGTGAGCTATTACGCACTCTTTTAATGAGTGGCTGCTTCTAAGCCAACATCCTGGTTGTCTAAGCAACCCCACATCCTTTTCCACTTAACCATACTTTGGGACCTTAGCTGTGGGTCTGGGCTGTTTCCCTTTTGACAATGAAACTTATCTCACACTGTCTGACTCCCATACATCAATTATCTGGCATTCTGAGTTTGATAGGGTTCAGTAACCTCTCGGCCCCTAGCCCATTCAGTGCTTTACCTCCAGTAATCTAATATGAGGCTAGCCCTAAAGCTATTTCGGAGAGAACCAGCTATCTCCGGGTTCGATTGGAATTTCTCCGCTACCCACACCTCATCCGCTACCATTTCAACGGGAGTCGGTTCGGTCCTCCATGGAGTTTTACCTCCACTTCAACCTGGACATGGGTAGGTCACCCGGTTTCGGGTCGAATACAACTGACTTCTTACGCCCTATTAAGACTTGCTCTCGCTGCGGCTTCAGACCTTAAGTCTTAACCTTGCCAGTTACATTCACTCGCCGGACCATTCTACAAAAGGTACCCGATCACCCGTTGACGGGCTCTCGGTGCTTGTAAGCACAAGGTTTCAGGTTCTCTTTCACTCCCCTCCCGGGGTGCTTTTCACCTTTCCTTCACAGTACTCTTCACTATCGGTCACTGAGTAGTATTTAGGCTTGGAGGATGGTCCCCCCGTCTTCCCACCGGGTTTCACGTGTCCGGCGGTACTCTGGATTCAGCTGGCGGATCTTCTCTTTCGCATACGGGACTCTCAC
>ENA-OQCD01000383-OQCD01000383.1-human-gut-metagenome-genome-assembly--contig:-NODE-383-length-12377-cov-4.048000_pt1:7500-12377 | contig 12377 bp, 10 predicted proteins | sample MGYA00242755_ERZ504571 | MGnify/ENA primary metagenome ERZ504571 (study PRJEB26092, sample SAMD00036274) | human gut metagenome | host: Homo sapiens | study: EMG produced TPA metagenomics...
TCTGAAAGGCAGGTTACTCACGCGTTACTCACCCGTCCGCCACTAAGTTAAATCCAACCCCCAGCACCCCGTCTCTCAACCGGATACTCGGGTGTCGAATTTAACTCCGTTCGACTTGCATGTGTTAGGCACGCCGCCAGCGTTCGTCCTGAGCCAGGATCAAACTCTCTAAAATTTCTATTAAAACGCCTTCCGGCGCCCTAATCAATTTCAGAGCTTCTCTCGCTCATTGAAACACTTGCGTGTTTCGCGTCTCTTTCTCTCCGGGGCTGACGCTCTCCCCCGCTCGTCCAGCTCTCCGCCAGACTCGCTTCTAAAGGAATTACGGGTCTCTTTTCTTCTTCGCGTTGTTTAATTTTCAAGGTCCTGATGACTGACTCTTCACAGAATCAGCGGAATTAAATTCTAACACATCAACCATCTGCTGTCAATAGTTTTTTTATGTTTTCTTTAATTCCTTGCTGTCTTTTTGACAGCTTCACTAGTATATCAAAGGGAATCTAGTTTGTCAAGGATTTTTTCAATCTTTTTTTCAAAATTTGAAATTCTGTTGATTTCCAGGGAATTACAGTATATCTTTCCCGAACCTATCGCCATAATCCAGAAAAACTCCATTTTGCGTGATCAGCTTGTCTCTAACTCCCACAGGAATCGCCTCATAATATTCAGGAGGCACCGAAAGCCATTCCTCCGTGCCGTCGTCAAGCTGAAACAAAATCCGGTAGCTTAAATAATGTCCCGGCTCCTTACTGGTGCCTGTCCGTATTAATTCAACGCTTTTGTCGCGGGTCACAGCGTTTCGAATCAGGATAGGCGCTTCCTCTGCCTGCCTTTCGGATTTTGTGCGCCGATGAGGATGGTGCCACAGGTAAATCACATAGATCGCCGTCGCAATCAGAGCCGCCGCCCATAGGCTGAGAAAAAGGCTGCCATCCCAAAGTTTCATTGTCCGCTCTCCCATCTATCATATGTGATTGTCAATTTATATTTCCGCAAAACAGAGCTCAGTTATATCCCGAGCAACGATTTCATTTTACACTCTGTCGCCGGGAAATCAGCCGCAGAGGCCGAGCCCTTCCCAGCACCGGTGATAGGACCCGTTTTTACTTACCGATATGATTTTAAATCGCCATCTTTTTCTCTGTTTTCCTTTTCCACCAGATATCCGGGCACGCCGCCGAGACGCGCACCCAGCCTTTTAATGGGAGAATTTTTAAGCTGCTGGTTTTTATGAAAATTACCGCGGCCGGAGCCTGGCAAATTCGTGGAGTCTTTTGCCGCGGCGGGCAAAGCAAAAAAACAGCAGTCGGATGAAAAAATCCAACCGGCGGGTTCAGCTTTCTACCAGAAAAGCTCTAAATTTTTACCGACCGGAGCCGGTCAGCAAGGCCATAACCTCGCTGCGGCTTTCGCGTCAGTTCTCATGATGCCCCGCAAAGCGGAGGTCTGAGTTTTGCTGCCCGCCGCGCGTGCGCCCCGCATGGTCATGCACAGGTGCTCCGCTTCGATGATCACCGCCACACCGTAGGGTTCCAAATTTTCAAAAAGAAAAATCCGCAATCTGAGCCGTAAGCCGTTCTTGAACCTGGGGACGGCGCGCAAAGCAGTCTACGATCCTGGCAAATTTGGATAAACCGATAATATTTCCCTTTTGCGGTATGTAGGCGATATGAGCCGCGCCGATAAACGGCAGCAAATGATGCTCACATACCGAATACAGAGGAATATCTCTCACGATTACCAGCTCGTTGTGCTGTTCAGGCTCGTGAAATATTTTCAAATGCCTGGCCGGGTCGTCGTGGAGGCCGGAAAAGATCTCCTCATACATTTTCGCCACCCGCTTTGGGGTTTCCTTCAGCCCCTCTCGCTCTGGGTTTTCTCCCACTGCCAGCAAAATTCAGTTACCGCCGCTTCGATCCGTTTTTTATCCATAATACCCTCCGTTACCGGTACAGCAGCTCAATAGTCACCGCCCGTTGATTTTTGTCCAAGACATAACGCGCCTCCCCTTCCTGCAAGGGGGCCTTCTCTTCACCGAAATAGGCATTGGCGCAATGCACGTAATAAGCATATTTATAGGGCTCCTCCGTCAAAAGACGGGCAACCGCGATGTCAAAATCTAAATCCGGACTGAATTGAAAGGAAATGGTGCGTTCCCGTCTGGCGGCCGCATTCAGCACCGCGTCCATCGCCTCCTGGTCATCTTCATTACCCAGGGTATGAATTTGTACTGCTTTCTGATGATAATAATTGTATTCCAGGGAGGTGCATTCCGGCAGATACAAATTATATAGGGAACGGTCCCATTGCGAGTCCCCGTCGGCGGGAATCAAGGGGTCCATTGTATGATTCACAGAGATCTGCTCATCAGTAAGGTTAAAATAACTGATAAATAGACATAGATGCCGCGTCATCCCAGGTCAAATCCAAATGGTACCATTCCCCCTCAATTCGGATCAGGTTCCACATATGGGCAATCTCCTGGCTCACGCCGGTGACCAAAGCGCATTGCAGGCCCAAGCAGTTCGATAATAGCTGCATAGCCCTGGAATACCCTTCGCACACAGCCTTGCCGTCCACCAAAGCGCCGTACGCGCTGAACGCCATTGGATATTCTGAGGAATGGTCTTCGGCCTCATCGTGGTATTCCACCAGGCTGATCAGCTGGTCATGCAGGTAAAGCTCCCGCTCAAATTCGGAGGAGCCTTTCGGCGCCTTCTTCAGCACCGCTTTCAGGGCGGTATCCATTTTCTCAGAGGCCTTCTGCACCTGCGTACCAGAAAAATAGGAGCATAGCTGTATTACCGTGCTTCCGTCGCTGACGCCGTAGCGCAGATCATTCAGCACCCAGAACAATTGCGGATTATCGTTGCGTAGGGCGATGACCACCTGCATCACCTGGTTTTTGCTGAGAGCGACGCCTTCCATCACAACCTTTTTCACCCGGTAATGGCCATCCACGCTTTGTTCGTTGGAAACCCGGTAAACCGCGTCCAGGAGAAGGCGGTAGCATTTACGCAAGGTGTCGCCCTGCAAATGATTGAAGCCGGAAAGCTGCCGCTGATAGCCGTACTCCTCCGCGAGAGATTCCGGCGTCCAGGTAATCAGGGCGTAATTTTCCTCCAAATTTGCAATGCTGCTGCCAGGGTCGTTAGGGGAATGGGCCTGCCCTATGCTGACGGAGCCGCTGGGATCGCCTTGCTCCCAGGAGCAGGAACAGCCGGCCGTTAAGACGCAGACGCAGACAAAAACACAGACAGATCTTTTCCAGCTCATAAACAGCCCTCCTTTTCCTGGTTCAACAGCCTGCTGCCGTCGCTCAACCGCCCTAAAGCGGCAAAAGCCGGCGGCATAGAAAGCTTCTCGTCCTATTCTTAGTTTCGTCCTTTCTTTCCGGTTCTAAACCGGAAAGCAGAAAACCGCACCTCTCATGATATTAGAAAATCCCGAAAGATATCCTGTCACATTTAGTATAACATAACAAAAGAAAACCTACAAGAGAATCTTGCAGGTTTTAAAATTCCGTAAGAATTTGTTCCAGCCTTTTTCATTTCCACAGGCTGAAACAAAAAGCTTTTGCAAAAAGACGGTTTTCAGCGCCGCGCCGAAACAGGGTGTTTTGCCTTTGCCTTTTAAGTGAAAAAAATAAATTTCTCACCGTTTATCCTCCGCCTGATGCTGTCTGACATGAAACACCGACTCCAGCACTCCGCTGGCCACGCAAGCCCGTGTGTCTCCCTGGTAGCGTATGCGCCGCCCATCCAGCACGACGATGCGGTCGGCGTACCGCACGGCCTGGGACAGATTGTGCATGATGACCAGAAACGTGATCTTGCGTTTTGTTTTCAGCGTCTCCAGCAGGCGGAAAAAAGCGGCCTCATATTCCATATCCATATAAGTGGTAGGCTCATCCAAAATCATAACCCTGGTATTCTGAGCCAGCACCATAGCCAAATAGGCCTTTTGCCGCTCGCCGCCCGAAAGCTCCGTCACCAGCTTATCCCGCAGGCGGAGATTCCGATCGCCTCCAGCGCGTCGTCTACGGCCTGCCAGTCCTTTGGGGACATCCGTTTTCCAAAATCCAGATAAGGGTTCCTGCCGAAAGCCGTCAGCTCCTCCACCGTGACAGCCGGAGAATGAAGGGTTTGGGGCAGAATTGAGATCAGCTGCGCCCGCTCCCGTAAGGTCATCACCGCCAGATTGCGGTCGGAAAAGGTAATTTCTCCGGTATAGGGAAGCTCCTGGTTGACACAGGAAACCAGAGTGGATTTGCCGCTTCCGTTTCTGCCTACTACGGCGGTAAGCTTGTGGGGCACCAAAGAGAAATCAATATGGTCCAGCACCTGATTTTTCCCATAAGAGGCGCAGACCTGATGAAAGCTCAGCATGGCCGCGCAGACCTCCTTCGCATCAGAAGAATGAAGAAAAAGGGAGCGCCGATCAGGGACATCACGATCCCCACCGGCACCTCCGAGGGGGCGAAGGCTGTCCGCCCCACCAGATCTGCCGTCAGCACCAAAATACTGCCCACTGCAGCGGATACCGCCAGCAGGGGAGCGGTTTGGGTTCCCGCCAGCTTGCGGGAAATATGAGGCACCATCAGGCCCACGAACCCCAGCAGGCCCGCGAAGCTGACCACCGCGGCAGCGGAAGCGCTGGCGCACACCAGACAGAGCATCCGCACCTGCTTGACTTTTACCCCCAGCGAGAGGGCCATGCTGTCTCCCAGGCACAAGAGCTGGATCTTGCCGGAAAACGCTAAGGACACTGCGAGTCCGAGAAAAATAATCGTGCCGGGCAGCCATAGCAGATCAATGCTGGAGTTGGACAAGCCGCCCACAGAAAAGTAATTGTAGGACACCAGCACGTCGGTATCC
>ENA-OQCD01000384-OQCD01000384.1-human-gut-metagenome-genome-assembly--contig:-NODE-384-length-12368-cov-3.480271_pt1 | contig 12368 bp, 15 predicted proteins | sample MGYA00242755_ERZ504571 | MGnify/ENA primary metagenome ERZ504571 (study PRJEB26092, sample SAMD00036274) | human gut metagenome | host: Homo sapiens | study: EMG produced TPA metagenomics assembly of...
GCCCTCCGATGACAAAAACAGTATAGCAATTTTTAAAAAAAGCTGTTATATAATATCATTCGTCGCAAGCGATAAGGCAAGCGAAACAAAAAACACATAGGCTATCGCCAAAACGGTAAGGCAACGGACTCTGACTCCGTCAGTTCAAGGTTCGAATCCTTGTAGCCCTGCTTCTTGAGCACCTCGATGAGAGGTGCTTTTTTTGTTCTATGAAATAAGAGAAAAAAACAAGTGTGTTTCTTTAGAACAAGTGATACAATAAAATTTTGCAGACAGTATAACAGGAGGCACATTATGAGCTACAGTTTTGAAAGTCGCGTAAGATTCAGCGAGATCGGAGAGAAGGGCTGCCTGACGCTGCCGGGAGTTCTGGATTATTTTCAGGACTGCTGTACCTTTGAATCTGAACAGACAGGTCTCGGAATGGAAGTATTAAAGGCACAGAAAAGAGCCTGGGTACTTTCCGCATGGCAGGTAATTGTGAAGAGATATCCAAAGCTTGGTGAAAATATAAAAGTAACAACAATTCCTTATGGATTCCGGGGCTTTATCGGAATGCGTAATTTTATTCTTGAGACAGCGGATGGCGAGAGACTGGCCTGGGCGAATTCTTACTGGTCCTTTATCAACACAGAGACAGGACTTCCGGAAAAGCTGACACCGGCGGACACCGATCCTTATGATCTGGGAGAGAAGATGGAAATGGATTATGCACCGAGAAAGATCGCGCTTCCGAAAGAGCGGAAACCGAAGGAATCTTTTGCCGTACAGAAACATCATCTGGATACGAACCACCACGTAAACAACTGCCAGTATATCCGAATGGCAGCTGATTTTCTGCCGGAGGATTTTGCGGTCCATCAGCTTCGTGTGGAGTACAAGAGACAGGCTGTCCTTGGAAATGTAATGATTCCGGAAGTATATATGGAAGCAAATAAGGCAACGGTAGTTCTCAATGCGGAAGATCAGGAACCCTACGCTGTGGTGGAATTTACAAAGTAATCAGAGCTGTTTTAAACAGCATGGATATATTACGAAGTGGATTGTAAAGACACTTTATAAAAGGGAGGAAACGCAATGCTGGAAAAATTAAAAGAAGAAGTTTACAGAGCAAACATGGATCTGCCGAAATATGGCCTGGTTACGTTTACCTGGGGAAACGTCAGCGGTATCGACAGAGAGAAGGGACTTTTTGTCATCAACCAAGTGGTGTGGATTATGATAAACTGACGCCGGAAGATATGGTTGTAGTCGATCTTGAAGGAAATAAAGTCGAGGGCAAATACAATCCGTCTTCTGATACTGCCACACATGTGGTGCTTTACAATGCGTTTCCGAAGATTGGAGGTATTGTGCATACTCATTCATCCTGGGCTACAAGCTGGGCACAGGCAGGAAGATCCATTCCATGTTATGGAACAACACATGCGGATTATATTTACGGAGAGGTTCCATGCGTGCGTAACCTGACAAAAGATGAGATCGAGGAAGCCTATGAGAAAAATACCGGTATTCTCATTGCCGACTATTTCAAAGATAAAGATTACGAAGCAGTTCCGGCAGTCCTCTGCAAAAACCACGGACCGTTTACCTGGGGAAAAGGAATGCACATGAGGCTGTTCACAACGCAGTTGTCCTGGAAGAAGTTGCCAAGATGGCTTCCCGCTGCGAGCTGATCAATCCGGATGTAAAACCGGCGCCGCAGGAGCTTCAGGATAAACATTACTACAGAAAACATGGCGCAAATGCTACTATGGACAGGGAAATAAATAAGAAAAAAAGAAGCAGAAGAATGTCACATGGAAAAGTGTGGCATTCTTTTTTTTGTGGAATATAAATTGTGGAGAGGTGCGTTTACGGGGCGGGCAGTAATTCAGAATGGAATTAACTGTTTTACTGATACAATAGTGTCCTGTAAAAGATACTATCCAGGGTAAAACAATGAAGAAATGTTCATTTTTTGTCGAAAAAAACCAGATTTGCTGACCTTTAACACAGGTGCCACCAAAATATGTGCTAATGTCAAGAAAAATGCAGAACATTAACACATTTTGGAAAACAGGTGGCAGGATGAAAATTTACACTTATCAGGGAAGAAAGAACGTTTCCGGAGAAAAAATACGTCAGATGAGAAATATAAAACGGATGTCACAGTCAGATCTGGCGGCAAAAATGCAGGTGGAAGGTGTGATGCTGGAACGTGACAGTATCAGCAGGATCGAAGGCGGAGAACGTTTTGTGGCAGATTATGAACTGAGAGTGTTTGCAAAAAGTGCTGGGTGTGGATGTGAAGTGGCTACTGAACGAAGAGTGCTCCTGAGATCAGCAGCATGATAATTGGTATGACTGATATTTATACAGCAAACTACTTGATATTTATGTCGGAAACTGCTACAGTATAAAGAAAAAAAGGCGACCGGGAAACCTTGCGGGGGTAAACGGTCACGGATAAAGAGATAGAGGCGCGGATTTATCAGTATTTATGGACGAGAGGCCTGGCAGGTTGTCCATAAAGAAAGGAAAATCTGCCGAAGTGCTCTGAAAGGCCAGATGACAGGGTACTGGGATAACGCAGAATATGCGTTGTACTGTCACGGATGTGGAGCGCTATCGTAAGTTGAATAAAGAAGATTATTTAACCGGAGGTGTTCTTAAGAAGGGACAGCCTCCGTTTTTTTTGTCCCCGAAAAGGGAGGAGAAAAATGAGTAAAAAAGCAGGAACAGCATTGTCTGTTATGGCAATGGTATTCATGGGCGCACTGGCAAGTCCCCTGACTGTGCTGGCTGCGGATGCGGAGGAGACTTATCAGCCTGCTCTGTATGCAACAATCTGGGCACTGCTTCCACCTCTTGTAGCGATCATCCTTGCGCTGATCACAAAAGAAGTATACAGTTCTCTGTTTGTGGGAATTGTAGTAGGAGCACTGCTTTATTCCGGATTCAAATTCGAAGGAACAGTAACACAGATTTTTGAGGGAGGAATCATCAAGGTTCTTTCTGACAGCTATAACGTAGGTATCCTGATCTTCCTGGTAATCCTGGGATCTGTGGTATGTATGATGAACAAGGCCGGCGGCTCCGCCGCATTCGGACGATGGGCCAGCAAAAAGATCCACACGCGTGTGGGCGCGGAACTTGCAGCGATCATCCTTGGAGTCCTGATCTTCATTGACGATTATTTTAACTGCCTGACAGTAGGAAGCGTTATGCGTCCGGTAACAGACAGACATCATGTATCCAGAGCGAAATTTGCATACCTGATCGATGCGACAGCCGCTCCGGTATGTATCATCGCACCGATCTCATCCTGGGCTGCTGCAGTCAGCGGATTCGTAGAGGGACAGGATGGACTTGCGATTTTTTGTAAGAACCATCCCGTATAACTTTTTACGCGATCCTTACTATTGTAATGATGGTTGGCATGGTACTGATGAAAACCGAGTTTGGTGCCATGAGAACACATGAGATCAATGCGCTGAACGGAGATCTTTATACAACATCTGCAAGACCGTATGAGAATGCAACGGATGATGAGACACCGAATCCGAGAGGAAAGGTGATCGATCTTGTGATCCCGATCGTTGTGCTTGTTATCTGCTGTGTCATCAGTATGATCTACACAGGAGGATTTTTCAGTGGAACAGATTTTGTTACCGCATTTTCACAGAGTGATGCCTCTACAGGCCTTGCAATGGGAAGTGCTTTTGGTCTGGTGTTTGCCATTATTTTCTATATGATCCGCCGTGTGATCAATTTCAGAGATTGTATGGGATGCATCCCGGAAGGCTTCAAGGCTATGGTACCGGCGATCATGATCCTGACCTTTGCATGGACACTGAAGGCTATGACAGACTCACTTGGTGCAGCAGTATTCGTAGAAGAAGCAATGCGTTCTGTTGCCGGTGGTATTGAAGTTATCCTTCCGGCCATTATTTTCCTGGTTGGATGCGGACTTGCATTTGCTACAGGTACTTCCTGGGGAACCTTTGGTATCCTGATCCCGATCGTTGTTGCGGTATTTGAGAAATCCAGTCCTGAGATGATGATCATTTCCATGTCTGCCTGCATGGCAGGTGCAGTTTGCGGAGACCACTGCTCACCGATCTCTGATACAACGATCATGGCTTCCGCAGGAGCACAGTGTGATCATGTGACTCACGTTTCCACACAGCTTCCGTATGCGATCCTGGCTGCAGCAGTATCCTTTGTAACTTATATTGTTGCAGGCTTTGTAAAAACAGCATGGATCGCTCTTCCGGTGGGAATCGTGCTGATGCTGATCGTACTTTTTGTCATTAAAATGATGAACCCGATGCCGGTTGAGAAACCAACAGAATAACAGACTGACCCAATGTGGGGCAGATTCCCCCATGAATGTCAAATAAAAGGCAGTGACGGAAAGAAATTTCCGAAGCTGCCTTTTTTGTGCTTTCTATAATAATTCTCTTATGTTATAATGCAGGACAGACAGCAAATAGTAAATGATCATATATAGTTTTAAGGAACAGGAGTAAGAATGATAGAATTAGGTAAAAAAACAGAAATTACTGGTTGTAAAAACCGTAGATTTCGGAATATATCTTGGAGAGGACCGAAATGCACCGCAGAACGAGCGTGTGCTTCTTCCATCCAAACAGGTACCGGAAGGAACCAAAGTAGGTGATGAGATCGAGGTATTCATCTACAAAGATTCTCAGGACAGACTGATCGCTACCACCCGTGAGCCGATGCTTCAGGTGGGACAGACAGCAGTCCTTAAGGTTAAACAGGTCACCAGGATCGGTGCTTTTCTTGACTGGGGACTGGAGAAAGATCTTCTTCTTCCGTATCATGAGCAGACCAACAGAGTCCGTGAGGGGGAAGAATGTCTGGTAGCTCTTTATGTAGATAAGAGCAGCAGACTCTGTGCAACCATGAAAGTATATCATTATCTTTCAACCAGAACTCCTTATGTACCGGGAGATATGGTAAAGGGCCGTGTCTATGAGATCAGCGGAAACTTCGGTGTTTTTGTTGCGGTAGATGATAAATATTCCGCACTGATCCCTGCAAGAGAGGCAACCGGCAAATACAGACCGGGAGCTATTCTTGATCTTCGTGTCACTGAGGTAAAAGAGGATGGCAAGATGAATGTCAGTGACCGTCAGAAAGCCTACATCCAGATCAATGAGGATGCAGAGAGCGTACTCAGCGTAATCGAGGAATTTGCAGGCGTGCTGCCATTTGATGATCATGCTTCACCGGAAGTCATCAAGAGAGAGTTTGGTCTCAGCAAGAACGCATTCAAGCGTGCGGTCGGCCATCTGATGAAAGAAGGAAAAGTAGAGATCCGTGATAAGAGGATCTACATTAAAAATAACAAGGTGTTGACCGGCTCCGGATCAGACACGCTCCGGCACGTTCCGAGAAAAGTGCAGAGGCGGGGAGATCCGGAGCCCTGTTTTTACAGTAAGGAGAGAAGGATTTGGAGTTTACACATTTACATGTCCATACAGAATACAGTCTTCTGGATGGCTCCAATAAGATCAAAGAGTATGTAGCCAGAGTAAAAGAACTGGGAATGGACAGCGCGGCGATCACCGATCATGGCGTTATGTATGGTGTGATCGATTTTTACAGGGCTGCCAGAGAAGCCGGGATCAATCCCATCCTGGGATGCGAGGTTTATGTGGCTCCGGGTTCCCGCTTTGAACGTGAAGTGGGAAGTGGCGATGACCGTTATTACCACCTGGTTCTGCTGGCCGAGAATAATCAGGGCTACAGCAACCTGATGAAGATTGTATCCAAGGCATTTGTGGAAGGCTTTTATTACAAGCCACGTGTGGATCTGGAACTTCTGGAAAAATATCACGAGGGGATTATTGCCTTAAGTGCCTGCCTGGCAGGAGAGGTCGCAAGGTATCTTGCCCGTGGAATGTATGAGGATGCAAAAATCGCAGCCCTGCGTTATCAGGATATTTTTGGAAAAGGAAATTTCTTCCTGGAGCTTCAGGATCATGGAATTCCGGAGCAGCAGACGGTAAACCAGCAGCTTCTCCGCATGCACAGAGAGACAGGAATCGACCTGGTTGCTACCAATGACGTGCATTATACCATGGCTGAGGATGCGGAGCCCCATGACGTGCTCCTCTGTCTGCAGACCCAGAAAAAACTCAGCGATGAGAACAGAATGCGCTATGAGGGCGGCCAGTATTATGTGAAATCTCCAGAAGAGATGGCGAGACTTTTTCCATATGCTCTGGAAGCTCTGGAAAATACCCACAAGATCGCGCTGCGCTGCCACGTGGAGATCGAATTCGGCGTGACCAAGCTGCCGAAATATGATGTGCCCGACGGACTGACCTCCTGGGAGTATCTGAACAAGCTTTGCCATGAAGGGCTGGAACAGCGTTATCATCCGGTAACCGATGCGCTGAAAAAAACGCCTGGATTATGAGCTGTCCACCATCAAAAACATGGGATATGTAGATTACTTCCTCATTGTGTGGGACTTCATCAAATATGCCAGAGACAATGATATCATGGTCGGCCCTGGACGAGGTTCTGCCGCAGGAAGTCTGGTTGCTTATACCCTTGGAATCACCCAGCTGGACCCGATCCGGTATGATCTTCTCTTTGAGCGTTTCCTGAATCCGGAACGAGTATCCATGCCGGATATTGATGTGGACTTCTGCTTTGAACGAAGACAGGAAGTTATCGATTATGTACGGCGGAAATATGGCGATGACTGCGTGGTTCAGATCGTTACCTTCGGTACTTTGGCAGCCCGCGGTGTGATCCGTGATGTAGGCCGTGTTCTGGACATGCCTTATGCCCAGGTAGACACCATCGCCAAGATGGTTCCACAGGAGCCAAATATCACCATTGATAAGGCACTGGGAATGAATCCGGAGTTCCGGAAAGCCTATGAGGAACAGGAAGATATCCACCGCCTGATCGACCTTGCCAAGCGTCTGGAGGGTCTGCCAAGACATACTTCCATGCATGCAGCAGGTGTTGTGATCAGCCAGAAAGACGTATCCGAATACGTACCTCTTTCCAGAGCCCAGGACGGTTCCATTGTCACACAGTTTACCATGACAACACTGGAAGAGCTGGGACTTCTGAAAATGGATTTCCTGGGGTTACGTACCCTGACCGTTATCCAGAACGCGGTAAAAATGATAGAACAGAGTACCGGCGTTTTCCTGGATATGCAGAAAATTGATTACAACGACAAAAAAAGTACTGGATTCTCTCGGAACAGGACGTACTGACGGCGTGTTCCAGCTCGAGAGTGCCGGAATGAAAAACTTCATGAAGGAACTGAAGCCTCAGAGCCTTGAGGATGTCATCGCGGGAATTTCCCTTTACCGTCCGGGTCCCATGGATTTCATTCCGCAGTACATCCGCGGAAAAAACCGTCCGGATACCATCCGTTATGACTGCCCGCAGATGGAGCCCATCCTGAAGCCGACCTATGGCTGTATCGTATACCAGGAGCAGGTTATGCAGATCGTCCGTGATCTTGCAGGCTATACTCTTGGACGAAGCGACCTGGTGCGCCGTGCCATGTCCAAGAAGAAAGCTTCTGTTATGGCAAAAGAGCGCCAGAATTTCGTTTACGGAAATGTGGAAGAGGGGGTTCCGGCTGTATCGCCAACGGCATTTCCGAGGAGATCGCAAACAAGATCTACGATGAGATGACAGACTTTGCGAAGTATGCTTTCAATAAGTCTCACGCTGCCGCTTATGCGGTGGTTTCCTATCAGACCGCATATCTGAAATACTACTATCCGGTAGAATTCATGGCTGCGCTGATGACGTCCGTTGTGGAAATGCCAAACAAGGTAGCGGAGTATATTTCCGTATGCCGTCAGATGGGAATCCAGATCCTTCCGCCGGATATCAATCATGGCATGTATGGTTTTTCTGTTGACAACGGTGCCATCCGCTATGCACTTTCTGCTATCAAGAGTATCGGCCGCCCGGTTATTGAGGGGATTGTGCGGGAACGAGAGGAGCACGGGGAATATACTTCCCTGAAAACTTTTGTGGAGCGAAATATTGATCAGATCAACAAACGTGTTGTGGAAAATCTGATCAAGGCCGGAGCACTGGACTGTCTGGAAGGAAACCGGAAACAGAAGATGACCATATATACGCAGATCATCGACAGTATCAACCAGGACAAAAAGCACACCATGGCCGGACAGTTGAGCCTTTTTGATATTGCTTCTGAGGAAGATAAAAAGGAATTTGAGATCCGTATGCCGCAGGTTGAGGAATATCCGAAAGAGATCATCCTGACCTTCGAAAAAGAAGTTCTTGGCATTTATCTCAGCGGCCATCCACTGGAGCGCTACCGGAATATGATGGAAAAAATGATCTCTGCAAACGTCGGATTTCCAGCCGGATGATGAAACCGGAATTCCGGAAGTCTACGATAACCAGAAAGTGATCGTAGGCGGAATGATTACGGATAAAACCATAAAATATACAAAGAATAATAAGGTAATGGCGTTCCTTACCGTAGAAGATCTGGTAGGCACCGTGGAAGTTGTGGTATTTCCGCGTGATTACGAAAAATGCCAGATGTTCCTGAACGAAGATGCCAGACTTTTCATCCAGGGAAGAGTATCTGCGGAAGACGACAAAGCCAGCAAACTGATCCTGGAAAAAGTCCGTACCTTCGATGATATGCCAAAAGAACTGTGGATCCAGTTCGAAAGCCGGGAAGACTACGCAAAAGCCGAGACCGGTCTGGTAGATGATCTGATGTCATCCAGAGGAAACAGCAGTGTGGTTATTTATCTCAAAGATGTCAAGGCAATGAAGAAACTTCCGCCTGCCTATCAGGTCCATATCGAGGATTCCTGGCTGAAACACATGTGTGAAAAATATGGAAGTTCCAATGTTAAAATTGTGGACAGAGTATTGAAAAACTTATAAAAATGCTATAAACTATATCCGAATATGTGTATTACAATAGGTTGTTTCATAAGATGGAGGATAACAATATGGCAGAGAACAAAATCAAAACGATCGGCGTTTTTGACCAGTGGCGGTGACGCACCTGGAATGAATGCTGCAATCCGTGCTGTTGTCAGAAGAGGATTAAGCAGCGGACTGAACGTAAAGGGAATCTATAAAGGATACAGCGGTCTCTTAAATGAAGAGATCAGAGACATGACAGCAAGAGATGTTTCCGATACGATTGAGCGAGGCGGAACAATTCTTTATACTGCCAGATGTGCAGAGATGAGAACAGAGGAAGGACAGCAGCAGGCTGCAGAGATCTGCAGAAAGCATGGAATCGACGGCCTTGTTGTTATCGGTGGAGACGGTTCCTTCGCAGGTGCTCAGAAACTTGCGAACCTTGGAATCAATACCATTGGCCTGCCGGGAACCATTGACCTTGATATCGCATGTACCGAGTACACCATCGGTTTCGATACAGCTGTAAACACAGCGATGGAAGCCATCGATAAGGTACGTGATACATCCACATCCCATGAGAGATGCAGTATCATCGAGGTTATGGGACGTAACGCCGGATACCTTGCAGTATGGTGCGGTATCGCAAACGGTGCTGAGGATATCCTGATCCCGGAGAAATATGATTACGACGAGCAGAAGCTTATTGACAATATCGTAGAGAGCCGTAAGAAAGGCAAGAAACACCATATCATCGTAAATGCTGAGGGTATCGGCCATTCAGAGGCTATGGCAAAACGTATCGAGGCTGCAACAGGCATCGAGACACGTGCAACTATCCTTGGTCACATGCAGCGTGGTGGAAGCCCTACATGTAAGGACCGTGTATATGCGTCCATGATGGGTGCTCTTGCAGTAGACCTTCTTGTTGCCGGTAAACGCAGCCGTGTTGTTGGATATCGCCACGGTGAGTTCGTTGATTTTGACATCAATGAGGCTCTTGCAATGCAGAAGAATGTAGATTCCTACATGTGGGAGGTTTGCAATTCTCTTTCTCACAACTACAATAAATAAAAAAAATATGAACTTGAAAAAAGTTTCAGACGGATTGCATAAACTGAATACGTCACAAATAATTGCCCTCGGCTTTGCGGGGGTGATTTTTGTAGGCGGATTTATTTTGTGGCTGCCGTTCTGCAGTGCACCCGGGCAGGCTGTTACCTTCCCGGATGCTGTTTTTACAGCGGCAACCAGCGTATGTGTGACGGGACTTTCCACAGTTGTTATGGCAGTCCAGTGGAGCCCCATTGGAAAAGCGGTTATCCTGTGCCTGATACAGATCGGCGGGATCGGACTGATCGCACTGGCGAATATGATATTCATCAGCCTCCGGCGGAAAATTTCCCTGAAAAACCGGCGGATCATCAAGGAATCCTATAACCTGGATGAAATGGGTGGAGTCGTGGCTGTAGTCCGCAGTGTGGTGAAATGCGTGTTTCTTGCAGAAGGAATCGGTGCGGTCCTGTATGCGTTTTGCTTTGTACCGGAATTTGGAATAAAAAAAGGTCTGGTGCATGCCATATTTCTGGCGGTATCTGCATTCTGCAACGCAGGGATCGATCTTTTCGGGGAAACAAGCCTTTCGGTATATGTGAGCAATCCGCTGGTCAATATCACTACGATTGGCCTGATCATTGTGTCAGGTCTTGGATTTATCGTCTGGTGGGATCTGTGGGATAAATTCCGCAAGGTTCTGAGAAAAGAGCTCTCCCCATCCAGAGTTTTTCGTGTACTGCGGCTTCAGAGCAAGCTGGTCCTTACGATGACCGGGATCCTGGTATTTTCAGGAGCATTTCTGGTATTTATCTTTGAATCCGGAAACCCTTCCACGCTAAAGGGGGCACCACTGGGAACAAAGCTCATGGCATCCTTTTTCCAGTCAGTGACAACACGTACGGCGGGATTTTATACCATGGATCAGTCGCTTTTGTCCACACCTACCGTGATCATTTCCCTACTGTGGATGTTTATCGGAGGATCACCCATGGGCACTGCCGGTGGTGTGAAGACTACTACCATTGCGGTTCTGATCCTTTCTATTGCAGCATATCTTCAGGGAAAAAAAGGATGTAGAGGTATACGGCCGCAGGATCCGTGAGAGCTATCTCCGTTCTGCCATGGTTGTTGCAGGAACCAGTGTGTTGATCCTTTTTTACCATGACGGTGCTTTTGTCCGCAGTAATGCCGGGAGTGGATCTGGCAGATGTTTTATATGAGATCACTTCTGCGGGGGCTACAGTAGGACTTTCCAGAGGGTTGACACCTCAGTTGAATGTGGCAGGCAAATGGATTGTGATCCTTACCATGTATCTGGGACGTATCGGACCACTGACACTGGGAACTGCAGTTGTGGTGCGTGTGCGTAACAGGCCGGGAAGCACGACTCATCTCGGGGAAGAAGATATCATGATCGGTTAAACAGGAGAATAAAATGAAAAATAAATCTTTTGCTGTGATCGGGCTTGGACAGTTTGGAATGACTCTGGCGGTGACGCTGGCAGAGTCCGACTGTGATGTCCTTGCCATTGACGACAAGAAGAAAATATCGAAGAGATTTCCGAAAAAGTACCTACGCGGTGAAAGCAGATGTCCGTGAACCTGGAATCCTGAAAGCACTGGGAGTTCAGAATGTGGATGTGGCCATTATCGCAGTTGCCGAAAATCTGGAAGCCAGCATTTCCGCAACCATGCAGGCCAAGGATCTGGGAGTTCCCTTTGTAGTTGCAAAAAGCATGAATTCTCTTCATGGACGTATTCTTGACAAAATCGGTGCAGATAAAATCATTTATCCGGAACAGGCCATGGGACTCCGTGTTGCCAGAAATCTCCTGTCCGGCGGATATCTGGATGTATTTGAACTTTCGGCGGAATTCAGTATGGCGGAGTTTTCCATTCCGGAGTCATGGGTTGGAAAAAGCCTGATAGATCTGAATGTACGTGAGCGTTTTCACATCAATATCATTGGTATTAAACAGGGCGAAAATGTCACAGTAGATCTGAAACCGTCCGAGCCGCTTCCGGACCGCTGTTCCATAATCGCCATTGGAAAAAATAAGGATCTTAATGCGGAACCGGCGTTTATGAAGTGATTTTTCGAAGATCCGTAAACAGGATAAGTGCAAGGAGTAAGATAAAAAGTATGATAACCAGCGTATCAAATGCAAAAATAAAAAATGTCATGCAACTGAACCAGAAGGCAAAAGCCAGAAGAGAACAGGGACTTTTTGTGGCAGAAGGCCGAAGATGTTCCTGGAAGCACCGGAAACTGGGTTTTCAGGTGTTTGTCTCTGAGACTTTTTTCCCAGGATGGGGAACTGATGGCTCAGGTAGAGAAATATCCTTATGAGATCGTGAAAGATTCCGTATTCCGTCAGATGTGTGATACAAGACTC
>ENA-OQCD01000385-OQCD01000385.1-human-gut-metagenome-genome-assembly--contig:-NODE-385-length-12354-cov-7.199804_pt1 | contig 12354 bp, 14 predicted proteins | sample MGYA00242755_ERZ504571 | MGnify/ENA primary metagenome ERZ504571 (study PRJEB26092, sample SAMD00036274) | human gut metagenome | host: Homo sapiens | study: EMG produced TPA metagenomics assembly of...
TCTTGAAACGGATCGGCGTGGATTGGCGTCCGTCTATCAGGAAATTTTTATTACCTCTTTCGATGGGGATGTGCTGGGGCTCTATGACCATTTGAGCGAGTATGAAAATCTGGACGAGCTTAATCATCTGGCCTGCCTGCTTTCCGAGCTTACCTCATCGGAGCTGGAAACACTGGAGGCCGTCCTCGACAGTGGCGATCACTGTTCTTCGGTGCGGGACATCATCAATCTGACACAAAATCTGGACTGTTACGGCTTTTACCCCGGCGTATCCGATGAGGAAACGCTGGGACGTATTTATGTGGACGATCTGGAAATGTTGGATGTGCCGGATCAGGTAAAACCGTATTTCGATTATGAGGCGTATGGCCGGGATGCCTGCATCCACGAAAACGGCCATTTTGCCCCGGGCGGCTATGTTGTCAAAGAAAGCGATCATTTCGTGGAAGTGTATCATGGCTTGCAGGATATTCCCAAGGAGCATAAGGTGTTCTTTTTCCCGAAGCTCTCGATCCGGGAGCAAATGGCCGCTTATCAGGAAATCATAGACGGTTCTTCTTTGGAGGGCTACCGTCAAATGCAGAAAAAAGACCGTGGGGATCGGTGATGGCACTTCGAGACAAATTGTCCCAAGGAAGGAGGCGGTGTAACTGATTGATGAAGATATTTCCCGGCGCACGATAGCCATATCTGTAAAAACAACCAAGCTGACAGCGCGGGGACTGGCGTATGTGCTGGGTATGGTGGGTCGGAAGATCCGCAAGGCATACCGTGGGCGGCAAGTACCACATGGAAAACAAAGTGTGCGAAAGCTCATGGCCCACGGCACAGCCACAAACAGCATTGAGCTATCCGGGGATGCCAAGTCCTTTGACCGCGTGGCCCGGAAATGGAATGTGGACTATGCGTTCTATAAAACCGGGCCGGACAAATACCTGCTGTTTTTCAAGGCTGGACAGGCAGACGCAATGACCGCCTGCTTTTCCGAGTACTCCCGGAAGGTGTTAAGCAAAGCAAAATCGAACCGTGTTCCCATCCGGGAACAACTGAAACAGGCGGCGGATCAGCTTTCCAAAGAAAAGCCGAAGCAGAAAGAACGTGCAAAGGAGGTGGCCCATGAGGACAGATAAGATCAAAAAATATCTCATTCCGAACATTCCCTATCTGTTCATCCTGTGGGCGTTCCTCAAGCTGGGGACAGCCTACCGGCTGGCGGCGGGTAACGATTTTGCACATAAGATCATCAGGCTGGGCCAGACGATTGGCCCGGCCTTTGCTGACTTTGCACCCGGTCTTGCTCCGCTGGATTGGCTTGTCGGTATTGTAGGCGCAGTTGGTTTCCGGCTGCTGATCTATTTCAAAAGCAAGAACGCTAAGAAGTTTCGGCGGGATGCAGAATACGGCAGCGCCCGGTGGGGAACGGAAAAAAACATCAAACCGTTTGTCGATCCGAAGTTTGAAAACAACGTGATTTTGACCGGGACGGAGTTTCTCACGATGAATACCCGCCCGAAAATTCCCGCAAATGCCCGAAATCTGAATTGCTGTATTATCGGCTCGTCCGGCTCCGGCAAAACCCGCTTCTGGCTCACGCCCCAGCTTTTACAGGCTCATTCCTCTTATGTGGTGGTCGATCCCAAAGGCGGTGTGCTGGGACAGGTCGGGGGTTTCCTGCAAAAACGCGGGTACAAAATCAAGGTATTCAACAGCATAGATTTTTCAAAATCCATGCACTATAACCCGCTGGCGTATATCCGCAATGAGGCCGATATTCTGAAATTCGTGGATACGCAATATGTCCATTGTTGATACAATCAGCGCACAGTAATTCTACTTTTGAAGCGGGTGCTTTAGAAGCCGCCCACTTTTTGTCTTACAAATTCGTAAGTTGAAATTCACCTGTTTGTAAGCTGATTTTTTTTATAATTAAGTTGATGAAAGAGAGGAAAAAATGAAAAAAATCCTTTCCACCAGAGTATTGGTGAAGATTTGTGTATTAACAACTATACTGCTGGTTTTGATAATCTATACTATATGGGGCAATTCAGCATTGATGGTAAGTATGGTTAATATCTCCAGCGATCGCATAGCATCTGCCTTTTCTAATTTTCGGATTGCACAAGTGTCCGACTTGCATAATGCTGAATTTGGAAAAAGCAATACAGAATTGATAGAATTGCTGTCTGAACACGAACCGGATATTATTGTGATAACTGGAGATTTAATCGATGCTGGACATACAGACATTGAGATTGCGTTTGATTTTATAAAACAAGCTGTTCAAATAGCCCCTGTCTACTTTGTAACTGGAAACCACGAAGCTAACTTCTCACATTATGATCAATTCAAAACAGGGCTTGAAGCGTCTGGCGTAACTGTCCTTGAAGATGAAGCAATACAGTTAGTGCATAACAACGAAATGATTACCCTTATCGGGCTTTCTGATTCTGACTTTACGATTAAGGGCGATATGTTTAATGAAGCGCCAGCCATGGTCAACACAAAATTGAATAGCCTTATTGATGACGAAAACAGTTACACTATACTGCTATCACATCGGCCAGAGTTATTTGAAACCTATGTATGCTGTGGTGTTGATTTGGTTTTATGTGGTCATGCACACGGAGGGCAGTTTCGATTACCTTTTATTGGGGGGCTCGTTGCCCCCAATCAAGGGCTGTTTCCTAAATATGATTCCGGCCTTTATACAGACGGAAAGACAAATATGGTTGTTAGCCGCGGCCTTGGAAATAGTATTATTCCATTCCGATTTAATAATCGTCCAGAGGTTGTATTAGTAGAACTTAACACCGAATAACGATACTTCAACCGAATATTGAAATGATCTGCCGCACGACGGCAAAAGAAAAAAAGCCGTCGTAGCGCAGACAATTTGACACGCCCATTTGAAACGGCGGCTTTGATTTTCAGAGCCGCCGTTTCTTTGCGTCTACACAAACCAATGACGACTTGCAGGGACACGGTAGCCGATTGGAGGTTATTTTCCGTGTCCTTTTCTCTTTTTCGCAGTATCCATGATCTGCACCAGTTAAAAAAAGCATAGCCCCTCCATCGAAGCAGTCCGGCTTTGAATGTGAAATTAAACAGTACATAACCGATAATATATTTTCGTGCGCTTGTGTGGCCTTGTGTCGCGCAGGCGTATTTTGCTTTCCAGACTTCGAGACAAAGTGTCCCGAGGTGCGGTGCCGTTCTCCGCCATTACTCCATTTCGTTTCCGACCAACCCCGAACAAACTGAAATGGAGGATTTTACGATGACTACTATCAATCTGAAAGATCTTTATTATTGGTACACGCAGGATCAGCTTATCGAAGTTTCTGACGAGGTTGCCGAGGTATTCAAGGCCGATGCCCGTTATGAAATGGCCTACCAGCGGCGGCTCTCCCGGCACAAGGCGCAGTATTCTCTGGACTGCGATGACGGGATTGAGTATTCCGCTTGCCTGCATGAGCCGACCCCGCAGGAGCTCCTTGAACGGATGGAAACCTTTCTTCGTCTGTGGAACGCTCTCAATTCTCTGCCGGAGATCCAAGGCCGTAGAATTGACGCACATATCATTCTTGGCAAGTCGATTAAGGAAATTGCCGAGGCCGAGGGCGTACATGAGGAGTCTATTCGCCAGTCGATCAAGCGTGGCCTTGAACGCATGAAAAAAAACTTTTTGATTTTTTCTTCTTAACCCACTTGGAATTGATGAAAAAATGTCTCGGTTTATGAGAGGAGGTTTTCTTCCTAACGCAAGGGAATAACGGCAACCCTGAGTAAGTACGTGGAGCCAGACGGTGGGTGCGCGGTGACATTTCCCAAAAGAGATTGAGCGAACAACACCAACACTGTAAATGGGCCCGGCCATCCCAAGGCCATGATCCGGTGCTGAACAGGTTGGCTGCCTGTTCCTCCGGGCTTGTCGCTTTACTTGCGTTGAGAGCGCCGCACAGAAAATAACGATTGTCTTTGGACAGGCCAAGTAAATATGTGCGGCACTCTCTAATATTCAAAAACTATAATAAACCTCGAGACAAAGTGGTTTTCTAAAAAACCGTCTTGAAAAAAGTTCAGGAAAAAGCCGTTTCTGCCATAAAATCGACAAAGACCGGGCAGAAAAATCAAAGCCTTTTTTCAAAATAGGCGTTTGTCAACGGCTCCAAAGTGTCCCAAGGTGGAGTAAGGCAACAGGCCAGCATCCCGGTGGTGCTGGCCTGTTGCGTTTCCCCACCAAACAGCGGGAGGCGTTCTATCAATCTGCGAAGGAGGTTTACCGTGAAATTAACTACACAGGAACTTGAACAAATGAGAAGCGTTGACATTGGCGCGGTGGCTGCCGAGTCCCTGCCTGATGTGAGCGGTATGACCTTTGACAATGCGCTTTCCCGAAAGGAGCGCATCTCTCGATTTTTGCAGACTGTCAAAAATCCATACTGCTTTTGCATCGGTGGTGTTGGCGTGAAAATTGAATTTGCTGAAAGCGGGCCATCTCTCCAAGATAAGCTGACGGATTTCCTGCTGCGGCAAAGAAGCGGGCTGTAACTTCGGTTACAGCTCGTTTTGCTTCTTCGAGACAAAGTGTCCCGAAGTGGAGGCATCCTTGTTGTCCTCCCCGGACAGAGTTATAATATAAGTGTAATGTGATAGGGAAGGAGGAACAATGGCACGAGCAAAAAACAGAGGGTATCAGCAGAGTTTCTCTCCCTCTTACACAATCCGCCGCTGGCGGCTGGGCATCTATATCCGGCTTTCAAAGGAAGATTTGAAAAAAGGAAAAGACGATAGCAACAGCGTAAAGAACCAGCGTGACCTACTGAACGATTTTTACCGACGCAACATTGGCGAGTTTGAAAGCATCACGGAATATGTGGATGATGGTCATACTGGAACGGACGCCAACCGTGAAGATTTTCAACGGCTCTTGGCGGATGTCATGAGTGGTAAAATCAACTGCGTTATAGTAAAAGACCTGTCCCGCTTCGCACGAAATTATAGCGATGCCGGAAGTTTGATCGATAACCTGTTTGTTCAAATGGGTGTTCGCTTTATTAGCCTTGCTGAGAATGTGGACAGCTACAAGAACCCCGACAGCGTTTCAAATATCATCGTTCCCATTACAAACGTGATGAACGATAATTACTGCTATCAGACTTCCAAAAAGATCCGGCAGGTATTTGATTACAAACGGCGCAACGGCCAGTATATCGGAGCATTTGCTCCTTACGGCTATGTAAAGCACCCAAAGGACAAGCACAGGCTGATTGTTGATCCCGATGCTGCTGAAAATGTCAAACTCATTTTCACAATGCTTATTCAAGGGTCATCAAAACGTGCTATCGCGCTGTACCTGAACGAACACGGCGTACCGAGCCCCTCGGCTTACAAGGTACAAAAGGGCTTGCCTGTTTCGACAAGAGGGTATGACGATCCTATGTGGGGAGTCCGCATGATCCACTCCATTCTTACCAATCCGACCTACACCGGGGATTTAGCCCAAGGCCGAAGCCGGGTGAAAAGCTACAAGGTACACCAGATTGAAGCTGTTCCACGCGAGGAATGGGTGGAAGTGGCTGGAACGCATGAGGCCATTATCGACTATGAAACTTTCGACAAGGTACAGGCTCTCTTACAGCGTGATACCCGTACTTCCCCGAAAGGCCGTGAGGTACATTTATTCAGCGGCTTTCTGAAATGTGCCGATTGCGGGCGGGCCATTACCCGATGCGTTGGCAAGAACAACAATGTATATTATTCTTGCTCAACCTACAAGAACCGTTCCCGGACAGCCTGCACCATGCACTCAATCAAGCATGAACGGCTGGAGGCTGCTGTTTTGTTCGCTGTACAGCATCAGGTACATTTGGCTGTTTCCTACTCGGAAATCGTCACGCAGATCAATTCCGCTCCAATCAAAAAAAGCCAGTCTTACCGACTGGACGATCTGATAGCTGCAAAAGAGCGGGAACTGACAAAGATAACACGCTACAAGCAATCTCTTTATCAGGACTGGAAAGACGGTGAAATCACCCAGCAGGAATACCGGGATATGAAGGCTGACTATGAACGGCAGATTTCTGATATTTCCGCGGTGCTTACCCGGCTGAACGCTGAACGCGCAGAACTGGCAAACGGTGTGGACAACGAGCATCCTGCACTGGTAGCCTTTATGAAGTATCAGAACATTGAAGCCTCAACCGTGAAATCTTGGTTGAACTTGTGGACTATATCAAGGTCTATGAAAACGGCAATATCAGCGTGAAATTCAAATTTGCTGACGAACTCCGCAAGATTGCCGAGTACATTGAAATCAACACTACGGAAGATACCGCAGTAGCGGGCTAACCCCCGCTACGAACCCCTTTGACAGTGTGTTTTCCTAATAGGCGCTAATCATATGTCATGTAGTATGCCGCGCCCACAAAACTTTATATCCCATTATGCTGCATAGATACTGCTTGTGTCGACCTACGATATGCTGATGGAGAAGTCCTAAGCATTGACTGTATCGCTGTTGAGGATGAATTTGGCTACTCTCCCCACGCCCGTGCAGAGCTGGACTGGTTAATCTACAACGACCCTTTGTCCTATGTACAGATGCTTCTGGATGACAAACCGGAAGAATATATCAAAAGTGCAATAAACCCGCACAACTTAGTTTCAGATGAAAACTAATTGCTAATATCGCACAGGGCTACCTCGTTTTGGGGTAGCTTTTTCCTTTGACACTCTTCAAAGTACTCAGATTGCAAATCGGCATTGGAACAGATCGTTAATAGCTCTTTGAATTTGCTTGTCCTCAAGACCAGATATTTTCAACTGTATAGCATAAATAATTCGCTGTAAAAAAATTAAATCCAACAAGGATAATCCAATGAAATCCTTGTCCAAGTCTCCATGTGCAAAATAATTTCTCTGGTCCCCAAGCCTTTTGCCCATATCGGTATAATTCAATTCCTCTTTATTAAAACCATATAACTGTTGTCCAAAAGGCTCTAACAACGCTCCCATATCAGATCCAATCTTTTCGATTTTGTTGGCCAGGCTCGGACGGCGCTCTATACATTTTAATAGGGATTTGTAAATTTTCTTAGTCTTTCCACTACTTGTGTCAATCAGCTCATTAAGTTTTTGGGAAACTATGAGTTCAGCCTCTACTCGTTCTTTGCTCTTGCAGATTCCATCAGGGAACAGTCTATCAAACTCCCATTCGAACGCTGCTGTAATCATTACAAAACGAGCAGCATCGATATGTTTACCACTCTGAAAAGAATCCGGTAAATGACGCAAATAAAGCTTCTCGCTTGCAATGTCAGACAAGATTTGTCCCTCATGACCTGATATATATGCCTGCTTAATATATCGTCCATCCTTTAGAGTTTGAATTTCTGTGTCTACACCTTCATCCAAAACATATAACTCTGCAAAAGTCTCATGCGTTCCATTTTCACAAGGAGCAGCCAATTCTACTTTGCTAAACTCTACATTTTTCCGATAACAAAGGAATTGAATAAATTGCTTTCCTATATACCAAAGCCTAAGAACGAATCTATAATCATCGGTAGCATCAAACTCGAACATCATATTTGACGAAAGCGTCATGGGAGGCTCCCATATTTTCGTACTCATCATACGAGAAATGCCAAAATAAACAGAAACATTTTTCCCATCCACAACAAATGGCTGTCTTTTAGTTGTCGTACACTCGAAATCCCTTGCCGTTACCGAAAAACGTGCCACTGTTCATAAACGCTTCTATATCCAGTGTACATTCTATGGCTTGATTTGTAGGGTGAATACAGTTGATTTCTGGTGCATTAAAGCTGATTCGATCTATAGAATCTCTGACATACTTACATATAATGTAGGCTTTCAAATCAATAAACAACACTGAATTTTGCTTGGAAATATACGCTCCCTTTTTGGGCAAGAAAATGATTTGTTTGCTACTTTCGTTGCAGTTCCCGACCAAAATATCTTCTTCCATACGAGGCGGTTCATCCTGTGTATAGGTCCCTTTTGCTATCTCCTTCATTCCAAATTTCCACATAGATGAGCGCTGTTTTTCAGAGCATGGGATTAGTCTTAACTTCGTATCAGAAAATACAAAATTGATAATCGTCATCTTTATACCGGAGCACACCTGTATAAATTTCATATTTGAATCTACACGATTTAATTCCACAGTATCACCTCCGTATAATACATAGATATAGATCAAGTGCTTTCAATTACACTTTTTTAATTTATCAAATTCTATCTTACGATCTGCTTGTTCCAACCGTAAAAAAGCGAGGAGACACATTTGATATGTTTCATCATACCAGTGTTCTAATTCTTCTGGAGGCATGTCTGCCACCGCTTGTTTGAACTTTCCGTTTATGGAAGGATCAACATTATTATGACGAATGTTCAGATTATTGAACAAATAAAAAGATATCACTGCAAAATCTGCTATCAACTTTAGCTAATTCAGTCCGCTTGGCTTCCAATAGTTCTGCAAGCTTTAAAATCGTATTTTTCTTTTCTTGTAACTTTCCCCTCATGCTATGATGGTTATAGGAAATCATCTTATACGATATTTCTTTTTGAATCTGCTCACTTTCCGCAACAGAAATTGCCGCAGGCGATTTCTCAACATATATTACAAAACCATCTTGATTTAAAGGCATGTACCCTATTTTTTCGATAACCTGAGCAATTTGCATTAAGTAAAACTGAACATTAATTGCTGGTTGTGGCATTGGTAAATATCCAACTCCAGAAGCACATTGTGCGCTTTGGTACCCCATAAGCATATTTTCAATATACTCACATAACAGAATCAAGTTATCAATGCTAAAAGGTTCTGGCTCTTTCTCAAAGTGAAACCCGTTTACATTATTAAACTCCTCTATAGACAAACAGGTCCCACGAAAATAGAATCCCAGAAAATAATCGCTCAATTCGTCGTACGCAGAGATCCGTTTGGTGTTTGACACTTGAATACTGCGATCATAAAGCATACCATATAACTTCTGATATTCTGATTTTATATCAATTTTAGCTTCTTTTAGAATTTGGGCAAAATTCCGTCTCATCTTTTCACCTCATTCCACCCGTTCCATTCCATTCATCAGCATGGGCAGGAGCCCAGTCACGGAGTTCTATCAACTCACGCTTTTCTTCTTCACATTTCTCAGGTTATAGCTCAAGTCGTTCATGGCAACTTCATGCTGAACAAACAACTTATTCCTGTGCTCCCTTTTTCAGATTACAATCCCGGCAAAGCATTTGACAGTTGTCTGGCGTTGTTTTTCCGCCTTTGCTCCACGGTGTAATATGATCAGCGTGCATCTGTTCAAACTCAAATTCTTCACCACAAATAGCACACTTATGTCCTTGCTTCTCGTAAGCAGCCAGAGCATCCCGACGGTCAAAGGAACGGATTGACAATTTCTTTTCTTGGCCAGTCAGCAGGTACTCATAAATACCAGATTTTTTGGTCACATCTTCATCGCCCATGAGTCGCTGAATTTCCGTTTCCAGCTTCTTGGGGTCAAGGTCCGTCCGCTTGCCGTGCTGATTGTAGAAAAGGCCCCACGGAAGCCCCTTCATTTCTTTGCGCTTTTCGGGAAAATCGCTTCTACCAGTCGATCACAGAGCGGAAATAGTTCCACAACTGCACCGCACTGGGGTCATTCTGATGTTCAGCCATGTACGCTTCAATGGTTTTTCCTTCGGCACTGGCTGCCCAGAAAATAGCCGTTTCAAGGTATTCCTGACGGATAGAAGCGCCTTTCAAATAATCACCAGCCAGCGTACCTGCTGCACAGCCAGTCTTGGAGAAATACCGCTTTGCATCAGAAGTCCAGCTGCCAGCATAGACGGCGTTCCGCAACTCCTGATCAGTCAATTCTTCGCCTGCAATGTTGATAATACGGAACCATTCCAGCTTTTCACTGTCCGTACCATCACACACATATACGAATAGAGGATAGTCAAGAATCTGCTGCTTCTTGTCGGCCGGCAGGTTATAAAAATACTTGTCATCTACAGAGAAGGTGCCGTCTACATACTCGCACAGGGAAATGGTACGCTGCTGACCATCCAGAACCTCGAACCCTTCGGAGCCGTCCTCTTTCTTTACCTTGCACCAGTACATCACGTTGAGCGGTAAGCCCTTCATGACAGTGCGAATGACTTCATCACGCTGCGCGTCCTTGTAGACGAACTCGCGCTGATACTTCGGTCTTATATCAAGGCGCTTATCGTAACCGACAACACCTTCTTCTGCGTCGTTGAAGTATCCCTCACAGACTTCACCGACAGTCACTTTTAGTTCTTTGATTTGCATATCATTTTACCTCTTTCGGTGGTTCTGGATGTTTGTTACGAATGAACACACGGTCATAAGTCCTTTTGCCGTTGAGCAAACAACATCCCCCACGATCTTCTTTGCTCGGTTTATATCCTAATTGTTCTAATATCTCAACCGGAGCAGATGCTCGTGTATTTCCTGACGCTTGCCAAATAATCTCAAATTGATCCGGATTAAACTTATCAAAGAATGTAATCGGAACTCCCATGATACCTGTGTAGTCACATGGAATATCAGCAGTTTTAGAAACTTCAACGGCATTATAATTATCATACGAAGGATTATTCTCTGGGCTATATCGCTTTACGAGAATTAGTTCCTCATGGCGCTGTTTCATGTCAAGATTGGTATACCACCGCACGCCTTTTTACTCGGATATATTTTCGGCCTGTAGCTTCATCAATGCCACAAGTCGAAGCATCAAGCGAATAATCATCCGGAACAAAAAAAAGCTCTATCTCCCGAATGGATACTTGCTCCAAGCCATATCTGATTTGATATGATATACGGGAATATTTCTTTATACTTCAGTGCATTAACATTACCAATAATGATAAAATGCTTTTGATGCTCCGCCAACGTAGCTACATACTCGCGAAACAATGAGAACGGCGGATTTGTAACCACAATATCTGATTCATCCAGCAAGTCCAGACATTCTGGCGAACGGAAATCGCCATCGCCCTCCAGCTCTACCAACTCATTTTCGCCGGTTCTGAACAGCTCTGCCACATCCAGCATATCCACGCCACCGTCACCCATCTTGTCATATACTTGAGTAACTACAGCCTTATAAGGACGCTTGCTTTTATTTTCTTCTGCACCCTTATCTTCAAAGTAAAAAGTCATCTGGCCGTTTGCGTCACAACCGTATTGTAACTGCTGCCCTGCAATCGGAGACGAATAGTAGCAAGTTGCAATCAACTTTTTCAGCCCCAAACGATTGAAATTCAGCGCAAAATACTTAAAAAAGTTGCTCTCAAACGGATCATCGCAGTTACACAGCACCGTCTTACCCTGGAAGTGCTTGCGATAATATCGCATTTCCTTTTCAATATCAGTTAGCTGCGTATAGAATTCATCCTTTTTAGCTGTTTTGGCAGCACCTAAATCAGCATTCTTTGCCATTACTGCTCTGCCTCCTTTGCTTGATATTCTTTCAGCCATTCACGCAGAAGGGCAGAAACCGTCATGTCTTTATCCAAGGCAATCTGCTTGAGCGCTTTGCGCTCTTCCCGTGTCATCGTGATTGTCAGATTTACCATGTTTCTTTCTGCCATAATCTTTTACCTCTTATGCACATTTAATTGTGTAATTGTGTAATAGTGTACCACAAAATGGCACATAAATCAACAAACTTAGACTGGCTCCATCTTTGTTTTATAGCTGTAGATAAGATATTTCTCCGCCTTGTTTGACAAACAGAAGGCCAGGTGAAAACCCAACCTCCTGTTTGTTAATTATCGCGACTCTCCTCTATCAATCTCGCTTCTTCTATGCTGTGAAAAATACGACCACAAATTATGCCGAGAAATTGCATTCTCCGCGCCGAGTACGGCTACCAAGGCATCGTCATGACCGACTGGGTCACACCGATGACCGGGGGATGCGCGCTCTGCCCACCGGGATTCGCAGGCGCAGTATGTAGCTGCGGCAGGCGGCGACCTGTTCATGCCCGGCAACAAGGGTGATTATGACAACCTGCTGCAGGGCATCGACAGCGGCGCAGTGACGCTGGAGCAGGTAAAAATCAATGCCTCCCGCGTGGTCAGAACGGTTCGGGCGCTGACACAAGAATAAAGCACAAAAACCTCTGCCAGACTGGATGTTTGCCTGGCAGAGGTTTTTTAATAAGTATTTAGGCAACACCGCACAATTCCCGCCTTACGGCTTAAGCACCGCTTCGGCGGCTGCGGCACGGCATCTGCGTTGCCAAAATGCTCGATAATGTCGGGTTGCGGTACCCGCATCGTGCTTCGGGGGCAAAA
>ENA-OQCD01000386-OQCD01000386.1-human-gut-metagenome-genome-assembly--contig:-NODE-386-length-12351-cov-5.183573_pt1 | contig 12351 bp, 13 predicted proteins | sample MGYA00242755_ERZ504571 | MGnify/ENA primary metagenome ERZ504571 (study PRJEB26092, sample SAMD00036274) | human gut metagenome | host: Homo sapiens | study: EMG produced TPA metagenomics assembly of...
CAGAGCGCCGGGGCGAAAGCCTGCCAGGGCGGCTGGCCGTTTATTATAACCCGGAGCGCACCTGCCAGTGGGCGGCCCTGCCTGCCGGGAGCTGGCGCTATCTGTGCGATGGTACCCGTGCCGCCGCCGAACCTTTTGGCCCCGCCTGCCGCAATGCCATCGAACTCGCCCCCGTCAGCGTGACGATTTTGAAGGTGGAATGAGTTTACGGGGGTTTTGTCCTTCTTTGAAAAGAAGGAAGCAGAAACTTTAATAACGGGCCGTGCCGGATATCTCACCCCATCACCCACCCGCAAGGCGACGGACGCACAATATACGCCCCTACGAATAGAATTGCGGCACATCACGAAAAATGTGGCCATTATTCTTTTTTAATTATTCTTTCCAAAACAAACACAAGGCCCGGTGCATCTTAAACCATGCACCGGGCCCTGCCTTATCTCCAATTCCTAATTGCTAATTTCTCATTTCTAAGGCAACACCGCACAATTCCCGCCTTGCGGCTTAAGCACCGCTCCGGCAGCTGCCGCACCTCGCTCGCCGTATCGGCACTTAGAATTATGCGGTATTGCCCTAATTTCTCATTTCTAATTAAAAACGAAAACTCCTCCCGCCTAACTTACCTCATCGCTTCCTCATACTTTCTCACAATGTCCTTCATCGCTTCAATGCCGGCGGTGTAATCCTCCGGCGTGTCCAGCGAATGGTTGCCGCCCTCCACAAAATAGGTAGTGATGGCGGGGTCATCCTCCAAAGCACGGCGCAGCGCGGCACCGCCCAACGGGTCCGCAGTGCCGGTGGCGTGCCAGGCGGGCATCCCGGCGTAAAGCGGGGCATACTCCCACGCAAGGGGCGTTAATTGCAGCAGGGTCACATGGTATTCCGGGTGGGCCTTTACCCAACCGGCGGCCACCATCGTGCCAAAGCTCTTGGCAATGCAGATGTACCGGTCATACCCGGCAGGGATCTGCGTCATGGCGTCCTGCGCGGCGCCGGGGTAGCTTTTGGCGGCGCTGCCTGCGGCGTTCCTCGTGGGGGAACAGCTGGCGGTACTGCACCACCATGCAGTCCACCCCCTGCCGGCGGGCAACCTTGGCGGCATAATACAGCAGCGGTTTGTCCGGCCCGTAGCCAAAGCCGGGAAATAAAACAACCAGCTTTTTCTCGTTCTGCATCACTTTACAAGCACCACATAGTTTTCTTTGCGCGGGGCAGGGGCCTTTTTGCCGCCCTCGGCAGCATAACCCAGGATGCAGTTGCCCACGCGCGCAGGTTTTCGGCATTGGGCACACCCCACTTTTTCAGCAGGGCCTGGCCCTCGGCGGTTTCAAACATTTCCTTTGCGCGGTGGATCCAGCAGGCGGAAAGCCCCACGCTCTCGGCGGCGTTCAGCATGTTGCCCATCACCAGGCTGCCGTCCTCCACACAGGTGGGGATGGTTTTATCCACCAGCACAACGGCAACGCAGGGCGCACCATAGAACGGGTCGCCATTGCCGCCCATCGCGGCGGCGTTCATCTTGCTCAAAGTATCGCGGTCGGCCTTGTTCTGTATGCAGACAATCACCGGGCTCTGGCGGCCCATGCCGGTGGGGGCCCAGGTGCCGGCTTCCAGCACGGCGTTCAGTGCTTCCGGCTCCGGCATCTTGTCCAGGTAGCAGCGGCAGCTGCGGCGGGTTTTCATGGTATTCAAAACTTCATTGGTCATGGTAGTGCCATCCCTTTCATTTAATATTGCAGCTTTATTATACCATAGGGATGCAAGCGGATAAAACAAAATAAAATTTTTCCTGAATGGAGAAATACGGTATGGTGTGCCACACCGCGCCGTGGTATGCTGGAAGCACACAAGGGAGGGCATAAACTATGAAACTGATGCTTGCACAAAATACCGCGCAGCAGCGCGCTGCCGCCCGTACTGAACAGCAGGCGCAGCGCCGGGCAGCTGCCTGCAAAAATGCCCTTGCCGCCCGCCGCTTGGCGGTTTATCAGCCCGGCGGGCAGAATGGCAGGCGGGCCAACCCTTGCGCTGACGGCAAAGGGGCAGGGGAGAGCGTGCCGCCGCTGCGTGCGATAATTTATGAATAGCATGTAAAATCATACAGAATCATGGAAGGCCAGCCTTTTTCGGGCTGGTCTTATTTTTTGCGCCATGGTATAATGTCCCTAAGTCACGAACAAAACTGTAGAATAAGGAGAGAACGAACCCATGAAATTTTCCGAAATGCCCTATGACGCCCGGACATGAGCACCCTGAAAGAACAGTTTGCCGCACTGACCGAGCGTTTGCAGACGCCCCCGACTATGCCGCTGCCCGCGCCGCTTTTTTGGAGGAGCAGGTGCTGAACAAGCATGTGGATACCCTGTTCACCCTGGCCAGCGTGCGCCATACCATTGATACGCGGGATAAGTTCTATGATGAAGAGATGGAATTTGCCAACAGCGCCATGCCGCAGATCCAGCAGTGGCAGGATTCCTGGACCGCCGCCATGCTGGCAAGCCCCTACCGCAAAAACTTTGCCGAAGAATACGGCGACCTGATGTTTGTGAACGCCGAAATTGAGCGCAAGGCATTCTCGCCCGATATCATGGAGGAACTGCAGCAGGAAAACGAGCTGACCCAGCAGTATGGCAAGCTGCTGGCCAGCGCACAGATCCCGTTTGAGGGCGGGGTGTACACTCTGTCCCAGCTGAGCCCGTTCAAGAATGACCCGGACGATGCCCGCCGCCTGGCCGCCTGGAAAGCCGAGGGCCAGTGGTACAAGGACAACCAGAAACAGCTGGATGATATTTATGACAAGCTGACCCACCTGCGGGATAAGATGGGCAAAAAGCTGGGATACGAGGGTTACACCACCCTGGGCTACTACCGCATGGGCCGCAACTGCTATACCAAAGCGGATGTAGAAAAGTTCCGTGCCGCCGTGGTCAAGTATCTGGTGCCGCTGGCGGACAGCATCTACCGTGAGCAGGCCAAGCGCCTGGGCAAGCAGTACCCCATGAGCTTTGCCGATAACGCCCTGATGTTCCGTTCCGGCAACCCCGCCCCCTGCGGCGATGCCGATGCCATTCTGGCCCAGGGTAAAAAATTCTATGAGGAACTTTCACCTGAAACCGGCGTCTTCTTTAACACCATGCTGGACAATGAGCTGCTGGACGTGCTTTCCACCCCCGGCAAGGCGGCGGGCGGCTACTGCACCAGCCTGTGGGATTATCAGGTACCGTTCATTTTTGCCAACTTCAACGGCACCCAGCATGACGTTGAGGTGGTCACGCATGAAGCGGGTCATGCCTTTGCCGCATACACCAACCGTGACCGCGTGCCGTATTCCACCGTGTGGCCCAGCATGGAAGGATGCGAAGTCCACTCCATGTCGATGGAATTCTTTGCCTGGCCGTGGGCGGAGGGCTTCTTTGGCAAGGATACCCGCAAGTTCCTGTACAGCCACCTGGCCGGTGCGCTGACCTTTATCCCGTATGGCACCATGGTGGACCATTTCCAGCATATCGTGTACGAAAAGCCGGACCTGACCCCTGCCGAGCGCCACGCCGCCTGGAAAGAACTGCTGGGCATTTATATGCCGTGGATGAAGCTGGATGGCGAGATCCCGTTCTACAGCGAGGGTGAGGGCTGGCAGCGCCAGAAGCATATTTACGAAAGCCCCTTCTATTATATTGACTACTGCCTGGCACAGACCGTCAGCCTGCAGTTCTGGGCCATGCTGCAAAAGGACCGCGCCAACGCGTGGGAGCACTACATGGCATACACCCGCCAGGGCGGCAGCCGCGTGTTTACTGAGCTGCTGAAAAACGCCGGACTGGACAGCCCGTTTGAGGAAAGCTGCCTGCGCGGCGTGTGCGAAACGGCCAAGCAGTGGCTGGACAGCTATGACCTGACGGGGATCGAATAATGCAGCAAAAGAAAACCCGCCGTGGGCGGGAATACCTGAATGACTTCCGCAGGGATGTCAACGGCAGCTACCTGTACCAGGGCAGCTACCGCCGCTATACCGGCAGCATGCCGTATGCCAAACTGCGGGGCCTGCTGTGGGCGCTGTGCGGCGGGGCACTGGCGGCGCTGGCGGCGGCGGGCATGGTGCCCGCGCCGGGGGCCATGCAGCAGTTTTATGTACTGCTGCCGTATGCCGGGGCGCTGGTGGCTGGCATCAGCGCGGTGTGGGCGCTGGCCCGCATGAGCCGCGGCGGGGCACGCCTGCGCAGCTATGTGTATGAAGAAACGGTAGCCAAGCTGCCGCTGCGCTGTCTGTTGACCGGGGGGTTCGCCGCGCTGGCTGCAGTAGGGGAGTGCGTGGATGTGTTCTTGAACGGCGGACAAGACGCTATCCGGTATGCAGTATTATTTGCAGCGCTGGCCGCTGCGGCTGCTGCGGCTGCTTTTGCCGCGGGGCACACCATCCGGGCGGCGGTTTATACCGAAGAATCCGACTCCGGGCGCGAAGAGTAAGAGACCTTGCACCATAACGCAGAATTTAGCCCGCTAAAGTGCGGCGCGGAAGAATTTTACAAAATTCAGCGTGCTGTTATGGTTATCCTGCTGACTTTTATTTAGATGTTGCCAAAACGGCGTTTTTGGTTGACAGAAATTGAAAATTGCGATATTATAACATAGTTATTGGTGACATTTGTTTGCGGTGAGGGAACACCGCAAATGCGGAAAGGCTTAAGCCTTTCTTATTTAACACTCCATTTGGTAGTGTTAAAATTGCCGCCATTACCAAAATGATTTGGGAGGTTATACAAACATGAAAAACACCAAACAAGTGCTTGCACTGGCCATGGCTGTTGCAATGGCTGCGGGCCTGCTGGCTGGCTGCGGTTCTTCCGCTTCCAGCAGCGCTGAGTCTGTTGCTTCCAGCGAGGCTACCAGCGAAGCCGCTGCTACCGATACCGGCAGCAGCGATGGCACCCTGGTTCTGGCAGATACCGGCTTTGAGGGCAAGTTCAGCCCGTTCTTCGCCGCTTCTTCCGCTGACCAGCACGTTATCGACCTGACCAACATTGCCCTGCTGGGCGCTGACCGTAAGGGCGAAATGATCCTGAAGGGCATCGAGGGTGAGACCCGCGAGTACAACGGCACCGATTACACCTACTATGGCCCCGCTGACTGCGAAGTGACCGAGAATGCTGACGGCACCGTTACCTATGCCATCAACATGCGCGATGACCTGGTCTTCGCTGACGGCACCCCCATCACCATTGATGACGTCATCTTCAACCTGTATGTTTACATGGACCCGACCTATGACGGTTCCGCCACCCTGTACTCCATGCCCATTGCCGGCCTGGATGATTACCGCAGCAGCATGACCACCCTGTCCAAGCTGATTGCTGAGGCAGGTGAGGACAACACTGATAACAGCCTGTTCACCGCTGAGCAGCAGAAGGCTTTCTGGGATGCTGTTAACGAAGGTGGCGTTGCTTTTGCACAGGAAATCATCGACGCCTGCGTATCTAACGGCTACGCTGAAGAGGGCGACGTTGCCGCTGCTGCTTCCGCCTGGGGCTTTGACGGCCTGGCCGCTGACGCTACCGCAAAGGATTTCTTCCTGGCTATCGCAGAAAAATATGACTGGAACTTTGCTTCCATGGAAGCTGAGACCGCAGGCTCTGCTCTGTCTGACCTGATTCCGGCTGATGTTTATGCTTACTCCACCACAGGTGTTGCTACCGGCGCTGACGTGGACACCGTTTCCGGCATTGTCAAGACCGGCGATTACAGCATGACCATCACCACCACCGAGCTGTCCAACTCCATGATCTACCAGCTGCAGCTGCCTATCGCCTCCCTGGATTACTATGGCGACCGCAGCCTGTATGATTACGACAACCACTCCTACGGCTTCAAGAAGGGCGACCTGAGCAAGGTTCTTCCGTCACCAGCACCCCCACTGGGTGGCCGGTGTCTACACCTTCAACAAGTACAGCGACGGTGTCATCTACCTGGATGCTAACCCGAACTACTACGAAGGCGAAGCCCTGATCAAGCACGCAACATGAAGGAGACCCAGGAGCCGATAAGATCACCGGTGTTCAGGCCGGCACCATCGACATTTCCGATCCTTCTTACTCTCTGGAAGCTGCCAACCAGATCGCTACCATCAACGGCGGCGACTCTGATCTGGACGGCTCTGTCATCACCACCCGTCTGAAGGACTTCCGCGGCTACGGCTACATTGCCCTGAGCGCTGAGAACGTCAAGGTTGGCAACGACCCGGCTTCTGAAGAGTCCAAGGACCTGCGCAAGGCCATCATGACCGTGATTGCCGCTTACCGTGATGAGGGCATCAACTCTTACTACGGCGACACCGCAACCATCATCAACTACCCCATGTCCAACACTTCCTGGGCAGCTCCTTCCGTTACCGACGACGGCTACAAGATCGCTTACTCTACCGACGTTGACGGCAACGAGATCTACACCAGCGATATGAGCGGCGACACCAAGTATGCTGCTGCTCTGCAGGCCGCCCTCGGCTACTTCGAAGCAGCCGGCTACACCGTTGAAAACGGCCAGGTCACCGCAGCTCCGGCTGGCGCCAAGATGGAATACACCGTCAACATCGGCGCTTCCGGCAACGGTGACCACCCCTCTTTCCAGGTTCTGACCAATGCAGCCGCTGCTCTCAAGACCATCGGCTTCACCCTGACCGTCAACGACCTGGCAAACGCATCTGACCTGTACAGCTCTTATCAGTCCGGCGTTGCCGAAGGCTGGGTTGCTGCATGGCAGTCCACCAACGACCCCGATATGTACCAGCTGTACGACAGCAACGGTTCCACCAACTACTACGAGATCAACGATTCTGATCTGGACGAACTGATCGAGGCTGCACGCCAGACCACCGATCAGGATGCCCGTAAGGCCATGTACAAGGAAGCAATGGAGATCATCCTGGATTGGGGTGTTGAACTGCCGGTTTACCAGCGCAGCGAAGCTACCATCTTCTCCAGCGAGCGTGTCGACACCACTACTATCCCCAACGATATGACCCCGTACTGGACTTATCAGTCTGAGATCAACAAGATTGCTCTGAAGTAATTTCAGCGCAGCCTGTTGTTGAATTTATGGTGAGCAACCGCTCTCTGTACCGATCCGGTTAAGGGGGCGGTTGCTTGCTGTGGTAAAAGCGACGGTACATTTGCAGCCCAAATGTGGCCGTCCCATTCCCCCGGACAGTTCCCTCTGTCCGAGGGAGGGGGATGCCCATATTCGGTATCAAAGTAATGAGGTGTATCTGAAAACAAAGAAAATGACGGATGTTTCGCAAACATGAGGCGAATTTAAGGCAAAAAGCTGCAGGAATCCTTTGTGGATTCCAAGGCTTTTTAACGCAAAATTCAGTCGTGTTTGTAGAAACAGGCTAAGGCAACACCGCACGATTCCCGCCTGACGGCTTAAGCACCGCTCCGGCGCTGCGGCACGCATCTGCGTTGCAAAATGCTCGATAAGACTCCAGTATTATCTGCGCTTTTGGCTTAGCATCTGCCGCACCTCGCTCGCCGTATCGGCACTTAGAATTATGCGGTATTTTGCCCTAAAATTTTCGACTTTTTTTAGGTACACCATAGGCGAAGCTACAAGGCCCCGGCTCATGTGTATTTTGGAGCCATGCGGCGCAGCCATTAAAAAACGCGGCCTCCCTGCCCGCGAAGGAAGGAACGATTTTTCAAGTGCGAAACTACGTCATCAAGCGTATCCTGCTTTCTTTTGTGATCCTGTTTTGCGTTACCTTCATCATCTATGTGATGATGCGCAGCCTGCCCAGCTCTTTTGCCGAGAACATGGCCATGCAGCTGTCCCAGGCACCGGGCGCAAAACCGTATCAGGAATGGCTGGATCAGCTCAACGCAGCCTATGGTCTGGATAAGGGCATCCTGCCCGGCTTCATGACCTGGCTGTCCAGCGCAGTGCACGGTCAGTTCGGTGACAGCTGGAAGTGGAACGTCCCTGTTGTTCAAAAATTCCAGGAAGTTATTGGTCTGTCTGTTGTCATGGGCGGCATCTCCTTTGTGGTGTCCATGATCATCGCTGTGCCCCTGGGCATCCTGGCTGCTACCAAACAGTATTCCCGTACCGATTACGTCATCACCGCTGTGGCTCTGGTGGGCATCTCTCTGCCCAGCTTCTTCTTTGCCACGCTGCTCAAGCTGCTGTTCTCTGTCAAGCTTGGCTGGTTTGACCTGTACGGCCTGGTCGGGCGTGATTATGCCCAGCTCAGCTCGTGGGGCCAGTTCTGTGACCGCGCCAACCATCTGGTGCTGCCCATCGTCACGCTGGTCATTGTTTCCATCGGCTCTACCATGCGTTACACCCGCACCAACATGCTGGAAGTGCTGAACGCCGACTATATCCGTACCGCCCGCGCCAAGGGCCTTTCGGAGCATGTGGTCATCTATAAGCACGCATTCCGCAACACCCTGATTCCGCTGGTTACCATCATCGGCGGCTCCCTGCCCGGCCTGTTCAGCGGTGCCTTGATCACGGAGACCCTGTTTTCCATCCCCCGGCATCGGCTACATCTCTTACCAGTCCATGGTTGCGGGCGATATCCCGTTCACCATGTTCTACCTGTCCTTTATGGCGGTGCTTACCCTGGTCAGCAACCTGCTGACTGATATCATGTACGCAGTGGTTGACCCGCGCGTGCGCATTTCTTAAAGAAAGGAGACTGCACCCATGAGTGAGAATACCCAGAACAACACCCCCAAAAAGGAGCAGTACTCCCTGAACGACGACCGCCGCGTTAAGGTGCTTTCGCCCGGCGCGCTGGTTGCCAAGCGGTTCTTCCGCAACCGTCTGGCCGTTGTGGGCCTGACGATGCTGCTTGCCATGTTCGTCTTTTCCTTCATTGGCGGCGTGGTCAGCCCTTACGGCCAGGACCAGCAGTTCTACACCTACACCCAGATGTCCAAAGAGTATGTGGGTGTGACCCGCAACGATAAACTGCGCTTTGTTGTTGCCGATGGCCAGGAGTTCGGCTCCATTGCCCAGAGCAAGGGCAACGAGGCCATCAAGAAGGGTGAAGAGACCTTTACCTATAAAGATAACGATTACGAAGTGGAAACCCTGAGCGAGGACCTGTACGTCTTCCGCCAGGGCCGCACTGTGCTGGCTTATGCCTCTAAGGATATGGTCACCGCAGCGGACGGCGTGGCCGAGCTGAGCTTTGATGCCAAGCTGGCCGCCCTGACTGCCCAGGCAGCAGGGGAGACAACCTTTACTGCCGATGGCCAGGATTATGAACTGGACGCTGACGGCAATATTATCCAGAGCGGCAGCGAAGTTGCCTACATCGGCCGCTTTGTTGTTTCCGCTGCCGATGCCAGCGTGGTCATCAGCCGTGACTTCCGCGACCGCCTGGAAGAAGCCATTGACGATAATATTACCGAGTTCACCTACACCGATGCCGACGGCAACGAAGCAGAGTATGACATCGTGTACGATGCCAGCACCGGCGTTTGGAGTGTTAAGCAGATGACGGAAACCTATGTGTTTGACCGTTACGCAAGCCCCAACAAGGAGCACTGGCTGGGCACCGATACCAACGGTATGGACATGCTGACCCGCCTGATGTACGGCGGCCGCGTTTCCCTGATCATCGGCTTCATCGTTGTTGCGATTGAAGGCTCCATCGGTATTGTTATGGGCGGTATCTCCGGCTACTTCGGCGGCTGGGTGGATAACCTCATCATGCGTATCGTGGACGTTTTCTATTGCCTGCCCTCCATGCCCATCATCATCATTCTGGGCGCTGCCATGGACGCCATGCGCATTGATTCCTGGACCCGTATGATGTACCTGATGCTGATCCTCGGCTTCCTGGGCTGGCCCGGCATTGCCCGCCTGGTCCGCGGCCAGATTTTGTCCCTGCGCGAGCAGGAGTTCATGACGGCAGCCGAAGCCTGCGGCATCAGCGCATGGCACCGCATCTTCCGCCACCTGATCCCCAACGTTATCCCGCAGCTGATTGTTACCTGCACCATGAGCCTTGGCTCCACCATCCTGACGGAAGCCACCCTGTCTTTCCTGGGTCTGGGCGTTAAGTACCCGTTTGCATCCTGGGGCAACATCATCAACGATGTCAACAACGCTTATGTTATGACCAACTATCTGTTCATCTGGGTCCCGGCCGGCATCTGCCTGCTGATCACGGTTCTGGGCTTCAACTTTGTGGGCGATGGCCTGCGCGATGCCTTTGACCCCAAGATGAAACGCTGATGAAAGGAGACACACACGATGGCTAAACAACAGGACGGTTACCTTTCCGCCAAGGAGTCGCGGCGTATCTCCAAAGAAAACCGCCGCATTACGGACCAGTACGAAAAACAGCGCAAGCGCAAGAATGTGCCGGAATCTGAGTATCTGACCCAGATGAAAAACCCGGAAAACGCTGTTGAATTTGATAACCTGCACACCTATTTCTTTACCGATACCGGCGTGGTAAAAAGCGTGGACGGTGTTTCGTTTGAAGTGCCTGTGGGCAAAACTGTGGGCGTTGTGGGCGAATCCGGCTGCGGCAAATCCGTTACCAGCCTTTCGCTGATGCAGCTGCTGCAGCGCCCACAGGGCCAGATCGTTCAGGGCGAGATCCGCCTGAACCTGGGTAATGGCAAAGCCTATGATGTTGCCAAAACTCCCGGCACGGTCATGCAGCACCTGCGCGGCAACTATATTTCGATGATCTTCCAGGAGCCGATGACCAGCCTGAACCCGGTGTTCCGCATCGGTGCTCAGATTGATGAAGTCATTGCTCTGCATGACGGCGAAGGCAAGAGCAAAGAGGACATCAAAAAGCGCACCGTTGAAATGCTGGAGATGGTTGGCATCGCCAACAGCCAGGGTGTATATGAGATGTACCCGCATGAGTTGTCCGGCGGTATGCGCCAACGTGTCATGATCGCCATGGCATTGGCCTGCAACCCCAAGGTTATCATCGCCGACGAACCCACCACCGCACTGGACGTGACGATTCAGGCCCAGATCCTGGACCTGCTGCGCAACCTGAAGGACCGCATTAACTCCTCCATCATGCTGATCACCCATGACCTGGGTGTGATTGCCGAGATGGCAGATTACGTTGTTGTCATGTACGCAGGCCGCGTGGTGGAAAAGGGCACCGCTCAGGAGATTTTCGCAAACCCGGCTCACCCATATACCATCGGCCTGATGGCTTCCAAACCGATCGTGGGCAAAAAGGTGGACCGACTGTACTCCATCCCCGGCAAGGTGCCCAACCCGGTCAATATGCCCAACTACTGTTACTTTAAGGATCGCTGCGAGATGGCTCTGCCCTGCTGCGATGGTGAATACCCCTGCGAGATCAGCCTGTCCCCCACGCACAAGGTCAGCTGCTACCGCTACTATGAAAATAATCGAAAGGCGGGTGAGTGACGATGGCACAGGCAGAAAACGCAAAAAAGCTGGACTATACCCCCGTCACCTATGATGATCAGTATATTCTGATGGTCAACCAGCTTAAAAAATACTTCCCCATCAAGGGCGGCCTGAGTCCCAGACCGTGGGTCATGTCAAGGCTGTCGATGGCGTTACCTTCAACCTCAAGCGCGGCCATACCATGGGTCTGGTCGGCGAATCCGGCTGCGGCAAATCCACCACCGGCCGTACAATCCTGCGCCTTGCCGGCGAAAAAACCGGCGGTCAGGTACTGTTCAACGGCAAAGAAGTGTACGATATGACCGGCAGGGAGCTGCGTAACCTGCGTACCAAGATGCAGATCATCTTCCAGGACCCGTTCTCCAGCCTGTCCCCGCGTCTGCCGTTGGTGAGATCATCGGTGAGGCTGTGCGCGAGCATAACCTGGTGCCCAAGGCAGAGTTCAATGATTATATTGACCAGGTCATGGATAACTGCGGCCTGCAGCCCTACCACAAACCCGCTATCCGCACGAATTTTCCGGCGGCCAGCGCCAGCGCATCTGCATTGCCCGCGCCCTGGCCCTGAACCCGGAGTTTGTTGTGTGCGACGAACCGGTCTCTGCACTGGACGTTTCCATTCAGGCCCAGATCATCAATCTGCTGAAAGAATTGCAGGATAAATATAACCTGACCTACCTGTTCATCTCCCACGATCTTTCTGTTGTTGAGCATATTTCGGATACGGTCGGCGTTATGTACCTGGGCAACCTGGTGGAGTACGGTGCAACGCCGGATATCTTCAGCCATCCGCTACATCCCTACACCAAGCACTGTTCAGCGCCATTCCTATCCCGGACCCGACCATTCGCCGCGAGCGCATTGTGCTGCAGGGCTCCATTCCATCCCCGGCCAACCCGCCCAAGGGCTGCAAGTTCCATACCCGCTGCCCTATGCG
>ENA-OQCD01000387-OQCD01000387.1-human-gut-metagenome-genome-assembly--contig:-NODE-387-length-12347-cov-2.926759_pt1 | contig 12347 bp, 11 predicted proteins | sample MGYA00242755_ERZ504571 | MGnify/ENA primary metagenome ERZ504571 (study PRJEB26092, sample SAMD00036274) | human gut metagenome | host: Homo sapiens | study: EMG produced TPA metagenomics assembly of...
GAAATAAGACTGCTTAAAAAGAAAACCGAGTTACTGAGCATCACTCAGCCGCTCAATAAATTGTCTCAGTTCTTGATAGACCGGATGGATGCCATCATCTTCATCAAAGATGTCACAAACGATTTCCGGTATTTCATGGTCAACCAAAACTTCTGTATCCTGCAGAACACCCCTCACCACAAAATCATAGGAAAGAACGACTACGAGATATTCACTCCGGACGTAGCAGAGAAATACAGGAGGGACGACAAAATCGCCATTAATAGAAAAGGAGAATATACCTTTCAGGAAGAGATATGTGTTCCCGGTCAGAAAAAAGTCATTCTGCAAACCACCAAATCTTATGTGAGCACTTCCGAGGGCAACAAGCTTCTGGTATGTATCGGATACGACATAACAAAAGCGTTGAGAAAGAAATAAGTTGAAAAATGCCATTAAAGTGGAACAGGAGGCACATCAGATGATGAGAGCCATCTTCCACGAACTGCCTTCGGCCATTCTCATCAAAGACATAGAAGACGATTACCGCTTCTATATCATCAATAAGAAGTTCGAGCAAATGTGCAATCTGCCCAAAGAGCTGTTGATAGCAAAACCGACTATGAGGTATTCCCTAAAGATGAAGCCGACAAATACCGGAGAGATGACACGGAAGCCTCCAGGTACTCCGAAGATGCTCCACTGATTATCAACGAAATAGTAACCTCCCCCCGACCGCGATGTGAGCACTCACTTGCAGACTGCCAAGTTTTCATTCTCATTCAAAGGAAAGAAATTGACTGGTATGTGTGGGAAATGATGTTACCTTGCAACACCAGATGATGGAGCAGTTAAAGAATGCATTGGACAAAGCCAAACAAGCCGACCGCCTGAAGGCACAATTCATATCCAACATGAGCCACGAGATAAGGACACCGCTGAATGCCATTGTGGGATTCTCACAACTCATAGCCGATGCCACAAGCAAAGAGGAGCAGGAGGAATACCAGCGCATTGTTATGCTGAACAATAATTTACTGCTGACGCTGATTGAAGATGTTCTGAATCTTTCCGTTCTGGACTCAGGCAAAATGACATTCAACAATACCGTGTTCAACTTATCCGAAATGTTCGGTGACCTTGCCATTCAGATGAAAGACAAAGTCAAGCTGCCCGGCAGGGAGTTCATCTACGAAGTCCCGCTTCAGGAAGTGCAGGTCAAGGCGGACAAGGAACGTCTTACCCAAATTGTAACCAACCTAATCACCAATGCCGCCAAGTTTACCCGACAAGGATATATCAAAATGGGGATATGCCCTCAAGGACAGCGGAGTGGAGATTTATGTGAAGGATACAGGTATGGGCATTGAAGAAAAGAATCTGACCGAGATATTCAAGCGGTTCAAGAAACTGAATTCCTTTATCCAGGGTACGGGTCTGGGATTGCCCATCTGTAAATCCATCACCGAGCAGATGGAAGGCAAAATATGGGTGGAATCCGAATACGGGAAAGGTTCCGTCTTCCACGTATGGTTGCCTTGTCTGGCCTAGCATCTCAGCCGGTCTCTGCACAGAATCAAAAAGAAAGAAGGCACCCCCTTTAACTTATTTTTCCTGTCGGATTAATCGTTTTTCTCCGTATGATTAAGTACTTTTGTACGGAAGACCAGAACGTCCCACTACAGCAGAACGTACGTCCCATTGCAGCAGGACGTACATCCCACTACGCAGGACATACGTCCCACTGTGGCAGAACGTAATAACCTGCCGCGCAAAAAGCCTTAGCCGTAGGTAAGAAACGGCTTAATGTTCCCTTAAAACCCCATTAGACATGGCAACAAAAATTTTGATTTCAAAAAAAGTCCCGACATAAAACGGGACAGCAGACAAAACTACGTTATATCCCAAAATCGTGGTGGCAGGCACTAAAAACCTGGAAAACATTGCCGATGATATCGCCAAACGGTCCGGCTTCAAGGCAGGCACGGTCATTGGACTGTTCAGTGATTTGGAGAATCTGCTGACGGATTATCTGGCAGACGGATACAATGTGAAACTGGGAGAGATAGGAACCTTCTCGGCAACACTTACCAGCCGAAAAGGTGACGGACAAGAAGGAGATACGCTCCGGCTCGGTGCACTTCGACAGTGTCAAGTTCAAGCCGGCACGCCACTTTGTCAAAGAGGTATGCAGAAAAGGGCGAAAATGGAAACTGGAACGCGCAGACCCCCACATACGGTTTCAAGACGTCTTCTTCCAAGCACACTCAGGAAGAGCGATTCGGCATGCTGATGGAATACCTGAAGGAATACACCTTCATCACCCGACAGGAATACTCCAATCTGACGGGAGTGCTGAAAACCAAAGCTGCCCATGAGCTGCGCCAATGGTTTATGGAAGACAAAATCAAGAGAAGCGGCAGAGTGCCACACGTCATTTATATGGCAGTGGGCACTGAATAAGGAGGAATACCCTGTCTCTTATATCCTATGATAGATTTCATCGAAAGGAACCCTGCCCCGTTCTCCCCAAATGCCTTTGTTCCCATCCCGTATGCCGCAAGGTATAACCATATTGATGCCTGCCCCATGGGGCAGCTTCAATAGTTTCTTCATCCGCCTGCTGTCAAAACCTTCCAGCGGACAAGTGTCATAGCCTTCGTTTGCCATGGCAATCATAAAGGTTTGGGCAGAAGGGCACAGGATTTATTTACCGTCACACGCATATCGCATTCCGAAACTTCCAGCATCATAGGGCGGAACAGGCTGATGGTTCTCGCCAATATCACCCTGAAAAGCCCTAGAAGCCCGAAAAACCTTGCATAAATGAAAGGCATCAGTTTACCATAATACAGCTTCCTGTCCCTAATACGTTTTTCCTGACGCTCTTTCGGACTATTGCGCCTGATATTTCCTTCTTCAAAGTCAAGCACAAATTTAGCACGCTTTTTATACAAATCCTGACGAGTAACAAAAACAACAATTTCCGAAGCCGTAGAAGCAGCCGACTGCCCTAAACAAGCTTCTGAAACTTTCGCCATCAGTCCGGGATTCGTTATTTGATAAAATTCCCACAATTGCATATTGGAACTATTGGGAGCCAGCGTAGCCAGTTCAAGACAATGTTTCACCTTTTCCGGGTCTATCGGTTTATTTTTATCATACCTCCGCACAGACCGGCGGAAGTTCAATACCTCTTCTAAATTCATTTCCTATTCATTTTTTATATTTTACTTACTGAACCGACAAGATAAGTTTTAGGGGCGATGTCAACTATAACATCCCCCCTACACTACTATATCTCAGCGGATATTAACATCCTACAGGTTGTTCTTATAGATATTCGCCATCACCTTCTGGTATTGATTCTCAATCTGCATATACGCCTGAAGATTCTTATAAATACTTTCCGTTTCCACAAAATATTCAATCAATGAAATTTGTCCTTCGGTCAATGCCTGCTTCAATAAATCCAGCGAACGGTACATCAAAGGGACATCATACGCATTCATGGCATCCTTCAACTGCTGCATCTCATTGAAAAGAGACATCAGGGAAGCCTCGACCCGGTCTTTAGCACTTTCTTGCATAAGCTGAGCGCTGATAGCCTGCGCCTTGGCTATCTTTACCTTTTTACGATTCTGAAACAAAGGCAAGGAGCCCCCTACCACAAAACCATTCATCGAAACCGCATCATCCGTGTTACGGCGAAAACCGGCTTCCAGTTTCGGCAACCATCCTTGACGGTCTACCGAAACCTGCTTCTCGGCGGCACGGGCAGTGGCGACGGCGGCCTGCAAGTCAAGGTCTGATGCCATCACTTCATCCCGCATGACATTGTAATCATTGATTTCCTGTATGGCAGGGTATGTGGTTTCAGCAAATTCTAAAGGCATGTTGCCGTTCATGGCAAGCAGAGATTGCAAGGCAGTGCGGTGGGCTGCGCTGTTTTGGGCAACTTCCGTCTGCACGTTCATACGCTCCATCTTGATTTTGTTGACTTCCAGTATATTCGCATCACCGGCAGTCAGACGTTTCTCGTAAAGTGCCTGTAATTCATCCGCATTTTTCATACGGATATCCATCAATGTCTTTTCCTGATTCAACAGAATAAGGTCCAGACAGAGATTCTTCGCATTCAGCAGAATATCCCGGCGGGCAGCCTGTTGTTGCTTGTCCACCGCTTCGTTCTGCAAAGTAGCTTGCCGGTTGCGGGCAATATACTGAGTAGGAAAATCAAAACCTTGCGAAGCAACGAATTCCGTACCGTGACCACCTTCGGCACCATTACTGTAAAAAGAGCTGTAGCTCACCGTAGGATCAGGCAAGTTGTTGTTTGTCCGGTTTTCCATCTTGGTCGCATCGGCGGCATGTTTCTGTGCCTTGAGCTCTTTATTGTTCTGCTCGATGCTTTTCAAAATGTGCTCAATACTCTGGGCCTGCATCAGCAAGGGAGAGCAGAGGGCTATTATAACTAAGATTCGTTTCATATTATTTCTATTATTTCTTCTTTCGGTTCATCAGTTCATAAACAATCGGAATAATGAAAGCGTTCAGGAAAGTCGATGTCAAAAGACCTCCAAGAATAACTTTCGCCATCGGGCTTTGTATTTCATTACCCGGCAAATCGCCACGGAATGCCAAAGGTATCAAAGCCAGCGCGGAAGACAACGCAGTCATCAGGATAGGGTTCAAACGGTCTAACGAACCGTGAAGAATGCTTTCTTTCAAATCCATACCTTCTTCGCGCAACATATTGTAATGACTTATCAACAACATACCATTACGGGTAGCAATGCCAAACAACGAGATAAAGCCGATAATAGCCGGAATGCTTATCTCACCCGTTGTTATCATCAATGCAAATACCCCACCAATCAACGCCAAAGGCAAATTCAACAAAATGACTCCACTTTGGGCTGCATTCTTAAACTGGGTATAAAGCAACAGGAAGATAACCACGATACTCATAAACGAAGTGAGCATCAGCGTACGGCTGGCCGCCTGCTCGCTTTCAAACTGACCGCCATATTCCACATGATATCCTTCGGGAAGCTTGATTTGCGCATCAATCCGTTCCTGTATATCATTCACCACGCTGCGCAAATCACGACCGCTGGTATTGGCCGAAATCACAATCTTACGCTTCACGTTCTCACGGCTGATGGTATTCGGTCCCATGGCAGAAACCACATCGGCTACATAGTTGACAGGGATTTTCTGACCGTCACCGGTATCAATCATCAGGTTGCGCACCTTCTCCATCTCATCACGCACCTCATCCTTGGTACGGACAATAAGATTAAACGCTTTGCCTTCTTCATATACCTGTGAAACGACTTCACCCGCCATGTTCACTGATACAAACTCGGCAAACTCCGGTAACGAAATACCGAATTTGGCAAGCATCTCGCGTTTGGGAACAATCTTGAGCTGCGGACGTTCGATTTGTTGTTCCACATTCAAGTCGGCAATACCCTCCACACTGCTGATGGCATCCTTTATCTGATTACCGATGGCAAACATCTTGTTCAAATCATTACCAAACAGTTTGATGGCAATGTTGGCCTTGGTACCCGAAAGCATGGCATCGATACGGTGGCTGATAGGTTGGCCTATTTCGATATTCGCACCGGTAATGGTAGATAACTTGGCACGCACATCGGCTACCAGTTCCTGGCGGGAACGGTCTTTCAATTCAAACGGGGCCTCAATTTCACTCACGTTAACCCCTAATGCATGCTCATCCAGTTCGGCACGTCCCGTTTTACGGGCTACAGTCTGTATTTCGGGAATAGACATCAGCAACTCTTCTGCACGGTGTCCCATTTTATCCGATTCTGCCAAAGAAATTCCCGGCAATGAACTGATATTAATGGTGAACGAACCTTCATTGAAAGATGGCAGGAAACTGCGTCCTAATGTAAAAAACATAACCAATGCCACCGCAAACAGTCCACCCGTAAAACCCAATACTGCGGATTTATGATTCAAGGACCATAACAAGGCATTGCGGTAATGCTTTTTCATCCATACGGCCACAAATGCCTCTTTGGGCAATCCTTTGCTTTTATTATTACCTAACAGATAGCTGCACAGTACCGGAGTCAGTGTCAAAGCCACTACCGTAGAAGCAAACAACGCCACAATAAAGGCAATGCCCAACGGAACCAGCATACGCCCTTCCATTCCTGTCAGGAAAAACAAAGGAACAAAGCTGACTACAATAATCAAGGTAGAGTTCAAGATAGGCATACGCACTTCCTTCGAAGCATTGAACACGACTTCAATCACGCTCTTACGTTCCCCTTCGGGCAACAAGCGATTCTCACGCAAGTGCTTCCATACATTTTCCACATCCACAATGGCATCATCCACCAACGAACCAATGGCAATGGCCATACCACCCAAACTCATGGTATTGATGGTGAGTCCCATATAGTGAAGAGTCAATATAGAAACAATCAATGACAACGGAAGGGTTACCAATGAAATAACCGTGGTACGTACATTGGCAAGGAACAGGAAGAGAACAATCACCACAAAAACAGCACCTTCATACAACGAATCCTTCACATTACCGATAGAGCTTTCAATAAAACGGCTCTGACGGAAAATATCTGTAGAAACGTGTACATCAGCCGGAAGATTCTTCTGCAAATCCTTCAATGCGGCTTCCAACTGCTCTGTCAGTTCAATAGTCCCGGTCTTGGGTTGTTTGGTAACGGTCAGCAGTACGGCAGGTTTTCCTCTCTCCGAAGCAGTACCCAGTTTGGGTTCCTGCGAACCAATCTTCACATCGGCAATATCCTCCAATGTAACGGGCACCCCTTCCACCGTCTTGATGACGGAACGTGACAACTGATCCACATCATGACTGGAAAGCACCCCGCGAACAATATATTCGTTTCCATATTCATAAATCACTCCGCCATTGGCATTCTGATTCATGTTACGGGTAACGTTCATCACCTCTGCCAACGTAACATTGTAATGTTTCATGCGGGCAGGGTCAAGCAACACCTGATATTCCTTGATATCACCTCCCAGCACGGCAACCTGTGCCACACCTCCCGTAGAGAGCAGGCGCGGACGGATAGTCCAGTCTGCCAGTGTACGGAGATCGAGCATGGAAGTAGTATCCGAAGTCAGACCGATAATCAGCAACTCACCTAAAATAGAAGACTGAGGTCCCATGGTAGGTTTACCTACATTCTCGGGCAGCTCCTCGCTGACCAAGGACAATTTCTCACTGACAATCTGACGGGCCAGATAGATATCGGTATCCCATTCAAATTCCACCCACACAACGGAAAAGCCATTGGTGGAAGATGAACGCACCCGGCGCACATGGGTCGCACCGTTCACGGCAGTTTCTACAGGAAAGGTTACCAATTGTTCCACCTCTTCGGCGGCCATACCATTCGCTTCGGTCATAATCACTACAGTCGGCGCATTCAAATCGGGGAACACATCGACTTCCGTATGAAAAGCCGTGTAAGTACCGCCGATAAGCAGCAAAACCGACGCCACCAGAACCAATATACGGTTCTGAAGGGAAAAATGTATAATCTTATTTAGCATAGGACGGCTGATTAATGTTCATGACTATGAGCCGGAATCGCATTGCTAGCCGACGCTAATTTCACCTGATAAGCTCCCTTTGTTACCACACGGTCACCGGCTTCAAACCGGTCAGAATCTGCACTTTCTTTCCGTTGCTCGCTCCCAAAGTTACCTCCTGTTTCTTATATCCTTCCTCATCCAGTTGCAGATAAACAAAGTACAAACCTTGTTCTTCGGTCAGTGCCGTAACAGGCAAGGCCAGCACATCGGGCATTTCCGACGAGAGCAGATACACCTCCACATACGAACCGGGAATCACATCTCCCCGATTATCAAATTCGAAAGTTACAGGCACATAAAAAGAAGTACCACCGGATGCTTTACCATAAGAAAGCAGATGCCCTTTCAACTCACCCAGCTCATATACCTTATTATCGTATGGAGTCTTGAAGTTTGCCGACTGAATGCTATGCAGATAACCATAATATTTCTCGGAAACATCTGCACGAAGGAACAGACGACGGTTCTGAGTGATACTCACCAAAGGCTGGCCTACCGACACATAGTCACCTTCCTGCACCAGACAATTCTTGATATAACCACCTAAAGGAGCTGTGACGGACACACCTGTCTTGGTCTGGTTCTTTGAAATAGCCTCGTATGCCAATAATGCATTTTCATAACTCTCCTTAATGGCATTGAAATCTTTCTGCGATATTATCTGACTTTTTACCAACTTGGCGGCACGTTCATATTCTTTTTTGGCGGTTTCATATGCGATACGGGTACGTTTTACAGGGTCTCCGTCCGGCATATTCTCAGCAGAGATATTCAGAATGGGAGCCCCCTTGCTCACACTCATACCGTCCGTTACCGGATGGCGGAAAGAAACCACACCGGCTACATTGGCGACTACTACGCTTTCATCGCCTTGTGCTGCCTGCACCTGACCGCTGGTCGTTATCACCTGACGGAATGATTCAGGCCGGATTATTTCCGATTCTACCCCGGCTGCTTTTGCTTTTTCTGGAGCCAGAATTATCTCATCGGAATGTCCGGCTGCAGAAGCTTCCGCTTCATGATTATGCCCTTCGTGACCTTCATTCTCATGGTCGTGGTTTTCTTTTTCATGGTCATGCCCTTCGTGATTATGGTCATGCCCTTCGTGGTCGTGATTATGTGCTTCCTCCGTTCCATGATCGTGTCCTTCGTGTTCATGACCCGATTTACTGTTGCAAGAGCCTAAGAGGAACAAGCCCAAGACTCCCATAAAGATAAGTTTCTTCATGATGATATTATTTGTTCTTACTTTTTTAATCTGATTACAAAATTAGGATAATAAAGATGCAACAAAGTTGCGGATAAAAAAGGTCGTTTCTATCTGTTAAGCAAGAACATAGGGAGGAGCACGCAAACCCTTGACATGGGGCAGGCATGTAGAATGTAGTTTTTCTAAATAATAAGTATCAGGAATCGTATTGCGTTCGGTAAGTCGCAATGAAAGCAACAAAAATATCCGGCACTGTGTAAAGCAACGAACAGAAGGAATAGTCCGGCGAAACGCTATTCTGCACCTTCTCGGGAGTAATAGTCTTGAATTTAGTCACACAACCGGCATTACACGTATGCTTGTCATGCGATACATCGTGATTATGCTGTTCCCCCGAACACTGACAGCCACAGACTGTAATATCATGTTGCAAACAAAGTATTTCACGGTGATGATGGTGCGGCAAGACAGATGCCGTTAACATAATGATGCTAACAAGTATCAAAAACCATGCTATATACCTTCTTTGTTTCATCGCCTGCAAAAATAACGGTTTATTGATTAAAATCCAAATAGAAAGAGAGTTATATCAAAAGAAAAAATATCCACCGTAGAGGATAGATTCCCAACTTCACTGTTTTCCGATTAAATTTGTGAAATTCCAAACCTACCCTCTACCGGCGGATACCAAAGAATATCTTACCAAATAGAAACCCGCTTCTCCGGTGCCAAATACATCGGGTCGTTTTCGGTTATGTTGAATGCCTCATACCATGCACCGATTTGAGGAAGCGCTCCATTAACACGCCATCTGCCCAAAGAATGAGGATCGGATTTTGTCTGTAAACGGATCTGTTCATCACGTACATTACCCGCCCATACTCCGGCGTATGACAGGAAGAAGCGTTGTTCGGGTGTAAATCCGTCCACCACTCCCAAAGGAGCGTCTTTGGTTGCATTTTTAAATGCCTGGAAAGAAACCTGCAAACCTCCGTGGTCGGCAATATTCTCACCTAAAGTAAGAGAACCGTTCGCATATAATCCCGGCAATACCTGAATGCTGTTCGAAGAAGTTCACCATTACCTGAGCTCGTTTATTGAACGTTCCGCATCTTCCGGTGTCCACCAGTCTTTCAAATTACCATCTTTATCGAATTGACGTCCCTGATCATCAAATCCATGAGTCATTTCATGTCCGATAACCACACCGATAGCTCCGTAATTGAAAGCATCATCGGCATTCATATCAAAAAACGGATACTGAAGGATACCGGCGGGGAAACAAATTTCATTGGTAGTCGGATTGTAATAAGCATTCACAGTTTGCGGAGTCATTCCCCACTCGTCACGATCTACCGGCTTACCGGCCTTTGCCAATTCATAATCGAGTTCAAACTTAGTGGCACGTTTCACATTTGCCCAATAAGAGTCTTTTTCAACATCCAAAGCCGTATAATCTCTCCACTTATCGGGGTAGCCCACTTTCACATAGAAAGAATTCAACTTCTCGATGGCTTTGGCTTTAGTACTGTCGCCCATCCATTCCAAGTTTTGGATGCGTTCGCCCAACGCCGTCTGCAGGTTCTTGACCAGCTGCACCATACGTTCTTTGGCGGCAGCGGGGAAGTATTTTTCCACATACATCTGTCCTACCGCTTCACCCAACATGCCGTTCACTGTGCCCACCGCACGTTTTCCAGCGAGGTTGGTTTTCTTTTCTTCCCGATAAGGTTTTGCCATAAAAAATCAAAGTTCTGTGCTACAAACTCATCACTCAAGTAACTCGCTGCCCGGTTGATTAACTTCCATTGCATATAAGCAACTTGCTTTTCTACAGGTATGGTATTGATTATCTTTTCCACTTCCTTGATGGGTTCCACCTGAGACACGCTCAGTTCCGTAACACCTTTTACTCCCACCCCACTGAGAAATGCATCCCAATCAATGCCCGGAACAGATTTCTTCAGTTCATCCAACGTCATCTTATGATAATTGGCAGCAGGATTACGCTGTTCCACAGCACTGAAAGAAGCTTTGGCTATGCGTGTTTCAATTTCAAGCACTGCCTCCATATTCTTCCGGGCAGCAGATTCATCAAAGCCCGCCAGCCGGAACATCTTTACAATATGTTCCTTATATTTATTACGAATATCTGTTGTAGCCTCATCGGTATCCAAATAATATTCCTTCTCACCCAAACTGATACCTCCCTGATATAATTGGAACAAATTACTCTTACTGTCCATAATATCGGCATCAACAAAGAAAGTGAAATAAGGACGTATGCCGATATGAGACAATTCAGCCATCAACGGAACGATCTCCGCCTTGTCTTTTACCGAAGCGATTCTCTCCAAATCTGCTTTGATAGGCTCTATTCCTTCTGTATTCAGTTTGGCACTGTCCATCGCCAAATTATAAATATCGGCAATCTTTTGAGCTACCGTGCCTTTCTCATTTTCCTGTCCGGCAATTTCCGCAATCAATCCTTTTAACTGCTCGCGATTGTTCTCTGCCAGCATATCGAATGAACCGAAGCGTGAATACTCGTCTGTCAACGGATGTTTTTTCATCCAACCGCCACAAGCATATTGAAAGAAATCCGCACCTCGGACCACAGTTGTATCCAAGTTGCCTAAATCTATTCCTGAAGCCATCACAGCCTCTTTCTTGCTTTCACAGCCGGCAGCTATCGTCAGCGCCAGTGCAGCCATAGGTAATAATGTTTGCTTTCATCTGAATCTATATATAAAATTATATTTGATTGTCAGCCCTGTGCTTCTTCCAGCTCTATGGAAACACTCTCCCATTCCTCTACCACAGCATCCAAATCTTTCTTCAAACTGTTGGTGCTGCTCGTAAAGACTCATGTCCGATGCCCCTTCAGGAGTTGCCATCTTAGCTTCGACTTCGGCTATCTGCGCTTCCAGCTTTTCTATTTTCTGCTCGCAGTCTGCCACTTGTTTCTCCAATTTACGCAATTTTTTATTCAATTCTTTCTGAGCCTCGTATGAGAGTTTATTCTCACTTACCGGTTCTCCTTCTTCTTTTTTCATCGCAGAAGCAGTAGGAGAAGAAGAAAGTTGCAGTTCATTCAGGTTCTCTATCTTCTTTTTCTGCAAGAAATCATAAATACCTCCGATATGTTCTTTCACCACACCGCCGCCAAACTCAAAAACTTTAGTCACCAACCCATCCAGAAACTCACGGTCATGGGATACTACCACTACCGTACCGTACCGTCAAACTCTTTAATCGCTTCCTTCAGTACATCTTTCGAACGCATATCAAGATGGTTGGTAGGCTCATCCAAAATAAGAAAGTTAACCGGTTCAAGCAGCAATTTAATCATAGCCAATCGGCTACGCTCTCCTCCCGAAAGTACTTTTACTTTCTTGTCCGATGCTTCGCCTCCAAACATAAAGGCTCCCAATATATCTCTGATTTTTAAACGGATATCTCCTTTAGCCACATAATCAATTGTGTCAAACACTGTCAGATTCTCATCCAGCAGCTGGGCCTGATTTTGAGC
>ENA-OQCD01000388-OQCD01000388.1-human-gut-metagenome-genome-assembly--contig:-NODE-388-length-12318-cov-3.292429_pt1 | contig 12318 bp, 15 predicted proteins | sample MGYA00242755_ERZ504571 | MGnify/ENA primary metagenome ERZ504571 (study PRJEB26092, sample SAMD00036274) | human gut metagenome | host: Homo sapiens | study: EMG produced TPA metagenomics assembly of...
CTTTAAGCGGAGGAAAAGTACATGACAGGAAAATTATATTTGTGTGCAACACCCCATCGGTAATCTGGAAGATATTACCTACCGGGTGTTAAAAACATTAAAAGAGGCAGATCTGATCGCCGCAGAGGATACAAGACATAGTATCAAGCTGTTAAATCATTTTGACATAAAAACCCCCATGACCAGTTACCACGAATACAACAAGATCGACAAAGGTCACGTTCTTGTGGAAAAAAATGCTCTCAGGCACAAACATTGCGTTGATCACAGATGCAGGAACTCCAGGTATCTCAGATCCTGGAGAAGAACTTGCAGCTATGTGTTACGAAGCTGGTATTGAGGTGACTTCATTGCCGGGGCCTGGCTGCCTGTATTACTGCTCTGACTTTGTCAGGTCTGCATACCAGGCGTTTTGCCTTCGAGGCGTTTCTTCCGGCGGATAAGAAAGAGCGAAAAACGATTCTGGAAGAGCTTTCCAGCGAGACGAGGACTATTATCCTGTATGAGGCGCCTCACAGGCTTGTACGGACCCTTGGCGACTCAGAGAGGCACTTGGTAACCGCAGGATGACTCTTTGCAGGGAGCTGACCAAGAAACATGAGACGGCGTTTCGGACGACGATCGATGATCTGATGGATTTTTATAAAGATGAGAAGCCACTGGGTGAGTGTGTCCTTGTGATCGAGGGCAGAAGCCGCAGTGAAATGGAAGCGGAGAAGCGTGCTTCCTGGGAGGAGGTTTCCATTGCGGAGCATGTGGCGATGTATGAGCAGCAGGGGAATTCCAGAAAGGATGCTATGAGCTTGCCGCTAGGGATCGTGGTGTTTCCAAGAGGGATATTTATAAGGCGTTACTGGATTGCATTTAATAAGATACTTTTTTGCCTGTATTTCCTATGATTTTGCGTGGAAATACAGGCTTTTTTGTGCTATAATAAATTCTGTATTCGTATGTAAAAAACGTTTATTTTACAGGTATAAATGACACTTCTGGAGCGGGTTTGAGAATTGCTTTCTGCAAAATTTGAAAATACAGTAGTTAACTGAAATTAATGGATCAGGGTATGGTGCAGTAATTTCTGAAATGCTGTGGTTCTGCAGAAATGAATTTTCAAACACGTCCGGACAGACAAGAACAGGAGGAATGACATGGGCGCAGAGAATACAGAATACGGCGCAGATCAGATCCAGATCCTGGAGGGACTGGAAGCCGTACGTAAGAGGCCTGGAATGTATATCGGAAGTACCTCCAGCCGTGGACTTCATCATCTCGTATATGAGATCGTGGATAATGCAGTCGATGAAGCACTGGCTGGTTTTTGTACGGAGATTCATGTAGATATCAATCCGGATAATTCCATTACCGTTACAGATAATGGCCGTGGTATCCCGGTTGGCATCAATCATAAGGCTGGTATTCCGGCAGTTGAGGTTGTATTTACCATTCTTCACGCAGGTGGTAAGTTCGGCGGTGGAGGATATAAGGTTTCCGGTGGTCTTCACGGTGTTGGTGCATCGGTTGTAAATGCACTTTCCGAGTGGCTGGAGGTTACTATCTACCACGAGGGTAAAGAATATAAACAGAGATATGAGCGTGGCAAGACCATGTATCCGCTGAAGGTTGTAGGCGACTGTGATCCGGAGCTTTCCGGAACGAAGGTTTATTTCCTTCCGGACAAGGAGATCTTTGAGGAGACCGTTTATGATTACGATATCTTGAAACAGAGACTTCGTGAGATGGCTTTCCTGACCAAGGGTCTTCGCATTGTGCTGGAAGATAAGAGAGAGGGCCAGGAGCGCGAGAAGGTATTCCACTATGAGGGTGGTATCCGTGAGTTTGTAAGCTACCTGAACAGAAGTAAAGAGGCACTTTACCCGGAGATCATTTACTGTGAAGGTGAGAAGGATGGTGTATCTGTAGAGGTTGCTCTGCAGCATAATGATTCCTATACAGAGAATACCTATGGTTTTGTAAATAATATCAATACACCGGAGGGCGGTACACACATTACCGGTTTCCGTAATGCGATCACCAATACATTCAATGATTACGCACGTAAGAATAAGCTTCTTAAGGACAGCGAGCCGAACTTAAGCGGTGATGATATCCGTGAAGGTCTGACCGCGATCGTCAGCGTTAAGATCGAGAATCCGCAGTTTGAGGGACAGACCAAGCAGAAACTTGGAAACAGCGAGGCAAGAGGTGCGGTAGACAGCGTTGTAAGCAAGCAGCTGGAGATTTTCCTGGAGCAGAATCCGGCAGTTGCCAAGGCTACTGTTGAGAAATCTGTTCTTGCACAGAGAGCCAGAGAAGCAGCCAGAAAGGCCCGTGACCTTACAAGAAGAAAATCCGCACTGGACAGCATGTCTCTTCCTGGAAAACTTGCAGACTGTTCGGACAAGAATCCGGAGAACTGCGAGATCTATATCGTAGAGGGAGATTCCGCGGGCGGTTCCGCCAAGACAGCGAGAAACCGTGCCACACAGGCAATCCTTCCACTTCGTGGTAAGATCCTGAACGTTGAAAAAGCACGTCTGGACAAGATCTATGGAAACAAAGAGATCAAGGCCATGATTACTGCTTTCGGAACCGGAATCCATGAGGATTTTGATATCTCCAACTTCGTTACCATAAGATCATCATTATGACCGATGCCGATGTTGACGGTGCGCACATCGCAACACTGCTTCTGACATTCCTGTATCGTTTTATGCCGGAGCTGATCAAGCAGGGATATGTATACCTGGCACAGCCGCCTCTTTATAAAGTCGAGAAAAACAAGAAAGTATGGTACGCATACGATGATGATGAACTGAACAATATCCTTACCGAGATCGGACGTGACGGAAACAATAAGATCCAGCGTTATAAAGGTCTGGGTGAGATGGATGCGGAACAGCTCTGGGAGACTACTATGGACCTGAGAAGAGAATTCTTCTCCGTGTGACCATGGACGAGGCTGCCACATCTGAGATCGATCTGACATTTACCACTCTTATGGGAGACAAGGTAGAGCCAAGACGTGAATTTATCGAAGAAAATGCAAGATTCGTCAAGAATCTTGATATCTAGGAGAATAAAGAAGAATGGAAGATAATATTTTTGACAAAGTCCACGAAGTGGATTGGAAAAAACTATGAAAGAATCTTACATCGACTATGCCATGAGTGTTATCGCCTCACGAGCTCTGCCGGATGTAAGAGACGGCCTGAAACCGGTACAGCGCCGAGTGCTGTATTCCATGATCGAGCTGAACAATGGTCCTGACAAACCACACAGAAAAATGTGCGCGTATTGTCGGTGATACCATGGGTAAATATCACCCTCATGGTGACAGTTCCATCTACGGTGCGCTGGTTAATATGGCTCAGGAATGGTCAACAAGATATCCGTTGGTTGACGGACATGGAAACTTTGGTTCCGTGGATGGTGACGGTGCGGCTGCCATGCGATACACAGAGGCACGTCTCAGCAAGATTTCCATGGAGATGCTTGCAGACATCAACAAAGATACCGTTGATTTCCAGCCGAACTTTGATGAGACAGAACGTGAGCCGGTTGTACTTCCGGCACGTTTTCCGAATCTGCTGGTAAACGGTACAACAGGTATCGCTGTAGGTATGGCGACCAATATTCCACCTCATAATCTTCGTGAGACAGTTAATGCCGTTGTTAAGATCATTGATAACATTGTGGAAGAAGACCGCGAGACAGCAATGGAAGAACTTCTTGAGATCGTCAAGGGACCGGACTTCCCTACAGGAGCAACCATCCTCGGAACAAGAGGAATCGAGGAAGCTTATCGTACAGGTCGTGGCAAGATCCGTGTCCGCGCTGTGACAAATATCGAGACTTTGCCCAATGGTAAATCCCGTATCGTAGTCACAGAGCTTCCATACCTTGTAAATAAGGCACGCCTTATCGAGAAGATCGCAGAGCTTGTCCGTGATAAAAAGATCGATGGAATCACAGACCTGAATGACCATTCCAGCCGTGAAGGTATGCGTATCTGCATCGATCTCCGTAAAGATGCCAATGCCAATGTGATCCTGAACCTGCTCTACAAACATACACAGCTGCAGGATACTTTTGGCGTGATCATGCTTTCCCTTGTTCCGAATCATGGAAGCATGGAACCGAAAGTTCTGAACCTGAAAGAGATGCTGGAGTATTATCTGGAACATCAGGAGAATGTTGTTCGCAGAAGAACACAGTACGATCTGAATAAAGCCCAGGAGAGAGCCCACATTTTGGAAGGCCTCCTGAAAGCACTTGATAATATCGATGAAGTGATCCGTATCATCCGTGGTTCCCGTAATGTACAGATCGCGAAACAGGAACTTATTGAGCGTTTTGAGCTGACAGACGTTCAGGCTCAGGCAATCGTGGATATGCGTCTCCGTGCACTGACAGGTCTGGAAAGAGAGAAGCTGGAAGCCGAGTATGCAGAGCTTATGGAGAAGATCCGCAAGTTCCAGGCAATCCTCGCTGACCGTAAGCTTCTTCTCCGTGTGATCCGCGAGGAGATCCTCGCTGTTGCAGAAAAATACGGCGATGACAGAAAGACTTCCATCGGATACGATGTATACGATATTTCCACAGAGGATCTGATCCCGAGAGAGAATACCGTGATCGCAATGACCAAGCTTGGTTACATCAAGCGTATGACGGTTGATAACTTCCGCAGTCAGAACCGTGGCGGCAGAGGAATCAAGGGTATGCAGACCATTGAGGACGATTATATTGAAGAGCTGTTGATGACTACAACCCATCATTATCTCATGTTCTTTACCAATACCGGACGTGTATACAGACTGAAGGCATATGAGATTCCGGAGGCCGGCCGTACAGCCAGAGGAACTGCGATCATCAACCTGCTGCAGCTTGCACCGGGAGAAAAGATCACAGCTGTGATCCCGCTCCGCAAATATGAAGAGGGTCATTATCTGATGATGGCAACCAAGAAAGGTCTTGTGAAGAAAACTCCGATCAGAGATTACGAGAATGTACGTAAGACAGGCCTTACAGCGATTGTTCTCCGTGACGATGATGAGCTTATCGAGGTTAAAGCTACCGATAATAACAAAGATATCATTCTTGTGACCAAGGACGGACAGTGCATCCGTTTTAAAGAGACTGATGTCCGCAGCACAGGCCGTGCATCTATGGGTGTAAGAGGTATGAATCTTACAGATGGTGATGAAGTTGTTGCCATGCAGCTGAATACCCAGGGGGATTATCTGCTGGTAGTTTCTGAGAACGGAATGGGCAAACGTACAGCAATGAGTGAGTTTGTTGTCCAGAACCGTGGCGGTAAAGGTGTGAAGTGCTACAAGATCACCGAGAAGACCGGAAACGTTGTCGGAGCCAAGGCTGTGAACGAAGAGAACGAGATCATGATGATCACAACAGAAGGTATCATCATCCGTCTGCAGTGTGCAGATATCTCAGTTCTTGGAAGGATCACTTCCGGTGTGAAGATGATCAATCTTACAGATGGTGTAACGGTTGCAAGCATCGCCAAGGTAAGAGATAAAGATCCGGAAGTGGAGGTAAATTCCGAAAAAGCTGACGGAGAGACCAACGATAACGAGGAAGAAAATATCCGCAGATGAAACTGTCACAGGCAGTGAAGAAGAATAAGGTCGAGGATAAGTCATGACGACGACAAAAAAGAAACGCAGAAAAAAATCTGTGAAAAACTGAAATATTCCAACAAAAACTGAATTTTGTCCATGTGGCGACACTGGCAGGAGTTATTCTGATACTGCTGGTGATCATCCTGGCAGCCAGAGGCTGTGGGGGGATCAGCCACAGAACCCCCGGAGGGGCTTGTGGAAAGTTATATCAAGGCTGCGGTAGAAGGCAAGGACAAAAAAAATGCAGGAATGTTATGGTGCGGATAAGATTTCTGATGAGGCAAAACAGAGATTTCATCCACGGTCAAATAATTTCCAGGCTCATGGAGCAAAGGATGTAAATATTTACAGCTGTGAGGCCATTTCTGAGAGTAAAAATTATACGTATGTTTATATCCGCTATAATCTTGTACTGCAGAATGACCAGGAATATCCGTGCATCAGTACTTACCTTGTAAAAGTGCAGGATAAGAAATATTATCTGTATTCGCCGGCTGAGATCTCAGATGAGATCAGCCAGGCAGGCTGCGGCAGATTATCATGAAATTTATGACCACCAAAACTTATACAGACTATACCAAGGCTTACGAAGTCTTTCTGAAAAAGAATCCGGGATATGAGGACAAAATTGCAAGTAAACTGAACGGATAAAAACAGGCAGGAGGACATAAGAATGAAGCGAATTTTGCTGATGGTGATCAGGAATCTGATCTTTGTTCCCTACTGGTGGATCAAACTTTGCTGGTATGCGGCGCATACAGATGATTATCCGGAAGAGAAGAAATACACATTCCTGAGACATGTAGATGAGCATGCCATCGAAGGCGGAAATATCCATATTGATGTGCATGGGCAGGAAAACATCCTCAAGGAAAACGGATTTATGTTTTTTCCGAATCACCAGGGACTGTTTGATGTACTGGCGATCATTAAAGCCTGCCCGGTTCCTTTTTCTGTAGTAGCTAAGAAAGAAGTGGGAGATATTCCATTCCTGAAGCAGGTTTTTGCCTGCATGAAGGCTTTTATCATTGACAGAGAGGACCTGAAGCAGTCCATGCAGGTGATTGTCAATGTGATCCGCGAGGTAAGGGCAGGTCGCAATTATCTGATCTTTGCGGAAGGAACCAGAAGTAAGAACGGAAATCACCCGGGAACATTCAAGGGCGGCAGTTTTAAGACTGCGACAAAGACAAAAATGTCCGATCGTTCCTGTTGCGCTGATCGATTCTTTTAAAGCTTTTGATACCGGTTCCACAGAGAAGATCACAGTGCAGGTACATATCCTTCCTCCAATGTATTATGAGGAATATAAGGATATGCATACAACGGAGATTGCGGAAGAAGTAAAGAGACGGATCGAGAAAGTGATCGAAGAAGAATACTATATAAAAACAGAAAAGGCTCTGATGAAGTTTAAATAAAAACATCATCGGAGCTTTTTTTGATATGTATATTGCACAAAAACGAAACGTTTTTATTTGTGAAATTGTTAAGCGTATACAACTAAAACATTTGATGGTAACATATAAACACCTGTTAAATATGAATAAAAACACAAAAGAGGACTGTGAAATGAAAAAAGAAGAATATCTTTCCCTGATCGATGAAGTGATCGCACAGGGACCATATACCGATACGTGGGATTCTCTCTGTGAGCATCCTACTCCGAAGTGGTATGCAAGAGATAAGTTTGGAATTTTTATTCACTGGGGTGTATATAGTGTTCCGGCATTTGGAAACGAGTGGTATCCCAGAAATATGTATGTGAAAGGCTCCAAAGAAAATCTGCATCATATAGAGAAATATGGAACTCTGGATAAATTCGGATATAAAGATTTTATTCCGCAGTTTAAGGCAGAAAAATTTGATCCAAAAGAATGGGCAGCACTTTTTTAAAGAGGCAGGAGCGAAATTCGTAGTTCCGGTTGCAGAACACCACGATGGATTTCAGATGTACGCCAGTGACCTCTGCCGCTGGAATGCTGCTGAGATGGGACCGAAGCGTGATATCCTGGGAGAGCTGAAGACAGAAGTTGAAAAAGAAGGCATGGTTCTGGGAGCTTCTTCTCACAGAGCGGAGCATTACTGGTTCTTTAACGGAGGACGTCAGATCCCGGAGGCAGATGTCAATGATCCGGAATATGCGGATCTTTACGGACCGGTAGCAGGAATCACCCGGGATATGAGTGATATCTATGACAATCCGCCATCGGAAGAGCATATGCAGGACTGGCTTGTTCGTACATGTGAGATTGTAGATAAATATCAGCCTTCCATCGTATATTTTGACTGGTGGATTCAGCAGTATGCATGGAAACCGTATCTCCGTAAATTTGCGGCATATTATTACAACCGTTCTGCTCAGTGGGGAAAAGAAACTGCTATTGATGCAAAATTTGACGCATATGTTTACGGCAGTGCGGTCAATGATCTGGAGAGAGGTCAGTTAGACCATATCACACCGGATCTCTGGCAGAACGATACTTCTGTAGCGAAGAATTCCTGGGGCTATACCATCGGAAATGATTACAAGAAACCTTCAGATGTAGTTCTGGATCTGATCGATGTAGTCAGCAAAAATGGCGCACTTCTTCTCAATATCGGACCGAAGCCGGATGGCACGATTCCGGAAGAAGATGCACATATCCTGAGAGAAATGGGAAAATGGCTGAAAGTAAACGGAGAGGCAATTTACGGAACCAGATACTGGAAAGTATTTGGAGAGGGTCCGACGGTGGTTCCGGAAGGCCATTTCACAGATACTTATGACAAGCATTTTACTTCTGAGGATATCCGTTTCACAAGCAAGAGCAACCATATTTACGCAACGGTACTTCACTGGCCGGAAGACGGAGAGATCCATATCAAATCTCTTGGAAATGATATGAAACTTTTGAAATCTACGATCAGGGATATTGAGATTCTTGGAACAGATCTGCATCCGTCATATGCAAGAAACAAAGAACTGGATATTTCCTGCGGAAGAGGAGCGGTTGATGCAGGGGATATGCCGGTGGTACTGAAGATCACGATAGAGTAAATTATCGGAGAATAAACGGGGGATACTGTCGGAACTGTTCCGGCAGAAAAATACAGGAAAATCAGCAAAAACTTATGTATAACAGAAAGGTTATGGGGATTACACTATGGGAAACAAAAGATACACAGGAAACTGGAACTCTGTAAATACACATACCGTTCCAAAATGGTATGAGGACTGTAAATTCGGAATTTTTATTCACTGGGGAATTTATTCTGTACCGGCTTTTGCGCCACATACATGGGAACTGGGAGAAGTTGATTCCAAAGAGTGGTTTGCGGATAATCCTTACGCAGAGTGGTATTATAATTCTCTGAACATAGGAAAAGGCCCGACATATGAGCATCATATGGAAAAATACGGAAAAGATTTCAAATATGAAGATTTTATTCCTATGTGGAAAGCTGAAAACTGGGATCCGAAACAGTGGGCAGAGATTTTTAAAGAAGCAGGTGCAGAGTATGTTGTTCTGACAACCAAGCATCATGATGGATTCTGCCTGTTCCCGAGTAAGTATACACACTTTAACTCTGTGGAAATGGGACCGAAGAGAAATATCACCGGTGAGCTGACAGAGGCTGTCCGGGATGCAGGTATCCGTATGGGGCTGTATTATTCAGGACTGATTGACTGGCAGTATGCAAATGATCCTATTTTTGAGGATGATGATCTGTTTGGAACAGCTAGCCCGACATTTTGCATATGCAGATTATTCCTATAATCAGATGAAAGAGCTTGTAGATGATTATGCACCGAGTGTGTTCTGGAATGATATCGGATGGCCGACACAGAGTGAAGAGATGATGCCGTATTTCCTGGCACATTATTATAACAAAGTGCCGGAAGGTGTAGTAAACGACCGTTTCAATGACCGTTACCATGACTTCCTTACCAAGGAGTACAAATCCGGTTCTGTGAATCGAAAAGAGAAATGGGAAATGTGCCGTGGAATGGGATTATCCTTCGGTTATAATGCCAATGAAGGTGATGACAAACTGATTTCTGTTCCGGATCTAATTTCACTTCTGGTAGGAACTGTTGCAAACAATGGAAACCTGCTTCTGAACATCGGACCAAAGCAGACGGAACAATTCCGGAAGACAGGTAAAGAGGCTGAAGATTCTTGGCGCATGGCTGAAAGTTAACCATGATGGTATTTATGGCACACGCTGCAGCGACCGCGAATCTGAGATGCTGGAGAATGGAATTGAGCTGCATTATACACAGAAAGAGGGAAATCTCAATGTGTTTGCAGATCATCTGAAAGAGGGAGCAAATGAGTTCCTGATCAAAGGTTATCATGGACAGCTGAGATCTTTTGATCCGGCAGTTAAAGTAGAAACTGAGGATACAGAAGAGGGACTTCTGGTGAAGATTCCTGAGTATAAAGAAGATATGTATGTGGTTGGATTAACAAATAAATTTTAACCGAATGCGGATTGCCAATATCCGCTTGACATGAGCAGAGAGGACCGGATGTATGCCGGTCCTTCTGTGATATAGCTGATTGTTTTTTTTAGGGAGGAAGCTATATGTTTGGGAAAAAAATTGCGGCGATATTATCAACAGTAATGATCATAACAGGGGCCTGTGTACCTTCTGTGGTTGTGCATGCACAGACTGGTTATGCGGCTGATCATACACAGGAAGCATCGGCAGCAGGCACGCAGAGCACTGCAAAACTTGTTGCGAAAGGATCCTGCGGAAGCAATGCCACTTACCGGCTGTATTCCAATGGAAATCTTCAGATACAGGGAAAAGGGGAAGTTAAAGTTACCGATGATTTTTCATACAGATCCGAAACGATAAAAACGGTAACAGTTGCATCCGGGATCACGGGAATCGGTGACAGAACTTTTTCAAACTGTAAAAATCTGAAGAGAATTTCATTGCCGGGAACTTTGCGGAGTATCGGCGTTCGGGCATTTGGTGATACTTCGATCACCAGCATCAAGCTTCCGAATGGACTGAAAAGCATTGGCGCATATGCTTTTTACCAGAGTAAAATTACGAGCCTGGATATACCGAAAACAGTGACAAAAATTGAGGAATATGCTTTCAGTTACTGTAGCAGTCTGGAATCTGTCAGTATTCCGGGAAGTGTAAAAACATTACCGGAATCGTTGTTTGAGGCAGATATGAAACTGAAAAAAGTTACTTTGGGACAGGGCGTTTCCAGGATAGAACGAGCTGCTTTTCGGCATTGTGGTTTGACAGGAATAAGTTTTCCTGACAGTGTTACGCTTATTGATGAGAGTGCGTTCTCTCTTTGTTCAGATCTCAGAAAAGTGACGTTACCGAAGAAGCTTACAGAGATTGGGAACGGTGCATTCGGTAACTGTCGAAAACTGGGGAATATTACGATACCCGCCAGCGTGAAAAAAGATCAGAAGCAATGCTTTTTTATGATTGCCAAGGCAATGAAAAAGATTACGATCCTAAACAGTAAAACAGTGATAGAAAAAGAAGCGATCGGCTATAATTTCAATAGTGGAAAAAATAAAACTTTTGTCATTGTCGGAAAAAAGAGTTCTACTGCTCAGACTTACGCAAAGAAAAATGGGTTCCGTTTTTTGAACAATACTGCCGCAGTAAGGACCGCAAAGATGACCGGCGTGCCCAAAACAAAAACCATACTTCGTGGAAAAACATACACGATCCAGGCAGTGACCGTGCCGTATTACAGCGACGAGAAGATTCTTTTCCGTTCCTCGGATCGCAGGATCGCTACGGTAAATTCCAAAGGTGTTGTAAAGGGAATCCGAAAAGGGACGGCCGTGATCACCGTGCAGAGCGGAGCAAAAAAACTGACCTGTAAGGTAACGGTTAAATAATTCAAGGGATATTAGCAATCCGCATTTGTTATTTGCTCATAGTTATATCTTATATATTTGAGCACGCAAAACAGACTGGAGCTTGATAAGAATATATATCAGGTTCTCAGTCTGTTTTTGTATGTTCTGGAGAATTATGTCGAAAAAAATTTCATTGCAGAATAATGATATAAAAAGCGTATAATTAAAATGGAAGAAATAGTGGTTATCGAATAAAAGATGTTTTATCAGATAGAAGGGGGCGGGATTATGCCGGTATCGATGAAGACATTGTTGGAACAATACACAAAAAATATTACAGAAAAATATATGGGAAACATTTTGAAAAAGTGTTATTTTATACGGCTCATATGCCAGAGGAGATTATAGAGAAGATTCTGATATCGATATTATGATTCTCCTTGATCTGTCTGATATAGATATTAAACAGTATCGTCATGAATTGGCAGGAGAAACTTTTGATTTTAATATGGATCATGATCTTGATATTAAGCCAATTGCAAAAAGTGAAAAACATTTTCTGAATTGGGTTGATGTTTATCCATTTTATGCAAATGTAAAGAAAGAGGGGGTAAAATTATTTGATGCAGCCTGATGAAAAAGGAACGCAGAAAGATCTTATTTTTTATCGGATTGAAACTGCCCAAAGTGATATTAAAGCTGCGGAAATTCTTTTGAATGCAAAAGAATTTGAGGTGCTAATAATCGGGCATATTATGGTATTTATCATGCAATTTCAGCAATACATGCACTAGATGGAAATGCATATAAACGTCATAAAGATGCATTAGCAAATTTCAATAAG
>ENA-OQCD01000389-OQCD01000389.1-human-gut-metagenome-genome-assembly--contig:-NODE-389-length-12302-cov-1.964517_pt1 | contig 12302 bp, 12 predicted proteins | sample MGYA00242755_ERZ504571 | MGnify/ENA primary metagenome ERZ504571 (study PRJEB26092, sample SAMD00036274) | human gut metagenome | host: Homo sapiens | study: EMG produced TPA metagenomics assembly of...
TTTTGTCCCTTCCTCTCTTTAGAAGGGGTAGCCGATAGCGAAGTGAAGGGCCAAGGCGTCTTTGAACTTCGGTATATTGTAGTAGCCGCTTTTTCCTGTGTCGTATGGTGCGTGCAGGGCAATTCCCAAATCGAGTCGGATAACCAGAAACGTCAGGTCATAACGTAAATCCCACGCCAGGTGCCGAGTGCCACGCTTTTTGCAAAGTTTCGCATGGTGAGTTCTCCGCCGGGACGCGCTTCGTCTTTTTTCATCAGCCATACATTGCCTGCGTCAAGGAAGGTGGCGCCATATAGGTCGCCCAATATCGGAAACGGTATTCTATGTTGGCTTCCAGTTTTACGTCGCCTGTTTCGTCGATATATCCATAACGGTTGTCTGCATTGGGATGGAAGGTACCCGGACCAATGGAGCGAACCGTAAATGCGCGTATACTGTTGGCACCTCCGATATAGAACTGCTCGCTATAGGGGGCAACAGTCTGATTGCCATATGCATAGAGGACTCCTCCCATCAGGCGGGTAGCTATATGTTGTTTTTCTCCTACTTTTGAACAGGCAGCGTATTTCCGAGGTCATTTTCAGGAACTGTGCGAAGGGGCTTCCCAATAATTCTTTTCCTTTTTCTTTCATCCCTTTACCGAAGGCAGCATAAACGAGTGAAGTTACATTACCGGCAGAGGTGAAAGAGGTTTCCCACCATAGGTTATGTCGTTTTTTCAGAGGAGCGTTATCGTATGTAAAGGTGTAGCTCATGGCAGGGATAAATTGATTTCCCAAACTGAGAGCCAATGACTTGTTTACATTGATAATGGAGTCAAATTCGCTGGTGGTATGTTGCAGAGTGTTGAATGCAAGCCTGAAAGGGGTCACGGTGTGTTTCCAGGTGCGCGATGGCTGGAAATCATAGCTGACGGTTCCACCGAATGACAGCATCTTGAAGAAACGGGCACGGTTCAGTTGGTCTACATAGAGCTTGAAAGATGTATGTGAAGGAAACAGGAAGCGGTTTGATTTGTTCTTCATCCACGGTAGTAACAGACGAGGATAATCCAAGGAGAAGGATGCTCCCAGTTCGTATGAATTCATTTTCGATTTGTCTCCTGCCACACTGTTGGATGCGGTTTGCCATTCATAAGATCCTTTCAATTGGAAAGAAAGCTTGGCGGCTGTACGCATAAAGTTGCGTCGTGACAAACTGAAAATGGCTCCCGGTCCTGTCTGGTCGGTGCTCTTGGTTGTGACATTGAATTCCAGCTCTCCGTCGTAGGGAAGGTCGAACATGGCATTTACCTTGACGTTCAGGGTGTCACAGTCGGGACGGGTGTTTTTTGGGGGGTGTAACGGAACTCTGTATATTTGAAGATTCCCAGGCGCGCCAATGCTTCTTGAGTATAGGTCTGACGTATTTGGGAATACAGTTGTCCTTCTTTATACAGAAAACGTTTACGCAAGACCAATTCGCGGATACCGGGTTTCTTTCCGTGATAATGAATGGTCATATCTGCAAAGGTCAATGAGTCTGTCGGCTGTTCTCCCTTATATCCTGTAAGGTAAACAGAGGTTTTTCCTATATAATAAGGACGGCGTGCTTCTGTCGGCACTCCTTTTTGCGGTACTACCTGCAAACTTACAAAACCGGGATTGCGCAGTGTGTCTGCACGGAAGGTGGTAAATTCGGGGCGGAAATAGTAGTATCCGTTATTCCTGAAAAGAGTACTTAGCCGCTGGCGTCTTCTTCTAATTTCAACACGCTGAAATTATCTCCTTTGCGTAATATGCGTTGGTTGTAGGTGGCACGGATCAAGCTGTCGGCTCGTGCCGGATATTTGAGGTAGGCAATAGAGTCCAGATAATAAGGATTGGCCATATTGATTTCGTAATTGAGCTTTGCTTTTCGGGGATTCTTCAGGGTGTCGACCGAATAGGATACTGAACCATTGAAGAAACCATAATCGCGCAGCAGGTTGGTTGCTACTTTTACTCGGGTTTCGGGGTTAACAGTGGAAACATAAACCGGAGTAGAGCCCAATTTGTTAAATATCCAGTGTCCCACTCCTTTCTTTTCCTGGTATTTCACAAAGTCATTATATATCCATAAACCGAATGGAATGGGAAAACGCAGGGAGTTACTTCCCAAAATGGCATTATTGGGAGGGTAGGACAGAGCTGCCTCTACTTCTTCCAGAGTTTGTACTCCGGCGGGAGTTTTGTCTTCATTGATGACATTTATGTTCTTTACACCTACGTAAAGGGTTTCGCCTTCGGGCAGATTCTTCGTGGTGGAACAACCGGCCAGTAGGCATAGAAAAGCTGTCAGTAACAGCAGGTCAGTGTGAATTCTTCTCTTTTTTATCCTTGTCATTTTTGTTAATCTTTCTTTTTCCTGAATATAAATAACTCACCCAGGTGACTCATTTTCTTTCGCAGAACGATACCGACTCCTGTTTCGATGATTTCACCTTCGAGCACGCTTTCGTAGTTTTTGTCATGGATACTTTGACATATCGGGTGCCGCTATTGTCCAGACGATATTCGATGGAAACATTATCAATAAATGTTTCATCTTGCTGGGCTGTATTACCGGTAGACACTTTTCCACCGATGACGATACGGAAACGGTTGTTCCAAAAACGTTTGGCAAACTGGAAGTTGTAATCCGTCCGCTTTCCGCCGTCTTCGGCATTGTCAACGGTTTCCATTCCCAAACTGATATCAAGGGCCTTGCCTGCAATATTCGAGATTTCACTTTGCAGGAAGGAGTTGAGGGCATTGTTCATATTGAATCCTCCGGTAGAGTTGCCTTCTGCCATATACATGCCGGTGACGAGCATGGTAACAGCCAGTTTGCCCCGTTCTTCAGGGGTCATGGCAGTCAGTTGGTCTTGTACTGATGCATCTTCGGGAGCTGAAAGGGTGAAGGCCAGTCCCAGATTTTCCAATCGTTGGCTCCAGGGCGATGCCTACATCGAAGCTGACCATACGAGGACTTTGTCCGTCCTCGCCGACAGTAGCGCGAACTCGCTCTGTGGCAGTAATATTGAGCTGGGGATTCATCGACATTGCCTGTCCATTCTACATAGCTGCCGTTTTGGATGTTGAATGTCTTGAGTGGAATGACCGGAATTTCATATTTCATTTCACCGCTGATGAGCGAGTAGCGTCCGTTCAACAGCATTTTCACCTTGCGGGGTGTATTGGAAAGAAAGGTCTCCGCCTCCTTCGAGCAACATATAATTGGAGCCGTCCGGTGTGATATCGACGTGTGCTTGGACGGCTTGGTCAATATGCATCGTCATGGCGATATCCATGCCATTGATGGACACCGGCTGGATGGTTTCGTTCGCTACTTCCGTAGTGTCATTAAAGTTGACGAAAGTTACCATGTCTCCCAAGCGGTCGTTCACGGTCAGAGGAGAATCTTTCATCACATACGTGAAATCTGTCTTTCCCAATATATTCATGTTGCCTCGCATCATGAGGGCGTCTATGGGACCACGGAGAGTAGCGTCGAAGTCTACATACATTTTGCCATATACCATAGCCCGTTTGGTGCGGGGGGCATTCAGTAATTCGTAGTTTCGGGCTTTCATTTTTAAATCGGTAGTCATACGCTCCAGATTGGAAAAATCTACGTTACCGTTGATGGTGAAAGGAGTTTTTCCTTTGGTGAAGATATCAAAGTCCTTAAACGTCATTTTACTGTTGACCATCTGCACCGGTTCGTTATCGAAGCGGAAGAGCGCAGATAGTTCGGGCATGAATATTGATACGGAATCGAGTGACAATTCGCCATTGAGCAGAGGCTTGGAAGGATCGCCTTTCATGGCAAGTGTTCCATCAATGTCACCGCCCAATTCTATCATGTTATCGGGTATGAATGGATTGATGACATTCAATGGGAAGTGTTCGAATGCAACATCTGCACTCAGGTTGCCTTTGCCGTCGGTTGTGGGCAGATAGATACCGCCGAGGTGAGCTATCTCTTTGTTGTTGTGACGAATATATCCGTCTACGTGGTGGTCTTTTTCATCACCGGGCAGGTATACACCGCTAAACTCCCAATTGCCGAGAGGGGTGCCTTCATATTTGAATTCATCGACTTTCAAGTCACTGCTTACCATCATGTAAGGACCGGATTCGATATAGTGCGCTTCTGCTCCAATCCATCCTTCCATATCAGGCATATACGGCAGAATACGACGGAATTCTTTCAGGTTGATTCGGGAGAGCTCAACTGTCATGTCCTGACTGGCAATGCTGTCTTCCCGATTGGTATAGAAGCTGAGACCCGTACCTTCATCATCGTGCAGATGGAGATTGGCATGGATGCGTCCGCGGTCTGTCAGGAAAATGTAATTGTCTTTGTTTACTGTAAAAGGACGATAAACTAATGTTGGATGTTCGGGGAAGAGACGCATGCGGATACCCCGTCGACGTAAATCGGCCTGAACTCCCATATAAATGCCTTGTTCCTTACGGGCATTCAGATATTGGATGATTAATTGTGCCTGATTGGTACCTATATTTCCTTCCAGACTGACATCGTAAGCTTCCTGGTCAGGCTTCGGTCCGTTGACAACTCCGCTTAGGAATTTGATGCCTTCCATGTCTTGTTGGATATCAAGATAGAGTGTATCCAATACAATACTGTCTGTACTCAGGCTATAAAGGAATGCTTCTCCGTTCAGACCTTCTGTCGGAGAGGAATCAATATCCATAAAAAAGTTTCCGGTAAGAGATGCCCATCATGGACAGGTAATTGCAAACCGGATTGTCTTGTCCCGAAGTGACGCGGAAACACAGACCGGGTAAATATTGTTTCATTTCTTCCTGGTCAATATGTTTATGCTCCCATTGTTCGGAAAGTTTTTTCATCAGTGTTTCTGCCTGACGGGATAAGTGTGTGATGTGTCCGTCTCCTTCTAAAGAAAGGTCGAAATCACCGGCACGCAAATACATCCGGGTAGAATCACCGGCTGTGGTAAATCCCAATAAAAGGTCCTTGGGATGCGAAGTACGCTTAGGTGTGGTGATGGTGATATTGGCCATGGATGCATCCACAGAATATTTGTTTGCCATGTCTGTTGTGAGGTGGACTGTGATGTTTTGCGAGGTCTGCATACGTTCATTTATCAAGTGCAACGCCTGCCAGTCCATGCGGTCGATATCCAGTTTCAGTGTGGCTGCTGCATTATGCGGTTTCAGGCTTCCATCGAGATGCGCCCGTATATCCATTACTTTATTATTGATTAATAAAGCTGTATTGATGATATGTTTTTCGAGTCCGGCCGAGAGTTGGATGCCCGACAGGATATAATTGCCGTAATGGAAACGGTCAATACTGCCCGAGGCATTGGAAGGTGTTCGGGGGGGACATGAAGTCCAGTCCTTCTCCTTTGACCCCCAAACGTGCAGATACTGCAAAGAGTGAGTCTTGCGGCAAGAATCGGTGCAGGTTCAGATTGTTGATGGCAACATCGGCTTCATAAGCTTCGCGTGAAAGGTCGTACTTGGCATAGATCCGGGCGGCATGTTCCATTTTGAAATCATCTGCAATAGAGATACTGTCATTATAGACGGTAATGGGGATGGTGTCAATCACTGCCAATATACGAGCGTCCGGTTCTTTTAATAAAAGAATCTGTACCCATTTTGGAACCCGACATGGTGAATTTACCTTCCAGACGCGTACCGCCAGGGATGGCAACTCCTTCGGCAAGAACGCTCAGGAAATCCATATTCTCCACTTCCGTTTCAAGTGTTATGTCTCCTCCGCGTTTCAGAGTATCGGTCAGATGGGTTAATTCACCTTTGGCAAAAAGCTCCAATGCACCGGGCAGTTCGGCACTCAGGGCAGTCAATTTGAGTTGGTTGAGATCACCATCCACTCCTGTACGGATGCGTAAGGGCTCGGCCGGATATTTCTGTACGAAAATGTTCATTCATGTTGCCTATCAAGCGTACAATGTCTTGTTTGCCTATATCAGCCATTAATCGGGCAGACAACCGTCCTTCACTTTTCATTTCGAGTGCATCCCAGTCGATGGATGCATTTAATTCGAAGTCCGAATCGGAAGTGGCGAGACGCAAAGAAGGGATGCGGAGCGATTGCTTATTGGAGAGCAGTCGTCCTTGGGTGGATTGAATCTCCAATCCCGAGCGTTCCTTTAAGACAAAGCGGTTAATGATGGCTTTCATGTCACGACCTTCATAATGAAGAGAATCGAGTTGCACGCCGATGTCGGTCAGTGCGATATGGGGAAGGATCCAATCCTCTCAGAGCAATGCTGTCTGATGGAAGAGGAGACGGTGCTCCCGAGTCATAGTTTACTTGTCCGTTCTCTATTTTAAAACTTTGAAGGGAATAGGCGGATTTATGCAGGTCTATCAATCCGTTGCGTAAAGATGCTTTTGCCAGCGATGTGCTGAGCGCGAGACTGTCAAGCGGCATCTGTAAAGCGAAAGATACATTTTGCAAATCAATGTTCTGCAGGATTATTTTCCAATAGGTAGTGTCGGTCTTAGCAGTATCGGCAGCTGTGGTATCATTCAGGCAAAGAGACAAGTCGGTGTCTTTAAGCAGTACTTTGTTCACTATGGCTGTTTCGGGGTCGAGTGCCACACCGTGGCTGGATATGAACAATTCACCGAGGGTTCCTTGTAGCTGCATTCCGTTGATAAGGTCATTGGAATTGACAGTGGCTCCTTTTAAAGAGATACCGTCTACTTCCACTTGTTTTTTTAACAATGGCAACAACTGTACATTTACCTGAAGGCGTTTTACGCTGAGCAATGTATCGTTGTGTTGGGAAGATGCTTCCACGTCATTTACTACTAAATTGAGCGGAAAGGATAAGGATATTCTTCCCACTTTTATATTCATTCCGGTTGTTTCAGAGGCATACGAAGCCGCTTTGTCCACCAAAAAGTTTTGTATGGGGGGCAAATAAATCAGTATACATAAGAGAATGAACAATATGAAAGGAGAAGCTACCGTCCATATTGTCCAGCGGATATATTTCTTTTTCATCGTGTGTTTTGTACAAACGTTTCTGCAAACTTAAACAATTTTATCGGCATATTAGTTGAATGTATCTGCCTTTTATCTTTTCTTCTTGATAATTTTATCTTTTCCTCCTTCTGCTATTGCACTTTATATTCACTTGGTGACATTCCGGTGTGGTGCTTAAAAATATTTTCCGAAAAAGGAAGGATTTGGGAAATTCATGTAATAGGCTACTTCCTGAATAGACATGACCGAATATTTAAGTAATGCTTTTGCCTCCAGAATTACATATTCGTCAATCCACTCACCGGCTGTTTTCCCACTTACTTTTTTCACCACGGTAGAGAAGTGCTTCGGACTTAAAAACAACTGTTCGGCATAGAAGTCCACCCGTCTTTCTTTGCGATGATGTTCGGTTAGCAAATTAATGAATTGGTTGAATAGTATTTCTTCTCGTTTCATGGATTTAGGGTTGACAGACAAAAATTCCGGTTGTCTGCGATGCAGGATGGAACCTAATTTATAAAGATAGGCACCCATCAGCCGCCGTACAATCTCTGTACGGAAATTATCATTCCGGTCAATAGTCTCTTCTATTAATGTATAGAAAGCCTCCAACTCTTTTACCTCCTCATCCGTCAGGCTGAAAATAGGTTGTTCTTTTAATGAAATAAAGAAAGGCATGAAACTATTCAGGTTGATATACATCTCTTTTAGAAAATCGGATGAGATGAGGAACATTTGGGTTTGATGCATGCCCGGTTTGGGAATTGATTGAAGGATGTCGCCGGGAGCGCAAAGAATTAAATCGTTTTTAGTCGTGTTGTATTCACGCAGGTTGATGTTTATAGTTGCACTTCCTTGTTTTCGCACTGCGATGATAATACCGTCGAGACGAAGAGGATATTTGAATATAGAATTGACATCCGGAATATAATATTCTGTACTATCCATTATAAAATCATTTCCTATGCCCTTCATTGCAGGGTTCAATTTGCGGATGAGGGCAATGGATATATTTCCAATTTCTTGTTCCATATCTCTTATTTTTGTTTCAAAATATAAATCAATAATCACATGGCAATTCTTTTTGTCTCCTTTTATATATTTTTTAATTGAATTTGGCGGACGTCTGCCAATTGACTGTCAATAACCCGCTAATATTCTTAATTCTTTCTAAAACGGGAAGGGTGGCAAACTATTTGTGTTATAATAACCTGTATATTTAACAACGAAATTATAAAGAACAAAACTATGTCAATGTATTGGATATTATTTATTGGAATTGCGATTATTAGTTATATCGTACAAGCTAGTTTACAGAGTAAGTTTAAGAAATACTCTAAAATGCCACTATCAAATGGCATGACCGGAAAAGAAGTAGCAGAGAAGATGTTGCATGACAACGGTATTTATGATGTCAGAGTGACAAGTACCCCGGGAATGTTGACCGACCATTATAATCCGGCTAACAAAACAGTGAATTTAAGTGAAGGTGTATATGGAAGCAATAGTGTGGCTGCTGCTGCCGTAGCTGCCCACGAGTGTGGACATGCTGTGCAGCATGCGCGTGCATACGCTCCGTTGAAAATGCGTTCTGCACTTGTTCCGGTGGTTCAGTTCTCATCTTCTATCATGACTTGGGTGTTGTTGGGAGGAATTCTGATGGTAAATACTTTTCCGCAGTTATTGTTGGCCGGTATCTGTTTGTTTGCCATGACTACCCTCTTCAGTTTTATTACATTACCGTAGAAATAAATGCGAGCCATCGTGCACTGGTATGGTTGAGTAAAGCGGGTATTACTAATTCCTATAATCATCAGGCAGCGGAAGACGCATTACGTTCGGCTGCTTATACATATGTAGTCGCTGCACTCAGCTCATTGGCTACATTGGTTTATTATATTATGATTTATATGGCGTCGGGAGTAAATATTTATCCGATTGTATTGAATAATGGGAGTATGTCAAAACTAAACCGGGCTATCCCATCGTCAGCTGTAGGGGCAGGGTTCGCCTGCCCGAAGACACAAAACAAACTGTTTTCGGGCGAGCGAACCTCGCCCCTACGAACTAAATGATAGCATTATCCACGTTTTGACAGCCCCATTTTCTTTAGATTCTTATATCTGTCCTCCCATATCCTTGAGTTTTTAGTAAAAGCTACAATTCTTTGGAGTACACTTTGTTTCTTTATTAGATATTAGAGGATTAAACAGGCTCGTTTTCGGAAGAATGGTATTAAGATCAATAGAGGCTAACCATAATCAGAGTTTTCTCCCTTTTTATTCGTTTATTACAGAGATTTTTTTTTTCGTAATTTTGTGCTTCAAAATCAAATCAGAGAATCATTATGGCAGCAAAACCGGGTATTCCAAAAGGAACCAGAGATTTTTCGCCCGTAGAAATGGCGAAACGTAATTATATATTTAATACGATCCGTGAAGTGTTCCATCTTTTCGGCTATCAGCAGATTGAAACTCCTTCTATGGAGAATCTGTCTACTTTGATGGGAAAATATGGAGATGAAGGGGATAAACTATTGTTTAAGATACAGAACTCAGGCGATTACTTTTCGGGAATTACCGATGAGGAGTTGTTGAGCCGCAATGCTGTGAAATTGGCCGGTAAATTTTGTGAGAAAGGACTGCGCTATGATCTCACTGTACCGTTTGCCCGCTATGTGGTGATGCATCGTGATGAGATAAGTTTTTCCTTTCAAACGTTATCAAATTCAACCGGTATGGCGTGCAGACCGTCCTCAAAAGGGACGTTATCGTGAGTTCTATCAGTGTGATGCCGATGTGGTGGGTAGCAATTCGTTGCTGAATGAAGTAGAACTTGTACAAATGATTGATCGTGTGTTCAACAAGTTTGGCGTGCGTATTTCCGTTAAGATTAATAATCGTAAGATATTAACGGGTATTGCCGAAATAATCGGTGAGGCTGATAAGATAGTAGATATTACCGTTGCTATCGATAAGCTGGATAAGATAGGTTTGGATAATGTGAATGCAGAGTTGGCTTCGAAAGGTATCCCACAGGAAGCGATTGATAAACTTCAGCCTATTATCTTATTGAGCGGTTCAAATGAGGAAAAACTGGAAACACTGAAAACGGTTCTGGCTACCAGCGAGACCGGTATGAAAGGGGTGGAAGAAAGTGAGTTTATCCTGAAGACTGTTGCTTCTCTTGGAGTGAAGAGTGAAGTAGAACTGGACTTGACGTTGGCTCGCGGATTAAATTACTATACCGGTGCTATCTTCGAGGTGAAGGCACTGGATGTACAGATTGGCAGCATCAGCGGTGGAGGACGTTATGACAACTTGACAGGCGTGTTTGGAATGGATGGAATGTCAGGAGTCGGTATTTCATTCGGAGCAGACCGTATTTTTGATGTACTGAATCAATTGGATTTGTATCCGAAAGAGGCTGTGAATGGTACGGAACTGTTGTTTGTGAACTTCGGAGAGAAGGAAACTGCCTACTGTTTGCCTGTTTTTGGCCAAAAATGCGTGATGCAGGTGTACGTGCCGAGATTTATCCTGATTCAGCCAAGATGAAGAAGCAGATGGGGTATGCAAATGACAAACAGATCCCTTTTGTTGCTATTGTTGGTGAAAATGAGATGGCTGAAGGTAAACTAACCCTGAAGAATATGACTACAGGAGAACAGTCATTGCTGACTTCCGATGAATTATTGAAAACAGTAAGAGGATAATAAGAGGAATTCTATATTTTGTTTGTCACCGTAGCAGCTTTATCATGGGCTGCTACGGTGATGTTTTTTATAGATGGCGTTCGGGATATAAATCGTTCCACCATTCAGGCTGTCTTGCAGCCAACGTGCAAACCATGCCATGATGGAGTTATGCCATAATATTCGTTTCGGATAATCGGCAATGAAGTGGTTCTCACCATCTACGGTTACAAATTCGACAGTTTTGCCCAAAATCTTCAGTGCATTGAACAGTTGGATGCTTTCTCCGATAGGTACATTGGTATCTGCCGTTCCGTGCAACAATAACAAGGGAGTATTGATTTTGTCGGCATTGAATAGTGAACCTTGCTTGGTAAACAGTTCCGGGTTTTTCCAAGGATAACTGTCGGCAGCTGCTATTGCATTATATGAATACCCCCAATAGCCTTCTCCCCAATAGCTTGTCACATTGCTGATGCCGGCATGCGAAACCGCGGCTGCGAAGATGTCGGTTTGTGTTTGCAGGTATTGGGTCATGAATCCTCCGTAGGATGCACCCAGACAGCCTATTTTTTATCATTGACAAATGGATGTTCTTTGCAGAATTGCTTGGTGCCTTCGATGATATCGTCGGCTGTGCGTTTACCCCATGCGTTGACGTGGCGTGCCGAGAACTCTTGTCCGTAACCGATAGTTCCGCTTGGATTGATGACATATACTACATAGTCTCGTGAAGCAAACAGTTGTGCACAATAGGGATTGCTGATGCCACGTTCGGTGGGAGTCGTTCCACCATAATAATATACGATAAGCGGATATTTCTTATTGGGGTCGAAATTAGGAGGCAGACACATCATACCCTGAATGGTAGTTCCGTCCGAGGCAGTGAAGTTCCAAGGTTCTGTTTTGCCTAATTCAATCTCGTCCAATATCGGTTTCATGGGGTCGGCAAGCAGACGTGAAGTCTTCTTTTTCATATCGTAAAGATAAGCGACTCCTGCATTGTGATTGCTCTGTCCGATATAGGCAGCGATTGAAGGGTTGTTTTCTGAAAGTGCAAAGGCGCTGGTGACATCTGTTTCCAGATTTAACTTCTCAAACTTCTTTGTTTGGGGAGAGTAACGGTAGATGTTTCTGCAATCTTCATCGTTGGTATTGAAGTAGATGCAGCCGTCACCTTTGTTCCATTGAAGAGGATAGACAGTCGGGGCAAAGTCCTTTGTAATTGGTTCAATATGACGTGTGGTCAAGTCCATGATATAGGCCTGTGAATCGAAGTCATTGGCGATGGGGTGGTTGCCGCAATTCTTGCCTATGCCTCCGAATGCTTCGGGGCTTCCGGTCAACAGCAATTGTTTACCATCCGGTGAATAACTGGCGCTTCCCATAAAACGGTCGTCGATAAAGAGCGTATCGACAGCCAATGTTTCCAGATTGACCTGATAGAGAGAACTTAATGAGAAAGGACGTTCTGTGATGTTCTCTTTTGAGGTGCTATAAAGGATATACTTGCCATCGGGGGAAATATCATTCAGGTAAGTGCTGTGGTTACCGAAAGTGAGACGTTCAGATATGCCCGTTGCCGGATTATATT